>QWCH01002019.1_pt1 | contig 62997 bp, 67 predicted proteins | sample 1972671 | NCBI WGS metagenome assembly QWCH01 (sample SAMN09866713, study PRJNA288562) | Human gut metagenome isolate term3_stool, whole genome shotgun sequencing... | isolation source: gut | host: Homo sapiens | place: USA: California
CAAAGAAAATAAAAAAGAAAAAGAAAGTATCCTAAAACAAATAAAGAAATACAAAGACCTAACCAAGAACAAGGATAAGACAAAAGAAAAAGTCAAAAGAAAAGTAAAAGAAAAAGTAAAACCAGCAAAAAAGATTTGATCAGAGAAATCTAAATTAGATATTTTATATAAGCCCCTAAAATACTACTGGGTCTAGGATCCTTTAGAAAATTCGTTGAAAATTTAGTTTTAGATTATTTCCTTGACAAAGAAATCTTTAAAGATAGAATAATTACATCTAGTTATTAAAACTAGATACGATATTTAGGTCTATAAGACTAAGTGAAAAGAATATAAAGGAAATATAAATGGAAAAGATTGCGATTTTGACAGATTCTGCTAGTAATATTAAAGAAAATATTAGCGAGGGGATTTTTGTGGTGCCCTTGTATGTGAATTTTGAAAATGAATCAAAGAGGGATTTGCTTGAAATAAGTCCAAGTGAACTTTTTGCGAGGATTGATGAAGAAAAGCCATATACATCCGCTCCTTCTATAGAGGATTTTAGGGAAAAAATTAAGATGATTTGGGAGGCTGGCTATAGTAAAATCCTTGCTATTGCCGTTTCCCACGCCTTGTCAGGCTCCTATAATGCTATGAGGCTTGCCCTTGAGAGTCAGGATATGGAATATGTCCTCATTGATAGTTTGAATATTACAATGTCTGAGGGACTTTTGGTAATGTATGCAAAAAGTCTTATAGACAAGGTGGATGACCTTGATCAATTAGCAAAAAAGATTGGGGAGAAAATCAAAGATACCCGTCTTATTGCGACTGTTAGTGATTTAAAATACCTAATTAGGGGCGGGAGGTTGAGTACTGTTGAGGGATTGATTGGAGGAACTCTTAGGATAAATCCAGTCCTTGGTCTTGATGAAAAAGGAACTATTAAAAACTGTAAGTCGGTAATGGGTAAGAAAAGGACCTTGAATTTCATAGTTGACGAGACAAAAAAAGCCTTACAAAAGGCTGAGAAATATTATTTGGCTATTGCCTATGGCAAGGATAAAGAGGATATAGCTGGCATTAAGGAGAAATTATCAGACCTCATAGAGGGTGCTAATCTTTATTTGGAAGGTCCAGTTACAGCTGTTTTAGGAACTCATTCAGGACCAAGTGTCTATGCTGTAAGTTTTTTAAAAATTAAATAAAAAAGGAACTGACCTCAATTTTCTTTTGAAAAGAGGTCAGTTTTTTGTTATAACCTAATAAGTGCCACGAAACTTATTTGCTAAAGATGACCCAATTAAGGGCTTTTGGCAAGACTTCGAATTTTATTTCATTTGTTTTAAAGATTTCGCCATCAGCATTGGCAAAAAATTCAGTTTTAGACTTGATAGTCCCTGATGTTACCTTTATTTCCCTAAGGTATTTGCTTGATTGGTGGAGACCTTTTTTGTATTTTATAATCATGGATGGTAGTTTGATAAGGGGGATTTTGTCAGCCAAGATTAGGTTTAGGACACCATCATCAATCTTTGCTTCTGGGGCAGGATTAAAGCCCGATCCATAAAAGGCTCCGTTACAAAGGGCTGATATTAAGTATTCTCCCTTGATTTGAAAACTTGATCCATCAATTAATTTAAGGTCGAAATTTAATTTTTCATAGGTTAAATTTGTGAGACTCCTAATTGTGGCCTTGGTGTAGGCGGACTTGCCGAGCTTTGGATTTTTTTCTAAATAGTCATAGGCTCTTTTTAAGACTTGGGTGTCAAAACCGATGCTTGTTACGTTTATAGAATAAAAGTCGTTAATCTTTATCAGGTCAATTTTTTTTGTCTTAAAATTCAAAAGTGAATCTAAGGAAAAAGACTCGTAGGAAAAGTTTTTTGCAAAATCATTGCCTGTGCCTGTTGGAATGAGACCGAGGGTCATATTTTTCCCATAGGCGACATTAACAAGCTCGTTTAAAGACCCATCACCACCACAGATTATAACTATTTTTTCGTCATAAGCTAGGGAGTCAAAGGCATCTATCAAAAACTTGGTGTGATTTTTATACCTGGTGTTTACCACTTCAATCTCATCAAGCCTTCCTGCCTTTCTAAAAGTCTCTTCTATATCTTCTTTTCTTATGTCAAATTCTGTCTTACCAGCCTTTGAATTAATAATAAATAAAATTTTTCTCATAGTTAATCCCATTTATCCTTTACTTATAGTCCAAGTATGTCTTGTAGACTAGAATTTTCTATACTTTCCCTTTGTGTAGGCTAATTCAGCAGAAGCAGAGGGATTTATTTTTTTGCCTAAAATGGCAAACTCAGCCCTGGTTACAGCACAAATTTTTTCATTATCGCCGTAAACTTCGCAATCTACAGTGATGATCCTAGACCCTCTTTTGATCACCTTGGCCTTGGCGTAGATATATTCTGTTGCCATGAGGGGTCTTAAGAAGTTGGTTGTCATAGAAAGGGTAGGGGCTGTGTACTTTTTGGCAGAGGCAATGAAACCTGAAGCGTTATCAGCCATGGTCATGAGGACTCCACCATGCACAGCATTTATTTCATTTAGAAAATTTTCTTCCATCTTACACCTTAAAATCAAATTATTTTCGTCTATTTCTCTGATTTCTATATCAAACTGATCATTAAAACTCATATTAACTCCTTGATAAGTATAATTATATGATTTTTGAAAAATCTTTCATTCTTTTACAAGAAAAGATGAATAATTTCCTTAAATAGTATAAAATATATGAGTAAGGAGCGTTTATGAAGAAGAAATACCTATTAATTTTCCTAAGTTTAATCATGGCCCTAGGCTTAGGGGCTTGTTCAAATAATAAAGATAGCAAAGAAATTACAATAAAAACTGTGACAGACCTTATAACAAGGCTTGATAATTACCAGAAAGTCAAGGAAGAGGAAAAACGCCTTGCAGAAGAAGAAAAAAAACAAAAGACTTCAAAAAAATCTATTCAAGAAATAGAAAAAGAAGAAATAGAAGCAAAAGCCAAAAAAGAATTGGAAGAAAGAGCAAAGAAAAAACCTGTAATCAAGAAGGTTAAGTTAAAGGCTTTTGGCGATATTATGGCTCATATAGCTCAGATTCAGTATGCCCACAATAAGGGCGGGGGAGAATATGATTTTTCAGATCAATTCACTTATATAAAAGATTTCGTGAAAAATGCTGATATATCTATTGGAAACTTCGAAACAACATCGAATCCAAACTTGCCATATGCAGGCTTTCCAAGATTTAATGTACCAGAAGCCTATTTAAAAAACCTCAAAGATATTGGATTTGACATAGTTACTACAGCCAACAACCATTCTATGGATACAGAGCTTGAAGGAGTCATGACAACAATGGATGCAGTAAAAAAAGCTGGTCTTGATTATGTTGGATCCTTTAAAAATAAGTCTGAAAGAATTTTATTAAAAGAAGTAAACGGTATAAAAATTGCCTTTCTCGCTTATACTTATGGTTGTAATGGCAGGGAAAATCTAATTGTACCAAGGGAAGAAGTTGAAAATCTTTGCTATTTATCAAATGAAGAAGAAATAAAAAAGGACATAAGCATGGCAAAGGCTCAGGGGGCAGACTTTGTTGTAGTTTACCCTCACTGGGGAATTGAATACCAATCTATGCCAAACGAGGCTCAGATAAGTCTTGGCAGGAAGATGATAGATTGGGGAGCAGACCTCGTAATAGGCAACCATCCACATGTGGTAGAACCAGTCGAACTTTACCAAGCAAGTGACGGCAGGGAAGGACTAATAGCCTATGCACTTGGTAATTTCATTTCTTATCAAAATTATGAAAACAATAAGGATATTAGGGTTGAACAGTCCCTCGCCCTTGAAATTGATTTGGAAAAGGACCTAAATAGTGGCAAGAAAAAAATCGCCGACGTGACCTTCCATCCAATATGGGTTGGTTCTTATTATAATGAATATGGAATAGATGTTAAAAACCATTTAACAGAAGATTTCCTCGAAGGCGGAAAATATTTTGATCTAGTAAACGAAAGCCAAAGAGCGAGGATAAAAAAAGCCAACGACATGACCTTAAAAATTGCAAATACAGGAGTCCAATGATGGTAAATTTTGAGCTTAATATCCTAAACGCCATACAAAACCTGAGATCTACGCCCTTAGATAAGTTTATGGTAACAATCTCATCTGTAGGCAACCTATCTCTAATATGGATAGCCTATATCCTAATATTTTTAGCAGCCAAAGAATTAAAGAATCAAGGCAAGATAATGATAATAGCCTTTATCTTAAATATTTTGCTAGTAAACCTACTGGTAAAAAACCTAGTAGCAAGGCCAAGACCCTATGAAGTGGCAAAGTTTACAGGCCTTTTGGTCCACAAACTATCTGACAATTCTTTCCCATCAGGCCACACATCTTACGCCTTCACCTTTGCCACAATTCTCACCATCTTAAATAAGAATAAACCTTTAATTATTTTTACAGACCTTCTTGCAGTATTGATCGCCTTCTCAAGGCTCTACCTTTACGTACACTTCCCAACAGATGTCCTAGCGGGGATTGGATTTGGGATATTGATAGGAATCTTGTCGATAAAAATATATAAGTCACAAAAATATAGGCAAATAAAAGAAAAATATAATTTACATTTGGCATAAAGTGTGATATAATGAATTGGTAAGCATTTATGCCGGTGTGTCGGAACTGGCAGACGAGATAGACTCAAAATCTGTTGTCCTCCGGGGCGTGTGGGTTCGAGTCCCACCACCGGCACCAAACACTCAATAAGCGTTGGATTCCCAACGTTTTTTTGCTGTCTAAATTTTAAAAAATCATATCCAGACTAATTTCAGCTTTTGCAATACCTATAATTTATCATAATCTTTATAAAAATATTAAATGAAGTTTTGTAACATTTTTATTTCTAATTCGTTATTATAGTAGAGGTACTCTTTAAAAAGATTGAAAAATAAGGTTTAATGATTAATAATGGTTGATTTTAAAGATTTTAAATGTTCGCAGTTTGATTAATGGAGGGATATATGTCTTATAGGCTAAATGTAGTATCAAGAGTGATGAGAAGCAAAAGATTTTTCTTATCTATACTTATTATTTTATTATCTATGATTTTTTCTTTAACTGCCTTTGTAGAAGAGGGCATGGAATACTTTTTCAAACACGACTATGCTATGACATTTTTACAAGGATATAACGGGGATAGGTCTTTGCTTGTAATTTTAGCACCTCTAATCGCAACCCTTCCTTTTTCCGCCCAACATGTTGAAAACAGTAAGAGTGGAACAATGAAATATCTTGTAGCAAGAATGGGATATAAAAAATATTTCAATTCTAATTTCATAATAAATTTTCTCACATCTTTTATAACTTTCGCTTTTGGTATGGTCATATTTTTTATAGGCTGCTTTGTGTTATTTTCCAAGAATCTCAATATGGATGCCTATATGGGAATGACAGGAGTATCCACCTATAAGAAGCTTATAGATAAATCTGCCCTACTTTATATATTGGCAATAATTCTACATTGTGCATTTGTAGGTGCTTGTTATAGCAGTGTGGGGCTCGCCTTATCTTATTTTATTAAAAATAAGTTTGTCGCATGGATAGGACCTTTTGTTATAGCCACAATAGGATCTTTGTTTGCGATGTTCCTTGGACTTACAAAGCTTGAGCCAATGGCAATATTTGATGTGTCAAGAGTCCAAGGAATGACGCCTGTATTTGTTATTTCCTACCTGATAATAAGCCTCTTACTATCCTATGTTTTATCTTTATTGAAATTTAAAAAGGATATAGAAAACGATGAAGAAATATAAAGATTTAAAAACGTTCTATATTATCTTTATATATCTATTAGTGGCAGGTTCAATACTTGCAAGTTTTAGCCAGCTTATTAGCTTTAAATATAAGTATGGGAATTTTAACTTTGGTGAAATGATTCTTCTAATGTTTAACGACTCCTATACTGGATATTTTACTTTTCCTTTTTTATTAGGCTTTGTTTTGATGATTCAAAGTCCAGTTGAAGGAAATATATTCTTCACTCTAACAAGGTACACAAATAGGAAAGAATTTTATAAAAACAAACATACAAAAGTTATTAAAAGCCTTTTAGATTATGTGGGTTGTATTTGTTTATTTTGCCTAATAGTAGGGATAGGATCTTCAAATTTTGGATTTAATATTTCTCAAGCAACAAAAGAATTTGCAAAAATTTATTTGCTAGGGAATTTTGAAACGAATAACATAATTTTGGAAATATTTAAGCTAGTCATTTTGCAGGTTTTGCTCCTATATTTCTTTTCCCTAGTCCATGCTCTTTTAATACAATTTAGGATTTCACAATCCCTTGTATTTGTCATATATACAGGCATCCTAATAATTGCGGCAGGAATGAGTTTGGGATTTTTTGGGGATGTGATTAAGGATTTTTCTCTTTTTTCATTAGCAAGTTCAATTAATGGATGTGGGATAAAGTTTATTTATAGGTTGTTAGTCCTAGCAGGTATAGATTTGATTTTGCTTATATTGAATTTTAAAATATTTGAAAATAAAGACATCAATCTTCCAAAGGGAAGTAAGCAGTATCAGAATGAGTAAGGAGGGGAGATTATGGACCTAATAAGGTTAGAAAATGTATCAAAATCTTTTGGAAATAAGAAAGTAATAGATAATATTTCCTATAATTTTGAAGCAGGTAAAATATATGGGATTGTCGGAACAAACGGGTGTGGAAAGAGTGTTTTATTTAAGTTGATTTCAGGCTTAATGAAAGCATCTTCTGGTAAAATTATAGTTAATAAAACAGTTGTTGGAAAAAATGGGGCTATGCCAGCTGACTTGGGTTTACTAATTGAACATCCAGGATTTTTACCAAACCTAACAGGATTTGAAAACTTAGACCAATTAGCTGCTATAAAAAATAAAATTACCAAGGCAGATATTGAAGAGATCTTAAAAGAGGTAGCCTTGTACCAAGATAAGGATGTAAAGGTAAAAAAATATTCTTTAGGAATGCTCCAAAGACTAGGAATAGCCCAAGCCCTTATGGAAAAACCAAAACTCCTGCTCCTTGATGAACCCTTTAATAGTATGGATCACGAAGGAGTAGTAGAACTCAGGGAAATAATTAAGTCTTACATTAGAAGCAGTGGAGCTACAATGCTTATCACATCCCACAACAAGGAAGATATCGACATCTTATCTGACCAAGTTCTAGTTTTAAAAAATGGAAAACTAAGCGAATCAAAAGATTGAGAAAAAACCCAATCTTTTTTTGCTAAAAAATATGAATAATTGTGTGAGGAACCTATTAATTTATATTATTCATATTTATATTATTCTCTTTAAAGTCTGCTTTAATACCTCTCTTAAAGCCTACTTAATGACCCCCTTAATGCCTGCTTTTATATGTATTAAAGTAGGCTTATATATAATTTGAACGATTTATGATTTAGGCAAAGAAAAAAGCAAAGCTCACACCCTCGATTTTTTAAGTGAATTCATGGATTCTGCATTCCTTTTACTTAATTTTATTATTCTACTAGCCTTATATTTTATCAATATTTTTCATTTTGATTATCATTTGAATGTCAAATTCAAGCTGGTATACTGAAATCAAGGAGGATTTTATGAAAAATACTAAAAAATGTCCTAAATGCGGCTCTAGTGAGATAATTAAAATCCCTGGCAAGGCTGGTGCTTATGGCTCTGGTAATAATATACCTATTGGTGCGAGCATACTTTCTGCTGTGCCAGTTGATAGGTATCTTTGTACTGAATGTGGATATTTAGAAGAATGGGTAGACCTTGATAACATTGAAAAGGTTGAGAAAAAGTACAGAGATAAGTAATAAAATATATTTTAATGGAAACATTGCAAGATGTTTCCTTTTTTTCTTTAAAAAATTTCCAATATAAGTTATACTATAAGGTAGGATAGTGTTTTATGCTATTTTGATAGTTAAGGAGATATAATGAAGAAAACTGTTATGTTGATTGATGGGTCGAGTTTGATCTTTAGGGCTTTTTTCGCTCTACCAAACCTTTCCAACAATGACGGGGTTATGACTAATGGCGTTTATGGTTTCTTGACCATGTATAGGAACGCCTTTGATAAATACAAGCCTGATTATGTTCTTGTGGCCTTCGATAGGTCTTCTAAGACCTTTAGGAATGATGAGTACAAGGATTATAAGGCCAATAGGGATAAGACTCCAAATGAGCTTTCCTACCAGTTTGGGATTTTGAAGGATGTTCTTGATTCTATGGGGGTTAAGTACACTGACCTTGATGGTTTCGAGGCTGATGATATAGTTGGCACCTATGCAAGGATGGCAAAAGAAGCTGGAGATGAGGCTGTTCTTATCACTGGTGATAGGGATTATTTGCAGCTTGTTGACGATAATGTCCTTGTATATCTGACCAAAAAAGGCGTTTCGGATACTGTAGAGTACACAGTTGATAAAATCAAAGAGGAATATGGGATTACTCCTAAGCAACTTATTGATGTGAAGGGTTTGATGGGAGATAAGTCGGATAATATTCCTGGTGTTGATGGCATTGGCGAAAAGCGTGCTTTAGAATTTATTAGAAAGTATGGGTCAATTGAGAATCTTTACGACAACCTTGATGAGATTTCTGGAAAGAAGACCAAGGAAAGTCTAGAAAACAATGAGGCTGTCGCATATATGTCTAAAAAAATCGGCACCATTGTAACCCACGCTCCAGTAGAATTTGAATATGATGATCTTGCACTTGGTGAAGTTGACAAAGAAGGACTTAGGGAGAAATTTTCAAAACTTAATTTCAATAAGTTTTTGGAAGAACTTGATGGGGACGGATCTGAAAGTGAAAGCAAGGAATTTACCTATAAAATTGGCGGAAATTTAAAAGACCTAATTGATTCTAGCAAGAAAACCAAGGAAATTTTCTTTAAATCAGTTTATGATGGTGAAAATTATATCCATTCTGAAATCTATAGTCTTGCTATTAAGACTAAGGATACTGACACTTATATAATCGAGCCAGAAAAAATTTCTGAACTAAAAAATATTTTTGAAGATAAAACTATAAATAAGATTTCCTTTGATATTAAAGAAGAGATGGTGCTTTTGGATAAGCTAGGTATTGACCTAATTGGTCCTTATGATGATTTGATGCTCATGCACTATTTAATTGACCCATCCAGGTCTTCCTACGATTTGAAACTTTTAAGTCAGTCATATTTGACCTATGAACTTGATAGCGATGAAAGTCTAATTGGCAAGGGAGCTAAGACTAAAAAATACGCTGAAGTTGACCAAGATGACCTTGCGAAGCTTTTAGCTAGTCAAGTAAATGCCATAGAAGATTCTAGAGATAAGGTCTTTAAAAACTTGGCTGAATATGAAATGGTTGACCTTTATGAAAATATAGAAAAAAGGTTGGCAAGGGTGCTTGCTTCGATGGAAATAATTGGATTTGGCACTGACAGGAAAATCCTTGAAGGTCTTAAGGCAGATTTAGATAAGCAAATCGAAGCAATAACATCAGAAATTTACGACCTAGCTGGTAGTGAGTTTAATATAAATTCAACTAAACAATTGGGCGAAGTTTTATTTAAGGACTTGGACCTTCCGGTTGTAAAGAAAACAAAAACCGGATTTTCTACAGATGCAAAGGTGCTTGAAAAGCTTAGAGATAAGCACCCAATTATTGAAAAAATCGAAAGATACAGGGAAATTTATAAATTGCGTTCAACCTATATAGAAGGGCTTGAGAATGCTATTGATGAAGATGGCAGGATTAGATCAACCTTTAGGCAAAATATTGCTTCGACAGGCAGACTTTCAAGCCAAGAGCCAAACCTACAAAATCTTCCAATCAAAACCGACGAAGGAAGGGCCATTAGGAAGGCCTTTAAGGCAGGCGAGGGCAAGATTTTAATTGATGCTGACTATTCACAAATTGAATTAAGAATTTTAGCAAGTCTTGCAGATGATAAGAATATGCAAGATGCCTTTAACCATGGCATTGATATCCATACTCAAACAGCTTCAGAAGTTTTCCATACCCCCCTAGATGAAGTCACAAAACTTCAAAGATCAGAAGCCAAGGCAGTAAATTTCGGTATAATTTATGGTATAAGTGACTATGGCCTATCGCAAAATTTAAATATTCCAAGACCTAGGGCCAAGGAGTATATTGACAAGTACAAAAAATCCTACCCACAAATCAAGGAATACATGGATGACGTCGTACAACTCGCTAAAAGCCAAGGCTATATAGAAACTTTATTTAAAAGACGCAGGTATATACCAGAAATATCTTCGAGAAATTTTAATGTCAGAAGTTTTGGTGAAAGGATTGCCCTAAATACACCAATCCAAGGCACAGCTGCTGACATAATTAAAATAGCAATGATAGATACCTATAATAAGCTTAAGGAAGAAGGCCTTGATGCCAAAATTATCCTTCAGATTCACGATGAAATAATCATAGAATCCAGCGAAAAGGATAAGGAAAAGGCACGTGATATCCTTAAGAAATGCATGGAAGGTGCAGCAAAGCTCAAGGTAGACTTGCTAGTAGATATTGGTTTTGGAGAAAGCATGTATGAATCCAAATAAAATAGTAATTACAGGCACAATCGGTTCGGGCAAATCAGCTGTAAGTGAAATTGTTAAAGATTTAGGCTTTAAAGTCATAAGTGCCGATGAAGTTAATAAAAAACTTTTGGAAGAAGGTGGGCAAAATTACGAAGCCATCAAGGCAGATCCCTTCTTTAGAAAGGCCTTTGACGGCAATATCCTAGATAAGAAACATCTGGCAAAGATGATTTTCTCGGCGCCTGACCTTATGAAAAGGCTAAATTCTTTGACTCATCCCATAATTGTAAGGGAAATTGAAAACGAAATTGATAGGATTGGTGAGAAAAATATTTTTATCGAGATACCATTATTTTATCAAATGACAGTGAGATTCCCTGCTGACTTGGTTTTATTTGTTGAGGCAGATAAAAATATCCAAGCCCAAAGACTGGCGAAAAGAGACGATATTGGTGGATTTTATGCAGAGTCAAAGATAAGAAACCAAGAAGCCCTAATGGGTCCAAGGTATGCAAATGAAATTGTAATTAAAAACAACACAAGCCTTGAAGACCTAAGGGAAAATGTAAAAAAAATCCTAAGAATGGAGAAAATTTATGAAAGTAATTAAATGGTTTGGCAAGCTTATAGGTTTTATCTTTCTTGCAATCTTAATTTTATTTGTAGTTTGTTATGCTACCATAGCCTATCAAACTTCAAGGACAAGGATTAGCTACCAAGATGAGATTTATAAGTGTTCTGAAAAGTATAATGTGGACCCACTTTTAACAGCATCAATTATAAAAGTAGAATCAGATTTTGATAAGGATGCTAAGAGCCATCAGGGAGCCCAAGGTTTGATGCAACTACTAAATGAAACTGCATCCCATGCAGCAGAGTTGACTGGCAAAGAATATTTTCCAGACAAGCTATCTGATGTTGAATACAACTTAGACTTGGGTATAGCTTATTATGATTACCTTTATAGGTATTACAATAATAGGGACCTTGCCCTTGCAGCTTACAATGGTGGGGTAGGTAATGTTGACAAATGGATAAAGGAAGGTTTGCTTGACCCAGCAAATCCTGATGTTTTAAAAATTCCATTTGAAGAAACTAGGCAGTATGTAACTAAAATTGATGCAAGTTATGATGTGTATAAAAAATTTTACAAGAAGGGTCTGCCTAGCGAAAAGAGAATGGCTAATCTAAAGCAGTTGGCCTTTGATAATTTTATGGTTTTTATCGAAGATATTATAGCAAATATTAGATAAACCATTGAGAAATTTCCCGATATAATCTATAATATAGGTATCGGGAAATGAAATTTTTTAAGAAGGAGAAATTTATGGCAGCTAATACTGTGACATTTGCCCACGGTGTTAAGATGGAAGAATACAAAGAGCTTTCAGAAAATAGCAGTCTTCATACTGCAAATATACCAAAGCTTGTAACTATTCCACTCACCCAACATATAGGTGCACCAAGCAAATGTAATGTTAAGAAAAATGACGAAGTTGCTGTAGGAGATCTTTTAGGATCTGCAGTAGGTAACTTTTCAGCAAATATCCACTCCTCAGTAGCAGGAGTTGTAAAAGATGTTATCGATATTCAAAGTGCCTCAGGCAAAAATTGCAAGGCAGTTGTAATCGATACAGAAGGTTTCGACCAAGAAGTAGAATATACCGAGGTTGAAAACGTAACCCTAAGCCCGGAAGAAATTGTAGCTAAGGTCAAAGAGGCAGGAATTGTTGGTATGGGTGGTGCAGCTTTCCCAGCGCACATCAAATATTCACCAAATAAACCAATAGATACTGTAATAGTAAACGGGGCAGAGTGTGAACCTTACATAACTTGTGATGACTACATAATGAAAAATTATCCTTTACATATAATAAAAGGACTCATCCAAGTACTTAAGGCTGTAAATGCCAAAGATGGCGTGATTGCCATAGAAAATAACAAGCCACAGGCTTACAAATCTATGACAGAAGCCTTAGCAGAGTTTGCCAAGACAAATAAATTTGATGGAACAATCAAAGTTGTTAGCCTTGAAACTAAATACCCACAGGGTGATGAAAAGAGACTTATAAATGCAATCCTAAAAAGAGAAGTACCATCAGGTGGACTCCCAATGGATGTAGGAGCAGTTGTATCTAATATTTCAACTGTAAATGCGATTTATGAAGCCCTATATATGGGCAAACCACTTTATGAAAGAATCCTTACAGTGACCGGTAGGACAGTTAAAAATCCTCAAAATATGCGCGTAAGAATTGGTACAAGTTTTAATGACCTCATCGAAGAAGCAGGCGGTGCTGAAGAAATTGCCAAGGTTATTAACGGTGGACCAATGTGTGGTATAGCCCAACCTGACCTTAATAAACCAGTAGAAAAAGCAACAAACTGTATCTTAGTTTTTGATAGCAAGGATGCCTTCATAGAAGATCCTACACCATGCATCAGATGTGGTAGGTGTGTAAGCGTATGTCCGGTATTCTTATTACCAAACTACATCCACAAACATGCCCTTGATGGTAGGTTTGAAAAGGCAGATGAAGAGGGTGCACTTGATTGTATTGAGTGTGGTTCTTGCTCATTCGTTTGTCCAGCCAGAAGACCATTAGTTGAGGCAATAAAGTTTGCTAAGAGACAAATAAGACAGGCAGGAAAATAGGGGGAAATATGGAAAATAATAAACAATTATTAGTAACAGCTTCTCCACATATTAGGAGTAAGGGCTCTAGTTCTTATCTTAGCATCTGTGATCACTTGTGTATTGGCTGAGACAATATTTAATAAATGCACCAAAAGGCCTAATTCGGTAAAAGACCTATCAGCAGTTGTAACTGGTATCTTACTAGCTTATAACGTGCCATTTACACTTCCAGTATGGCAACTTGTAATTGGTTCTGTATTCGCAATTGTAATTTGTAAGATGCTCTATGGTGGTATTGGTCAAAATATCGTAAACCCAGCCTTAGGTGCGAGAGCATTTTTGATGGCATCTTGGTCATCTACAATGACAAACTTTGTACCAACTGAAAGAGTAGCAACACTTAAAACAGTTAGCGATGTATCAATGCTAACAGCAGCAACACCACTTTCTGATCCAAAATCTTACACAATTATGGACTTATTTATAGGTCACATACCAGGTTGTTTGGGTGAAATAAGTGCGCTTGCCTTATTAATCGGTGCTTTATACTTATTAGTTAGAAAAGTAATTCACATAAGAATTCCACTAGTATACATACTAACAACTACCGTAATCCTCGCAATCTTTGGCGATAAGGTAAATCTAGAATATATACTCAAAAATATTTTATCTGGTGGTCTAATCCTTGGTGCCTTCTACATGGCAACAGACTACACCACAGCTCCAATAACTCCAAAAGGACAAATCGTATTTGGATTTGGTTGTGGATTAATAACTGCAGTTATTAGACTTTGGGGTGGATACCCAGAAGGTGTTTCTTATTCAATCTTACTTATGAACCTCCTAGTACCAGTTATAGAAAAACATACTAGAGATAGGATTTTTGGTAAGGCCAAGGCAAAAAAAGGGGGAAAAAATGAACAATAGTTTAAAATTAGGTTTTAAATTACTTCTTATTACCTCAGTTACAGCCCTAGCTCTAGCCTTTACAAATAACATGACTAAGCCAATCATAGAGGCTCGTCAACAAGAAGAACTAGAAGAATCTTTGTCAGTTGTTTATAAGGCAGATAGCTACGAAGAGCTAGATGTTGAAAAACCTGATACAATAGAAGCCGTTTACAAGGCTAAGGGTGCTGACGGGGACGGATATGTTTTCCAAATCCTATCACCAGGTGGTTATGGTGGCGCTATAGAATTTTTAATCGGTGTTGACAAAGACCATAACATAACTGGATTTGCTCCACTAAACCATTCAGAGTCTGCCGGTTTCGGTAAGCAAATGGAAGAAGATTTCTTCAAACAAGGAATGGTTGGAGTAAATATGGACAAAGAAGTTAAGGCAAGTAAAACAGGTGGAGAAAATGAAATAGTTGGCATAACAGGTGCCACAATTTCAACTACAACTATTCTTAGAGGTATTAACGCCGCTAGAGAAGTACTTACTAAGCTAGAATAGGAGATATCATGGAAAAACAAACAGATAAAAAACCAAGGGTAAATTATGGCAAAATATTTACCGATGGTATTATTAAAAACAACCCTGTCCTAGTACAGATGGTTGGTATGTGTTCAGTACTAGCTATATCTTCATCATTAACCAATGCTGTTGGTATGGGAGTATCTGTAACCTTCGTACTTGTAATGAGTAACTTAGTTATATCATTACTTCGTAATTTCATCTCAGATGAGATCAGAATCCCATCATTTATCGTAGTAATAGCAGGTTTCGTAACTATAGTTCAAATGCTAATAAAGGCTTATGCTCCTGCTCTTGATAAGAGCTTGGGTATCTTTATCCCACTTATAGTTGTAAACTGTATAATCCTAGCTCGTGCTGAAGGTTTTGCATCACAAAACGGCCCAATCCCATCAATCGTAGATGGTATCAGCCAAGGACTTGGTTATACAATAGCTATTTCAATCCTAGCTTTCTTTAGGGAGTTATTAGGATCAGGAACACTTTTTGGCATGGCAATCTTACCAGAAAAATACACCATAGGCTTCATGGTTCAACCAGCATCATCATTTATAGTCCTAGGTCTTATATTTGGTGCCTTCCATGCTATAATGAACAGAAAGAATAATTAGGAGTTATTATGGCAGAATTATTTAAAATTATAATAGCAACTATATTTGTATCAAACTATGTATTAGGACAATTCTTAGGTATCTGTCCAACCCTCGGTGTAACCAGCAAGGTAGAAACAGCAAGAGGTATGGGCTTTGCAGTAATCTTTGTAATAGTACTTGCGACAATAATTACTTGGTTTATCCAACACTACATACTAGAAGCATTTAATGTGCAATACCTACAGACAGTTGTCTTTATCTTGGTAATTGCGACCTTGGTACAATCAGTAGAAACAGTAATGAAAAAATCAATGCCAGCCCTTTATGGTGCTCTTGGTGTTTACCTACCACTTATCACAACAAACTGCGTGGTATTAGGTGTGGCTATTAAGGCAATAGACTTATCATACAACCTTGTAGAGTCAACAGTTTATGCCTTTGCAGCATCAATTGGTTTTATGCTTGCAATCGTACTACTTGCTTATCTAAGAGAAAAAATCGAATACAACAATGTGCCTGAGTCATTTAAGGGAGCTCCAATGTCTCTTATAACCCTAGGTCTAATGGCTATAGCCTTCATGGGCTTTGCAGGTTTAGCATAGGAGGAAAGAATGCAAAATTTATTATTGCCGGTAGCAATCCTTGCTATAATGGGTTTTATCTTTGCGATAGCCCTAGGCTTTATATCAGAAAAATTTCACGTTGAAAAATCAGTTAAAGAAGCAGCAGTTAGGGAATGCCTTCCAGGTGCTAACTGTGGTGCTTGTGGTTTCCCTGGTTGTGACGGACTTGCAGCAGCAATCGCCAAGGGCGAAGCTCCTGTAAATGCATGTGCTATTGGTGGTGCAAGTGTTACTGCAGCAGTAGCCAAGGCTATGGGAGTTGAAGCAACTGGTGCTGATGAAAGAAAGGTTGCCCTCGTAAATTGTAATGGTAACTGCGAAGCAGCTAAAGACCAATATAAATACCAGGGTCTTGATGATTGTAGGGTACAAATTGCCTTATTTGGTGGCAAGAAGGCTTGTGATTATGGTTGTATCGGTTGTGGTACTTGTGAAAAAACTTGTCCATTTGATGCAATTCATATCATAAATGGTGTTGCCAAAGTAAATAGGGATAAGTGTGTTGCTTGTAAGAAGTGCGTAGACGTTTGTCCAAAAAATATCATCCAACTTGTACCATTTAATCAAAAACAAGCAGTACTTTGCTCATCACATGACAAGGGCAAGGACGCTAGGGCTAAGTGCTCTAATTCTTGTATAGGATGTTCAATCTGTGCTAGAACTTATCCAGAAGCATTTGAAATGGACAACTTCCTATCTAAGGCTGTAAATGTTGATGGTATTGATTTAGAATTACTAAAGACAGCAGCAGATAAATGTCCAAACAAATGTATAAATATATTTGAATAAAACGTGAAGAAGACCCTCCGGGGTCTTTTTTTTATGGGCAAAAACTATATAATATATCCATGATTAAATTATAAAATATTTAGATAGAGATATGAGGTATATATGAAAATAAAAAAAGGAGATATAATTGTAATTGTAGGTCTTATACTCTTAAGTTTTGGCATCAATTTTGCAATTAATAAGGCTATGTCCGGCTATGAAGGAGATATGCTTGTTGTAGAGCAAAATGGAAAAGTCATAAAGAAACTTCCTATGGATAAGGATACTGAATTTAAAGTGGAATATGGTGGTCACTATAATACAATTGTGATCAAAGATAAGAAAGCCTATATGAAAAAAGCTGATTGTCAAGATCAAATTTGTACCCATATGCATCCTATAGACAAGGAGGGGCAATCTATTATTTGCCTACCTCATAGGTTGTTTTTGGAAGTCGAAAGCCATGGGGATAAGAAAGATAAGAAGGATAAGGAAGATGGAATAGATAAGGTGGTTCAATGATGGGAAAAAACATTAAAGATTTAACTAATATGGCCCTTTTGGTAGCCCTTGCCCTTATAATTTCACTTATAGAATTACAAATTCCAGTTCCTGTGCCTATACCAGGTGCAAAACTCGGACTTTCCAATATAATAATACTAGTAAGTCTTTATTTTTATGGATTTAAGGCAAGTCTTACCATAGCCCTATTAAAAAGTTTTATGCTGGTGTTGATAACCGGAGCGGTGACTTCGTTTTTCTACTCAGCAGCAGGTGCTATTCTTTCATCAATCGCTATGGCGATTGGATTAAAATATCACGACAGGTTATTCTCCTTCATTGGAGTTAGTGAGATAGGAGCCTTTGCTCATAACATAGGACAGATAATAGTTTCTGCTATTATAATGGAAAATGTTAAGATGTTTACTTATTTTCCAGCCCTAGTTATAGTTGGGACCTTTAGTGGGTTTTTTGTTGGGCTCTCCTCAAACTTTATTATAAAGCATATGAAAAAAATAAACATCGGAGAAAATGTTTAATGAAACAAACTATCAAGGATATGAAGCTTACAGATAGGCCAAGGGAAAAACTTATCAAGTTGGGCCACGCCAGCTTAAGTGAAAAGGAGCTTCTAGCGATTATAATATCAACTGGTACAGATAAGAAAAATGCGATTGAACTTGCAGAAGAAATCCTAGCCACCTTTAGTGAAGAGGCTCTTCTTGAAATAGAAGTGGAGGAGCTGACTAAAATTAATGGAATCAAAGAAGCCAAGGCTTCAAAGATTGTAGCCAGCCTTCAATTTGGCAAGAGGATTAAGGAAAAAATTCTGAATAAGAAAAAATATCAAATAAATTCAAATGAAGAAGCCTATGAATTTATTAAGGATACTATTAGTCTAAAGGATAGGGAATATTTTTATACGATTTTACTCAATAACAAGAATGAAGTTATTTCAAAAGAGCTGATTTCAATTGGCGACCTATCATCATCTATAGTTAATCCTAGGGAAGTCTTTAAGCCAGCTATAAAAAAATCAGCCAAGTCTATGATACTTGCCCACAACCACCCTTCGGGTAATCCTAGCCCATCAAAGGCAGATTTGCTCATTACCCATAGGTTGATAGATGCGGGTGAAATCCTTGATATCACTGTTCTTGACCATTTAATAATTGGTCATGGAACTTACGTAAGTTTGAAAAAAGATAATTATATATAGGAGTTTAGGATGAAATTTAAGATGATTGCTACAGATTTTGCCATAGACCTTGGCACTAGCAATATTTTAGTATATAAAAAAGGCGAGGGCCTTATAATAAATGAACCATCAAGCCTGGTTCTCGACGAAAATCACACCAAGGTTATCGCTGTGGGTCAGCAGGCCAAGGACATGTTAGGCAAAACCCACGAAGATATTCAAGTTGTAAAACCAATAAAAAATGGTGTTATAACTGACTTTAACCTTACTGAGGCTATGCTAAATTACTTTTTTGATAAGGTAAATGTTGGCTTTAGTTTGATTCAACCAAGAGTTGTAATAGTTATTCCATCAGGCATAACAGACATACAAAAAAGAGCTGTAGAAGATGCAGCCCTTCATGCAGGAAGCAGGGATATAATCTTAGTTGATGAGTCTTTAGCCTGTGCTTATGGTATGAACTTGGCACCTAACGAACCTAAGGGAATTTTACTAATAAATATGGGAGCTGGCACAAGCCAAGTAGCCGTTATTTCCCTCAATGGAATTGTAGTTTCATCTACTATAAATAAGGGTGGAGATTACCTAGATGAAAAAATTGTCGATTATTTTAGGGAAGAAAAGGGCCTAGAGATAGGTAAAAACACAGCTGAAGAAGTAAAGATTAAGCTTGCTAGCCTTAAGGTAAAAGACGGTAATAACGAGATGGAAGTAAATGGCAAGGATTTGAATGATTCAAGACCTAATACTGTAAAGGTCTTATCTAGTGAATTAGTTACATGTATCCTACCTTTCGCTGATGAGGTTTGTGAAATGGTATTGGCAACCTTAGAAAAGACCCCACCAGAAATTTCTTCAGACATAAAGAAAAATGGTTTTGCTCTTTCTGGGTCCCTATCACAGCTTTCAGGCCTAGCAGAATATATAGAAAAGAAAATCGGTCTTAAATCTTATCGCTCTGAAGATCCTTCAAAAGATGCTATTTTAGGAGCTGGACAAATTTTAGAGGATCCGGATAAGTTTTTGCAATATCGTAAGTAGGTAACTATGGCATATAAGAGAGTTAAAAAAGATAAAAAGCCTTTCATTTTGACAGTTGTAGGTCTAAGTCTACTTATACTTATTTCTAGTCAAACAGAAGGTCTATCAAAAACCGGGTCAAACCTCGCAAATTCTATTTTTAAACCAATAGAAGGAGTGACATATTCTATCTCATCAGCAATAATCGAGCAGATAGAAAGAACCATTGGTTCTAAGGAAACCCGCGAACAAGTACTAAAATTAGAGGCTGACAACAGGTCTCTTGTAATGGAAAATGCAAGACTTCTTGCTACTATAAATAGGGAAGAATTTCTAAAAGAAGAAGCCCAGGCAACTAAGGGAACCGACAATAAGTATATAAAGGCTAAACTTATAAATACAGATGTTAATTCCATGACCACTCATTTTAATATAGACAAGGGTGCAGTCGATGGGATTGAAAAGAACGATATTATCCTTCAAGCTGTTGGAGATAGCAAATTTTATACAGGCCTTGTAGGCAAGGTCACAGAAGTTTACCAAACAACAGCCAGGGTTGAAACAATAAATTCAAATAAAAATGACGTATCCTTTGTAAATGCAAACTCAGGCGATTACGGAGTAATAGATATTTTTAATAAAAACACCATCCAAGGTTACATGATTGACCTAGAAAGTAAGATTAATGAAAAAGACATCCTTCTTACAAGTGGCCTGGGAGGAATTTATCCTTACGGTATTTACATAGGCAGGGTATCCACAGTAACAATGAGCGAGGATTCATTAAGGAAAAATATAACTATAAAATCACCAGTTGATTTTTCACACCTATATAGGGTCTTGGTATTAAAGCACGATTCAACTTATACTATAGATGATAAACCGGTAACAAAGGAGAAAAAGCAAAAGGAGGGAGAAATCTATGAATAAATTTAAGAGTTTTTTGATTTTATTTATAAGTTTTATTTTACAAACCTCAATCTTTTCTAAAATTGATATCCTGGGAGCGAATATAAATATAATAATCCCAGTGACCATTGCCTTTTCACAAATACTGCCAAATAAGACAGGAAGAGTTGGGGGCCTTATTGTAGGTCTATTTGAGGACCTTCTTTTTACAAGCTTAATCGGTGTAAGAGCCTTATCTTACTACCTAATAGGGGTGGTATCATCAGGGGAATTTATAAAAGTTTCTAAGGATAAGCAGGCAGGTATAATTGTATGCATTCTTGCAACTTTTTTTAACTTTGTATTGGTTAATGGTATTTATTATGTTTTTGGCAAGAGCCTTAATTCTATAACAGGCTACTTGGGTTTAGAAATTATAGTTGAAGCTATCTTTAATTCGGTAGTCTACCTTGGCTATTATGAACTAATCAAAAAAACAATGTATGTACCAACCTATAGGATTTAGAGGGGTTTATGAAAAATAGTAAAGAGAATAGACTAATTTTCATCCAGGTAATTGTGGTAGCCGCCATCCTTGTCATAGCCTTTAGACTTTTTAATGTAATGATTTCCAAGGGAGATTATTATAGGGACCTATCTGATAATAGAAAGGTTAAGGAAGTTGACGAGCTTGCCAGTAGGGGCAATATCTATGATAGAAATGGCAAAATCCTAGCCACATCAATCCCATCATTTGCCATCAAACTCTATAAAGACGAATTGATGGCCTTGAAGGATGAAAAAAGAATTGATTTAATTGCAGATCTTGTAGATATCCTTGAAGAAGATGGGGTTAACTATACTGAAGATTTCAATATAAAATTAAATACATTTAAATATAAGAATAAAGAAGATTATTTTAAGAAAAAACAAATGCCAATCGAAGAAGTTGTCGATAAGTTAATTGACAATGATTTGATTGAAGAGTTTTTGCTATCTTGCTATTCAGAAGATGGAATCAAATATGAAACACTAAACACAGCCATCCTTGCTCTAAAGAAAAGGGGGATAGTTGTGCCAGTTCATATAAGCCAACAGGATGGTAAACTCAAGGTAGAATATAAAAAAAATTATGAGAAAAAACTTGCCTCTATTGGTCACAAAAAGGACGACGATCCAATAGACGTAATCCTAGAATCAGTCGGTGAAGACAGGTCTGTACTCTTATCAATTTTGCAAAATTCACATGCAAGGATTCTCGCCTATAAGATTTTGGACTCCAATAAACTTTTGGGTGACCTTGCCATGGATGCTTATTCTATAAAAAGTGACCAAGACCTAATAGAAAAAAAGGCCAAACTCCACAAGGTCTTTAAAAAAATTACTCTTGATTCAAAGGCAAGCGATGATTTTTATGAGATAGTAAAAAATGCGACAATTAAAGATGTCCTAACATCTGCTATGGTTGATGATAAGGGAGCCTACATTATTCCTGCCAATATGTTAATAGAAGAACTTGAAAACAAGGGCATCTATGCTAACTTTGAAACTGAAGTTATTACAGAAAGCAAGGATGATAAAAACCAGTATTCGGTTGATGTAAGGTTTAAAAATCCTCAAGCAGGTTCGGCTGTAGATGAACTAGCACGACTAGCTGAAGAACATGGATTAATAAAGCCTTTAATCTTATCAGAATATGTAAAATATATGGCACAAAATGCCAACACTAGAAATAATATTTATCCTAATATAGACATTACTCAAGATGATCCTGAGGATTGGAAATACACCTTCACTATTGATAAAAAAGATTTTTATACCCACTATGCGAATAAGGATAGGGCAAATTCTACTAAGGCAACTGTCGAAATCCTGATGAATGAAAAAGATGGGAAGAAAATTTTAGAATATCTTAAAAAAGTAAGCAATCTTGATTCCTATAATGATGTTGAAGCTGTAGGCATCCTTACTATTGACAATACTCTAAATAGGCAGGGTTCTTTTGGTTATAGGCCAATAAATATTGTCTACAACCTAGATGAATCTACAGTTTTAAAAATTGAAGAAAAAATTGACACTACTTCAGGAGTTGTTGTTGAAACTATACCTATTAGGTCTTATCCGAATAGGAATCTGGCAAGCCATGTTCTTGGTTACATGGGACCAATCGCAACACCAGAAGAAGTTGATAAATACGTTAAGGAAAGAGCTTATTTGAGGGATGAAATAATTGGTAAGACTGGTATTGAAGAATCCTACCAAGACAACCTCAAAGGCAAAAATGGTAGGTCTTTAGTTACTGTTGACTCAGCTGGAAATAGGAGAGAGACCATCTCCCAAACCAAGTCAGAGCCAGGTGATGATGTCTACCTATCAATTGATGCCAAACTACAAAAACAAGCAGAAGATTCGCTTAAGGGTGTTCTGGAAGCTCTTAGAGAAACAGGCTACTATGAGTCAGAGTACGGCACATTTAGGCCATTTAAAATGGCACCTCACGCTGAAAGTGGGGCGGTAGTAGTATCTGATGTTAAGACAGGCGAAGTATTAGCCCTCGCATCTTATCCTAACTATGATCCAAACTTATTTTCTACAGGAATCTCTACTTCCGATTGGGAAGCACTCCAGGTTGAAGAAAGTGAAGGACCACTTGCTCCAAGGCCAATGCTAAATATAGCTACTCAAACAGCAGTAATGCCTGGTTCTACCTTCAAATTAGTCACAGCCCTAGCAGCTCTTGAAAAAGGTCTAGACCCTCTAGCAGTTAACTACTGTCATGGTTTCATGGAAATTGGTAACAGGAGATTTTCTTGCTTGGTTTATACTGAAAGTGGTATGACCCATGGAGAAGAAAACCTCTATGGAGCTATAAGAGATTCATGTAACTATTATTTCTACACCTTAGCTCTCGGAGAAAACCCAGAAGATGGCGATACTCTTTCAACAAAGCTTGAGCTAAATGATATTAGACTTGCTTGTGAGATGTTGGGTCTAGATGAAGAAACAGGAATAGAGATAAATATTCCAAAAGAAGCCAGGGGCAATGTTCCATCAATTGGCAAAAAAGTTGAAGTTACAAAACTCATGCTTAAAGAATACCTAGAAAAAAATCTTACCCTCTTTATAAAAGAAGGCGTTAAGAAAACTAGGACAGAATACGAGCAGGATATAGCAGATATAGTTAAATTTACAGACAATCCAAATGAGTGGTCAAGGAAGGCTATAGTTGATTTCTTTGATGAAAGAGGCTACGATTCGCTTATGATTCCTGAAGGCCAAAGAGCAGGACTTGCCGATACAATTAAGTACACTTATCTTAACCAGGCAGTCTGGGATATAACCGATATGCTTAATATAGTAATTGGTCAAGGACAAAACTCCTACACACCAATCCAGATGAATAGGGCCATAGCAACCATAACCAATGGAGGCTATTTAAATAAGTTCACTCTTATAAATAAGATTAAAAACCACGACTCTGGCGAAGTTTTATTTGAAAATGTGCCAGAAAATGAGAGAATAGATATTAAGGATAAAAAATACCTAGAAGATATTAAGTATGGTACATTACTTGTAGCTAAGAATAATGCTATGCTAAAGCAATTACCTATAGATATTGGTATTAAAACCGGTACTGCGGAAGTAGAAGGTAAAAACTCTGATGGAACAGACTATGATACCTACGCTTGGATGGTAGGTTTTGCACCTTATGATAATCCAGAAATAGCTATTTCTATTGTATTAACGCAGGGTGATACATCTTACAATGCATCTCCGATTATGAGGGATATTGTTGCTAGGTATTTTGATTTGAATGTTGAGATGATTAATGCAGAGGCTACTGCCAAAGACATTCAAGATTTAGGCGAATCTACAAATGGTAATAACCAGAACCATGGACGTTAGTAAGAGGAAATTATGCAAATATATCTAATAAATGGTAAAAACAACATAGGCAAAACTGATTTTTCTGTAAATTTAGCAGAAAGACTTTCCGAAGATAAGAAAGTTTTGCTTACATCGTTTTTTAGAAGCGAAAAATTAAACATAGAAGATTATTACAAAAAAGATGGCATGGTAAGCTACGATATATCTGATCATTTCCTAGGTCTTTGTGACCTGGAGAGGGTTGTGGTTAATGAGAATGCTAACCTTGGCTTTATCATAGCACCTCTTTTAGAAGGCAAGTACGATTTCATGATTGATGACGTTTATAGCCTAATTGATGAAGCAGATGCAGATGTTTTGATTATAGATAACCTTGATTTAACTATTAAGGATGCTATAAAAATTGAGATAATTGACAAGGTTGATATAGACAAGGATATCCATGCAGATTATTATTTTATAAATCGATGCGATGCTGACTTTGACCCAAGATTTTTCAAAGAAAAACTTCTTGGCAAGGGAGCAACTTATCTTGGATTTGTAAAGGAGAATGAATATTTTAAAAAAGTCATAGATAACCTATTAAAAGGTCAAGCTGAGCCGATAGGGGATTTAGGTCTTGTTGAAAAAATAATGAGGGTTTTCAAAAAGTGAAAATAATTTTTGATGATAAAAAAGAAAAAATCCTTATGAGAGTAGAAAACGAGAGAGTCATGGAAGTTATTTTCTATGACTCTCTTCTTCATAATATCTATAGGGGCAAGATTGAAAATAAGATTGATAGTCTTAAGGCTTATTTTGTTAAAATTTCTGAAAATGAATCATTGTTCTTAAAATCAACTCTAGCTTATAATATTGGCGATAACGTCATTATTCAATATGTGAGAGAGCCTGCTAATGGCAAACTGGGGCTTGCTAGTGAGAATTTTAGCCTAGAAAACGAAGCTTACACCCTAACAAGGTATCCGCTTAAAAAAAGACCTAGACTTAAAAAAGGCAAGGCAAAAGATGAGACCCTATATAAGGAAATCTTAGCAGAAAAAGAAAGACTCATTAATGAAGAGAAATTTTTTCCAAGCCCAAAACTCCTAGTGGAAAATTCAAGCAGAGATTTTTATCTAGCTTCCTATAGGGATTATGAAATAAGGGATTTTGATGTTAGAAATTCTAGAGAGTTTTCAAATCTTAAGGAAGAATTAAAAAAATCGGAGCTAGGCTATAAGGATCTTTCCATTATTATTGATGAACTAAAAACTCTAACTGTGATTGATGTCAATACAGCCAAGAGGAAGTCAAAATTAAATAAAAAAGATTTTCTCCTAAATGTAAATTTAGAGCTAATTGATTTTATTGTTTATAATTTGAAATTAAGAAATATAGGCGGCATGGTCGTCATAGATTTTCTAAGAACAGATGGAAAGGAAGAGCTAATAGAAGCCTTTAATGATGCGGCGAGGAAGTATAAGTTAGAAGCTGAGGTCTTTGGCTTTAGTCAGATGGGTCTTTTTGAAATTTCTATAAAAAGAAGAGGCGATAGTTTAAAAGCAAAACTTGAGAAAAGAAATTTACTTTTCTAAGTTAAATGCTTTTACTAAAGCCTCTTTTTCTTTTTTTGTTAGTTTTTTTATCCTTGCTTCAAGCCTAAGGCCCATAGACTTGCTGTCAACTCTTTTATAATAAACAAGACTTACAGGTAGTCTTGACCTTGTGTATTTAGCACCCTTACCTGAATTGTGGGTTATAAGTCTTTCTTTCACATCGGTTGTATAGCCAGTATAAAGACTGCCGTCTTCACACCTTACAATATAAACAAAGTGCATTAGGAAAATCTTTCGTTTAGGACTAGGTTTATGATGTCTATATCAAAACCCTTGCCAGCAAGGTGCCTAAAGACCTTGGCCCTATTTTCATAAGAATAGTCATTTTTAATTTTCTTATCTGCAAAAAATCCGGCCTTTTCAGCCTCTCTTTCGTTACTTATAAGGCAGAGGTTGTCCTCTATGAGGTTCTCATCGATATGTTTTTGTTTAAGCATATACTTAATCTTACCCCTAGACCAAGAAGAAATCTCATCCTTATCCCTTATGTAGGCTTTGACATAGGCTTCATCATCTAAAAATCCATAGGAATCAAGGTAGGAAATAATCTTTTCAATAACATCTGCAGAAAATTTTTGGTCCTTAAGTTTTTGCCTAATTTCATAGGTTGATTTTTGTGAAAAAGAAATTTTATTGAGGGCGAAATTTTTAGCCCTATTAAACTCATCATTGGCAAGGATTTTCTTATAGATCGGAAAATCTATCTCTTTTTCAAGCTCAAAACCATTTTCGTAATAAAGATCATAGTCTACATAAAATCTTTCCTTGGATATGGTTAGCCTAATCAAATTGTACTTGTCAGAGTATTCTATATTTTCGATTATCATTTCATGGACAAGATTGCATTATATATAAGTGGAGCGACCATGGCTATTGAAATAACTATAGCAAATATTTTTAATATTAATTTTCTTGTTGTTTTCATAATTCACCTCTTTTCTTATTTTACTATAAAAGGAGAAAAAAGAAAATTCTATGAATATTTGCATTAATTTTAAAATCATGGTATTATATTATTTGTCAGTAGAAAGATTAAAGATGAATTCTTTAAGAAATTCTTGGTTTATAGATTAAATGATTTGACAAAAATAAATATAGGTTGTATACTATTATAGTCAGTATGAATAGTGAAGATACAACACGTGGTGGGTATAGTCCAGTTGGTTACGACACCTGGTTGTGGCCCAGGAGAGCGTGAGTTCGAATCTCACTACTCACCCCATGCGGGATTGGCGGAATTGGCAGACGCGCTAGACTTAGGATCTAGTGAGAATTTCTCGTGAAGGTTCGACTCCTTTATCCCGCACCAATAAGTAAAAAAGAGTGTTGGAAACCAACGCTCTTTTTTGTGCTAATTTTTCACCCTAGGTATAAGCCTAGTGTGAAAAAAATTATTTAATATCTACTTCATAATCTTCTAGATCAATGAATTGCTCTTTCTCAAAGCTGAGGCTTATTGCTTCAAATTCTCTTGTTTCGCCTGGTTTTAGGTAGGCGGTTGTGTTTATAGCTGAGTCAATTTTGTTGCCAGCCTTATCTTTTACTGCAAATTCTAATTCTACAAATTCAATTTCTTTATCAGTCTTGTTTTTTATAAGACCTGTTATATATGGTGTGATGTCAGAATCATTTACGACTAGGTCTGTTAATTCAATCTTAGATTTAGCTTCTTCCTTTAGCTTATCTTTATCTTTTTTTTCAGGTTTAACAGCTTTTTCTTCTGTTTTTTCTGCCTTTTCTTCGATAGCAGGAGTTTTTACTTTATTATCTGTTGTTGTTGACTTTCCACCACACGCAGTTAAAATTTCTGCAGTCAAGAGTACTATTAGTACTTTTTTCATTGTATCCTCCTATAAATTTTATACTAAGCATTGCGGCTTGGTAATTGATATTTATTATCAATTGTATTATACTTGCATCTTTACTTGGGAAACATTTATTCTTTATTTTTTTATTTTTAAGGCTGGGTTTTTAGGTTTTGTTTTTTTTATATATGCTAGTTAGAAGAGAAATGAATCTTATGATAAGGTAAATATAAGTTGATTGTTTATTAATACTTTTGTAAGTGCCTTATCGACAACTATTTTTATATATAAATCTAATAGAAAACCTATTTTATGTTAGGAATAAGACCTAGTTTACCAATAAGATTTATTAAGAGTTGACACTATCTTCTATTTACCATAGAATAGAAATAACAGGGGAGCTAATAGGCTGAGAGGAAGTTTGACTTCGACCCTTTACTTGATACGGATAATGCCGGCGTAAGGAGTCTTTTTATTTTTGCTAACCTTGGGTTAGCATTTTTTATTTGCTTTTCTGGATAATTTATTACGGAGGAGAATTATGAATGATATGAAAACTTGTTTAACAATCGCAGGATCAGATTCATCTGGTGGAGCAGGAATCCAGGCTGACCTTAAGACTATGACAGTAAATGGGGTTTATGCTATGAGTGTTATTACTGCCCTAACTGCACAAAATACTCAAGGGGTGACTGGTATTGTCGATGTGACTCCAGAATTTATAAGAGATCAAATGGATGCCGTTTTTACAGATATTTACCCAGACGCCATAAAAATAGGCATGGTTTCTTCACCAGAAATTGTTGAAGCTATTGCACGTTCATTAGAAAAATATGATGCAAAAAATATTGTTCTCGATCCAGTAATGGTTGCAACATCTGGTGCCAAGCTTTTAAAAGAAGAAGCTATGGATAGCCTAATTAACAGGCTAATTCCTCTTGCAGATGTGATTACACCAAATATCCCAGAAGGTGAAATTCTTTCGGGGATGGAAATTAAAAATGAAGATGAAATGCTTAAGGCAGCAGAGGTGATTGGTGAAAAATATGCATGTGCAGTCCTTCTTAAGGGAGGCCATTCAATTAACGATGCCAACGACCTTTTATATAAGGATGGGAAATTTAAGTGGTATAGGACTGAAAGAATAAACAATCCTAATACCCATGGTACAGGTTGCACTCTTTCAAGTGCCATTGCAGCAAATCTTGCTAAGGGAAATGACCTTGATGAGGCAATAGCAAATGGCAAAGACTACCTCACAGGAGCTTTAAGGGCGGGTCTAGACTTGGGAAAGGGCTCTGGTCCACTCATGCACAATTATAAAATTGTTAAATAATTTACTTAAGTCGGAAAAGCATCCTCGATTAAGGGGATTTTCCGGCTTTTTCTTTCGCTAAAAATATTTTATATTTGTTTTTTAATAAGTAAGTCCCAACTATTATTTTTTTTCAATTATGGTAGAATATCTATAAGATTTAGCGAAGGAGCTATTATGAAAACCGACCGAAGAGAATTGATTTTAAATGGAAATATCTATAGGGCTATAGCAATAATTTCCATTCCTATAATATTAAATACCTTTATCCAACAACTATATTCCTTAGCCGATGCTTTTTGGTTAGGTAAGTTAGGTACTGCAGAATTTGCTGCAACTTCCTTTACTTGGCCAGTTATTTTTTTGTTTAATTCTATAGGTATAGGGCTATCAATCGCGGGAATTTCTTTGATTTCACAGCTGATTGGTATGGATAATATTGACCTTGCACAAAAATACAATGATACGATCATAAACATATCGGTCTTATTTTCCCTAGTTTTTATGGTTGTGGGATATTTCACAGCTGAGTTTATTGTAGGCATGATGGGAGCAAGTGGCGACTTGTACATATATTCTGTTGACTACTTAAAATATTCCTACTTTGGAATCCCTTTTATATTTTTGTATTTTATCTATGCTGCAGTTTTTCAAGCCCAGGGCAAAAACACAATCCCAACCATAATAAGCACTACTTGTGTAATCTTAAACATGGTTTTAAATCCATTTTTTATTTTTGATACAGTGCCGATTTTTGGCTTTACTGGCCTAGGTCTTGGTGTCAAGGGAGCTGCTATTGCAACGGTTCTGACCCAGGCTTTGATGTGCTTCTTAGGCTTTACCCACCTAAGGGTTAACAAGGATCTAATAAAATTAAATTATGAATCACTTTTTTACATAAGATGGGATAAGCACATAGTAAAGAAAATATATACCATAGCAGCACCGGCAGTCATTGGACAAATGGGAACAGCAACAGGTTTTATTATCTTAAATTCTTTCATCCAGTCCTACGGCACAGATACAGTTGCCGCTTATGGTATGGTCAATAGGATTACAGGTCTGTTAAATATCCCACCAGCTGGAGTAGGATCTGCCATAACCAGCATCATCGGTCAAAACATTGGGAGTGGAAATGTGGAAAGAGCCAAGGATACTTTCAAAAAAGCCTCTTTTGTAGTAATAGTAATGTCAATTTTAATTGCCATAGTAAGCTTTATCTATAGGTACGAGATTCTTCAATTTTTCATAGATGCACCCCTAGATTCAAAGCTTATGGTAGAAGCTAATTCTTATATGTACTACACCTTAATCACTCTACTAATGTTAGATATGTTCTTTATTTACCAGGGATTATTTCAAGGCTCTGGCAATTCAAAATATTCGATGTTTATAGATGTCTTAAGGCTTTGGGTAATAAGGATTCCTTTATTATTCTTCTTTAAGTATTTCACCAACCTAGGGGCAACTGGTATTTGGATTGCTATGGCAGTTTCCAATGTAATGATAAGCATAATAGCCCACATTATTTACCTAAGAGGAAATTGGATACGTGGATCATTTTAAATTTATTTATAAAAATATATAAAAAGATAAAGACTTGCAAATGTTATCATTTTTAGGTTATAATTAGTATTAATAGGAGGAATGTTTTGCAGGATATTAAAAGAATTATATTAAAACTTAGTGGTGAAGCCCTTTCTGGCAAGACAGGATTTGGATTTGATGATGAAATGATAGATAAAATTTGTCAGAATATCAAAATTCTTACAGAAAAAGGCATCGAAGTCGCCATAGTAGTTGGTGGGGGCAATTTCTGGAGAGGAAGGTCAGGCACAAATATAGATAGGGCAAGTTCAGATAATATTGGCATGCTTGGCACTGTCATGAATGGTCTTAGGGTCCAAGGAACTCTTGAAGAAATTGGACTTGACACAAGGCTTATGACTGCAATTTCTATGAAGGAAGTTGCTGAGCCATATATCAGAAGAAGGGCTATAAGGCATCTTGAAAAGGGCAGGGTTGTTATCTTTTCAGCAGGAACTGGCCTTCCATATTTCTCAACTGATACAACAGCAAGCCTTAGGGCATTAGAAATTGGTGCTGACGTAATCTTACTTGGCAAGACAGGTACAGACGGAATTTACGATAAGGACCCAAATTTATTTGACGATGCCAAAAAATTTGACAAACTAACCTACAAAGAAATCCTTCAAAAGGAATTAAAGATAATGGATACAACAGCCACATCCCTTTGTATGGACAATGATATGCCATTGATTGTTTTTGGAATAGACGATCCAGCAAATATGGTCAGAGTATTTGAAAAAGAAAATCTTGGAACAAGAGTAAAGGAGAGTTTTTAATATGTTATATGAACAAATAAAAAAAGAAACAGAAGTTGGGATGCAAAAAACTGTAGATTCTTTTGAAAAAAGAATAGCTACAATCAAAGCAGGCAGGGCTACAGAAGCAATACTTGATGGGATTACTTTCTCATACTACGGTACAGAAACACCAATCAACCAAGCTGCAACAGTTTCAATTCCTGAAGCCAGACTCCTTGTAATAAAACCATGGGATAAGAACAATATTGGACCTATAGAAAAAGCCATCCTTAAATCAAATATAGGTATTACACCAGGAAACGATGGTGAAATCATAAGACTTCCATTTCCTGCTCTTACAGAAGATAGAAGAAAAGAATACACAAAAGAAGTAAATACTTATGCCGAAGATGCTAAGATAGTTGTAAGAAATGTCAGACGTGATTCTATGGATGAGGTTAAAAAATCAGAAAAATCTGGAGATATAACTGAAGACGATAGGTATAAACTTGAAGATGAAATCCAAAAGGTTACCGATAAGTTTATAAAGACTATAGAAGAAATGACAGAGAAAAAGAACAAAGAATTAATGAATGTATAATTGAATAGGGAATATTACAATAGGATAGTTAGTATTTTGAAAAAGGACATAGGACCTAAGAAGATAGATTCTAGGACTATGTCCTTATTTCTAAAGCAACTATCCTTGCTTTTAAATTCAGGCATAAGTTTATACGATAGTTTAAATATAATAAATCAACAAGGAACTGATAAGAAAGTTATAAAAGCGATAAGCCTAGTAATCGCAGGCCTAAAAAAGGGACTTGATCCTTATGAATCTTTTTGTTTGGCAAACGAGTATTTTTCGCCCCTAGTCCTAGCATTTATCAAAACAGGAACAAAGACAGGCTACCTGGGCAAAATTTTAAGAGACCTATCCGATTTTATATTTGAAGAAAGTAAGAACAAATCAACAGTAAAACAGGCTATGACCTATCCAATCTTAGTTTTAGTTGTAAGTATCCTCGTGATAATTGCTCTTATCAAATTTGTCATGCCAAGTTTTATTGAAATTTTTGATGAGTCAGAGATGATCCTGCCACTTCCGACAAGGATTTTGTTATTTGTGTCATCATTTTTTTCTGAAAATTACATATTGATTTTGCTTTTTATTTTTTTACTAGCCTTAATATATTTATTTCTTAGGACAGACTATAAGAAAAGAGTTGAGATAGATAGGTACATTTTTAGATTATGGCCCCTAAGAGACCTAAACAGGTTGAGGGTTGAATACCAGCTTACATCAATTTACTATATCTTAAGAAGAGGCGACATAGATACAATTAATTCATTTGATATTTTAGCAGAATCTTTCAAAAATACCTATGTCAAGGAAACTCTTAAAGGCATCAAGAATAGGGTAAATAAGGGAGAAAGCCTAAGCCTAGCATTTAAAAATGCAGGAATATTTTCGCCCCTATTAATTTCTATGGTAGATATTGGCACTGAAACATCCAGTCTTGATGAAAGTATGAAAAAGGCGAATGAATATTTTGCCAATGAGTATATTTTTAAAATAAAAAAGCTTGCAGGACTAGCCGAACCTGTTTTGATTATAATTATGGGTTTATTAGTAGCTTTTGTTGTGTTTTCGGTATCTATACCGATGTTTGATTCTATAAATGGATTGAGAGGAGGTTGACATGAAAAAGAAAAGGAAGGCCTTTACCCTAATTGAGTTAATAATAGTAATAGCCATATTGGGGATTTTGGCAGCTATAGCTATTCCTAAATATAATAAATCGAGATTACAAGCCGCAGAAACTGCCCACAAGGCAAATATAGAGATGTTAAAGTCTGCTGCTAGGATGAAGATTTTGGATAAGGATGATGGTTTTACCTGGACTAAGGATAGTCATGATGGAGAGACTTATATTGAAAAATGGCCTGACATTCCAAATGGTTTAGTGCTAAAAGACAAGGATGGTAAAGAATACAAGGAATATAAAGTAGTTTATGTAAAAGAGGGTAATAAGCTTACAATTACTCCAGATGAAAAAGTCAAGGGTAATTAAGATTTTGTAATTAATAAGGATAATTAGTTTGGACATTTATATAATATATTTTTTAATATTTATGTTAGGCTCTTGCTTTGGATCGTTCATATCAGCCTTGGTTTATAGGCGAGAAAAAGGAATATCAATCATAAGCCCACCAAGTTTTTGCGATTATTGTGGCAAAAAAATCCTCAAAAGAGACCTAGTACCTGTATTTTCTTTCCTGTTTTTAAGAGGCAAAACCAGGTGCTGTGGGCAAATAATTTCAATAGACAAGGTCCTTGTGGAAATCATAGGGGGCCTTGTCTTTGTTTTTACATTCAAAACCTACGGGCTTATTGAAGGGGCCTACTTGGCAGCTGTCCTTTTGCTCTGTCTTTTAATTTCTGTTACTGATTATAAATTTTTAGAAGTTTATGATAACGACTTAAAGGTCCTTATAGGCTTGGGATTTATTTATAGGTTTTTGGTTTATGGTATAGACCTCAGTTTTATATTATATTGTCTCATATTTACCTTAGGATTTAAGTTGCTTATGGTTATTTCTAAGGGAGGCCTGGGTGATGGCGACTTATTTTTTTACTTGGGCTTGGTCTTCTTTTTGGGAAATTCTCAAATTCCCCTCCTAGTCCTATTTTCTATATGGATTGGTGCAGCTTTTGCCATAGCAAAGGCAATAAGACTCAGGTCTCTTAAAGGTAGTATTGCCTTATGCCCAGCTATTTCCTTGGCATTTTTTTTAATTTTAGTATTTAGGGATTATTTATGAAAAGAAATGGTTTTACTCTAATAGAATTAATTATCGTCCTAGCTATAATATCAATAGGCTTTGGAGTTTCTATCCTAAAATTTTCTATAGTAGATAAGATAGGAGCAAGAAATGAGATTAGGACTTTTGTTGATGACTATTCTTATTTGAGGGCTCTGGCCCTTTCTACAGGTGACAAGCACTATATCAGATTTACAAGTGATGGCTACGAGATTGATTTTAATAAAAAGAAAGATAGGGATCTTAAATATATAGAATCTTTAAATGTAAATAAGATAGAGTTTTACCCAAATGGATATGTTAATCCTAAGAAAACCAAAGAAGACCATAACCTGGTTTTTGTTTCAAAAAAAGATCCTAATATCAAGTGGCATTTCACCATTCAAGCAGTAGGAGGTTACCTAAGTGAAAAAGACTAGACCAGCCTTTAGCTTAATAGAAGTCATCTTTGCTATCGTACTTTTGAGTATGATAGCCTTATTTTTAGGTCCGGCGACTATGACAAACCTTAGCCAGTCTCATCAAATAAAGGACTTAGCGGATACTACTTTTATCCTTCAAGAAGCAATAGAACTTAGTAGGGATAAGTCTATTGGCACCTATACTGAAGAAATTAACGGAAAAAACGTAGAAATAAGTGTAAAAAATTTCCAAGACCCTTCACTTAAATCCACTTACAAAAAGATTAGGGCAAGCTATGGGGGAAAGTTTTTCGAATTGATAGAGGCTCAGAGATGAAGAAGGGATTCAGCTTAATTGAGCTTATAATTAGCCTTGCCATCATTTCTTTTTTGGTCTTGGTATTGTCAAACTTTTTTTCCTTTAATATAAATATTTTAAATAAGTCTTATAAAGACGAAAATGAATATAAGGAAGCCTACACTGCCATGGCCTATATAGACAAAACAATAAGGATGAGCCACAAGATAGTAGCCAAACGACATTTTAATAGTAATTTTACAGGCTATATTATTGGCGATGATAATCCTGTATCTAGTTATTATTTTTATACCAGTGATGGATTTTTATATATCTATAGGGCTAATGCCCTAGTTAGTTCAACTGGTGCTCCCAACCGTATCAGCGAATGTGGAATAATAGATTTAGATTATGACCCGACAAGTAAGATAATAAAAGTTAAGCTTACAAGCAGAAAAGGTACTTATAAATTTGAAACTGCAATTTATGTGGGAGATAAGCTATGAAAAAAGCATTCATAAGTATATATGTGCTATTAATTCTTTTAGTATGTGGTTTAACTATAAGTTTTATCTATAAAGAAAATGAAACTAACTATGATGTAGCTTTAAGTATGTACGATAAAAAGCAGGCCATGTATGAGGCAGAGTCATTCTTAAATATAATTTTAGAAGAAAAAAACTTGGATAATAAACTCAATATTGATGATTTAGTAGCAAGCCTAAAACCAAAATCTGAAATCAGGGCGAGGATAGATATTGTTGAAAATTTAGTTGAGGAAGCTAAGGGAGCAAAATTATTAATCGTAACATCATTTTATAAAAACGTCACAGCCAAGGCGATTATTGCCTATAAGCTAGATGAAACAAATAAGATAAAAATTATTTATAAGAAGGTCTATTAATATTGCCAAAAAACCAATTAAGGTATAATGAGTATAGAAAAAGAGAAATAAAATTGGAGGAAAAATGAAAGTATTAGTAATTAACTGTGGTTCATCATCACTTAAATATCAATTATTTGATATGGATAATGAAGAAGTAATGGTAAAGGGTCTTGTATGAAGGACCATACAGAAGCAGTTTCTCATGTTTTTGATGCCTTGGTTGATAAGGATCATGGAGTTATAGCTGACCTAAGTGAAATAGATGCAGTAGGTCATAGGGTTGTCCATGGTGGAGAAAAGATTACAAAATCTGCTCTTATCGATAAAGAAGTAAGAGCTGCTATAGTAGAATATCAAAAATTTGCTCCACTTCACAATCCAGCCAACCTCATGGGTCTAGAAGCATGTGAAAAATTACTTCCAAATGTTAAAAATGTTGCAGTGTTTGATACAGCCTTCCACCAAACAATGCCAAAAAGAACTTTCCTATATGGTATAGATTATAAATATTACGAAGAAGACGCTATTAGAAAATACGGCTTCCACGGTACAAGCCACAACTTTATTACTAATAAAACAGCAGAAGTTCTTGGCAAGAGTGTTGAGGATTTAAATATGATATCTGCCCACCTTGGCAATGGCTCATCTATTTGTGCAGTTAAGAATGGCAAATCGTATGACACATCAATGGGACTTACTCCACTTGAAGGTCTAGTAATGGGTACAAGAAGTGGCGATATAGACCCTTCAGCTGTAACCTATATAATGAGAAAAGAAAACCTATCTCCAGAGGAAATGGAAAATATTCTTAATAAAAAATCTGGCGTGTTCGGTGTATCTGGCGTTTCTAGCGACTTTAGAGACCTAGAAAGTGCAGCTAAGGAAGGAAACGACAGAGCCCAAGCAGCCCTAGATATGTTTGTAACCAGAGTAAAGAGATATATAGCAGGTTATATGGCAGAAATTGGTTCATGTGATGCTATAGTATTTACAGGCGGTATCGGTGAAAACTCAATAAAAATTAGAGAAGACATCATGGCTGGTTTTGAGCAATTTGGTATTAAAATTGACCCAGAAAAGAACAATGTTCGTGGTGGTTGCCATGTTGTTTCTACCGATGATTCAAAAGTAAAAGTAATGGTTATAGCTACAAACGAAGAATTAATGATAGCTAGAGATACAAAATCTCTTGTAGAAGCTTGACAATAATCTAGATAGCTTATATAATATTAAAGATTGCTAAAACTGATAAGAGGAGGTGTCATAGATGGCAGTACCAAAAAGAAGAACATCAAAAACAAGAAAAAATAAAAGAAGAGCCTCAGCTTATACTTTGAACAGATCAAACTATGTTGAGTGTCCAAATTGCCACGAAATGAAATTACCACACAGAGTTTGCCCATCCTGTGGGGAATACAAAGGCGTAGCAGTAATTGATGAACAATAGTTATTAAAAGGGAGTTTGTTGCCTAGCAACAGGCTCTTTTTTTATGGAAATTTAACTTCTTGTAGTATAATATATTAAATTAGAAGAGGGATTTATGAAAATATTAATAGATACATTTGGTGCAGACGAGGGAAGCAAGGTTCTTGTTGATGGTGCAATTCTTGCCTTAAAACAAAAAGACTTCATCCCAGTGTTTGTAGGAAATGAAAGCGAATTAGAAAAACTAATAGATGGAAAAATCAAAGACTATGAAATAATCCACACTGATGAATATATTTCAAACGACGAGGACCCAGTAAGGGCAATTAGACGCAAGAAAAATTCATCCCTAGTCTTGGCCTATAACAAGCTAAATGAAGAAGGTTATGATGGACTCCTATCAGCAGGATCAACTGGTGGCCTTCTTGCTGGTGGGATATTTATTTCCAAAAGAATTGACGGCATAGATAGACCATCCCTAGCAGCGCCCCTTCCAAGTATCGGTGCTTACACAATGCTAATGGATACAGGAGCAAATATGGATTGTAAACCAGCCTACCTTGCAGAATTTGCTATCATGGGTAAGGTATTTTTGGAAAATGTTATCCATATAAAAAATCCTAGCATAGGTCTTCTAAATGTTGGGGTAGAAAGTCATAAGGGAAATAAACTCACTAAAGAGGCTTATGAGCTTTTAAGTAACTCAAAACTTAATTTTGTAGGCAATGTTGAAGCGAGAGACCTCTTTACAGGCAAGGTTAATGTCATAGTTGCCGATGGTTTTGCAGGCAATATTGCTATTAAGTCTGCAGAGGGAGTTATAAGTCTATTTAAGGCACAAATGAAGGAAGTTTTTTATAAGTCTCTTAAGAATAAGCTTGCTGCCCTAGCTATAAAGGATGACCTGGCCAAACAAATGGGTAAATTTAGCTCTCAAAACATTGGTGGAGTCCCACTACTAGGGGTAAAGTCCTATGTATATAAGGCACATGGAAATTCAAACGCCATAGCAATTTCAAACGCCATCCTAGGACTTATTGAATATATTAATATGGATGTTATAAACAAAATACAAGGAGAATTGAATGATTAGAGAACAATTATTAAAACTTGCAGAAGAAAATCTTGATATTGATACTTCAAATCTAGATTTTGAAAGTAAAATCAGCGATATGGATATTGATTCTATTGACCTAGTTGATTTTATCATGGTTATCGAAGAAGAATTTGATATAGAATTTACTGATGAAGAGCTAGACGAAATCGAAACTCTTTCAGATATAGTAAGTTTAATAGAAAGTAAAAATTAATGTCTTTGTCAAAAGATAGACTTGAAAAAATCGAAGAATTTGAAAAAAGCATAGGCTACACCTTCAATGACAAGACATTGATAGATGTAGCCTTTACTCATTCTTCCTTTACCAACGAAGCAAGAATTAAGACAAAATCAAATGAAAGACTTGAATTTTTGGGAGATACCATTCTTGATATGGTAGTAAGCGAATATCTTTTCAAAAATTACAAGGAAAAACCAGAAGGCTGGCTAACAAGAACCAGGTCTAGGATTGTTTGTACGGATTCCTTTGCCAAGGCTTGCGAGAAGTTTGACCTAACAAAGTATTTAAGATTTGGTATGGGCGAAAAAAAACAAGGTGGCAAGCTCAAAAAACACGTAAAGGCTGACACTTTTGAGGCATTTTGTGCTGCAATATATTTGGATTCATCCTACCAAAGACTTTTTGAATTTTTAAAGTCAAACTATAGCGAAGAAGTTTTGCAAATCATTAATGACGATTCTTTATTTTTAGATTACAAAACAAGGCTTCAGGAATATTACAATGCCCATAGCAAAAAGAACCTTTCTTATGAATTAATCAAGGAAGTTGGCCCAGAACATGACAAAACTTTTACCATGGAAGTAAGGCTTGGCAATAGAGCCCTTGCCCAAGGCGAAGGAAAAAACAAAAAAACTGCAGAACAGATGGCTGCTAAGGCTGCCTATGAGATAATCAAAAATGACTAGGCAAATCATACCAATTTTTATTCCATTTTTGGGTTGCCCTCATGACTGTGCCTTTTGTAACCAAGTAAAAATTACAAATTACAAAGATATGGCAGATGAAAATTCAATAATAAAACAAATTGAAGACTATTTGACATATTTTAAGGATAAAAAAACAGCCAAAGAAATCGCATTTTATGGAGGATCTTTCACAGGCCTACCTTATGAAACAATGGTTTCTTATCTAAAGATAGCGGGTATTTATAAAAAGAAGGGGATTATTGATAGAATCAGACTTTCAACAAGGCCTGATTATATAAATAATTTCATTCTGGATACTTTAAAGGCTTATGAAGTGGATACAATTGAACTTGGCATCCAGTCCTTTGATGATGAGGTCTTAGCAGCAAATGAGAGGGGCCACTCTGCTCTTGATTCAAAAAGAGCAAGTAAACTTATCAAAGACTATGGCTTTAAATTGGGCCATCAAATTATGCCGGGCTTGTATAAGGATAAGATGGAGAAAATTATAAAAACTGCCCTCGAGTCTGCCAAAATCAAACCTGACATCGCAAGGATTTATCCAACCCTTGTTATTAAGGATACTAAGCTAGAAAAACTTTATAAGGACGGACTCTATCAACCCTTAAGTCTTGAAGAAGCTGTTGAGATATCTGCAGAAATCCTAATGATTTTTGCTTATAAAGACATAAATGTCATAAGAATAGGCCTTCAGCCTACAGAAAATATCAATGAAGGTAGGGATGTGGTTGCAGGTCCTTTCCATGCTGCCATGAGACAGCTCGTGGAGTCTTATATTTATAGGCTTTATCTTGAGGAAGTAATCAAAAAAGAAAACGTAAGTGGGGATGTCCTTATTCATGCTAAAGCCAAGGATATTTCTCTTATAGCAGGTAATAAAAAATCTAACAAAAAATATTTTTACGATAAGGCTAGGATAAAAATTGCCTTTGTAGGTGATGAAGATTTTTATCTTGAAAGCGATAATAGAAAAATAACTTTAGACTTAAAGGGTTTTATAAAGGCCTATGTTGAAAAAAAGTACGGTGGTGATTTAAATTAGACTAGAAAGTATAGAGTTAAAGGGTTTTAAATCCTTTGCAGAAAAGACAAAAATAAAATTTGACAGCCAGATAACTGCTGTTGTTGGGCCTAATGGATCAGGTAAGTCTAATATTTCTGATGCCGTAAGATGGGTTCTCGGCGAGCAATCAATAAAGAGCTTGCGTGGTGCCAATATGAAGGATGTTATCTTTACTGGTGCCAAGAGCGCGATGAATATAGCTGAAGTTAGCCTTAATTTTTCTAACGAAGATAAGAAACTTGATATTCCTTACGATAAGGTAGCTATTACCCGTAGGATTTATAGGTCTGGCGAAAATGAATACAAGATTAATGATAAAAGAGTTAGGCTTAAGGATGTTAGGGAATTATTTTTAGATACAGGTGTTGGCAAGGAAGGCTATTCAATAATTGGCCAGGGTAGGATTGATGAGATAATCCTATCTTCTCCTAAGGATAGGAGGGCGATTTTTGAAGAAGCTTCTGGTATATCCAAGCACAAGTATAGGCGTGATGAGGCAGGAAAAAAGCTAGAATCTGTAAACAATGACCTTGACCTAATTGAAAAGGAATTAGAATATAAGGAAAAAGACTACAAGCTCTTAAAAACCTACAAAGAAAATTATCTAAAGCATAAGGACTTAACTAATGAAATAAATAGGAAGGCTTTTTTCTACCTTAAAAATAAGTCCTATGATTTAATTAAAAAAAGAGATAATCTAAAGATTGAGCTTGGGGACCTAGACGAAAAAATTACTAGCTTGGAGTCCCAAAACACAGTAATAAAAGAAAAGCTCAGTCCTTTTAGAAAAGACTACGACTTAGATAAGCAAAGACTAGAAAAATTACTTGCTAGCCTTTCTTCCTACGAAAAAAATATAGAAAAAGCTATTTCAAGTTTAAAATTAAATGATCAAAAGCTAGACTATGACCAAAAAGATAGGGAAAGGATTAGTGAAATCCTTGAAAATCTTGAAAGTAATTTTATAAAAGCTGGAAATGATTTAGAAGAAAAGCAAAATAACCTCCTTAGCTTAGGACAAACAATTTCTGAAATTGAAAAAGAATTAGCAGTTAAAAAAGAGGCGAGGATAAGGCTTGAAGAAGAGATCAAGATTTTAAATGAAGAAATATCTCAGCAAGAAAATGCTTACGAGGCAATAAAAACTCAAATTTTAGACTACCAAGTCTTTGAAAAGTCCAAGGCTATTATTGATGAAAAAAGGAAAAAAGATCTAGAAGAGAAAAGATTAAAAATAGCAAGGCTTGATGCAGAAATAAAAGAACTAAATGCTGAGTTTGAAAAGTCAAAGGCAAGCGAAGAGACCTTATCTACTGAGATTTTAGAAGAAGAGGACAATATAAGAAAGCTTGCTGGTGCTATAAATTTAGATACTGAAGAAATCAACAAGTTGGCAGCGAGTCTTAATAATTTAAAACTTGACCTTAAGTCCTTGCTTTCAGATTATAAAATTGAAAAAAATCTCTTGGAAAATAACCAGGGCTATTTTTATCCAGTCCAGGATTTCCTAAAAAAAACCAAGATAAATGGGCTTGCTGGGTTTTATTTAGACACACTAGCCAACTTGATTTCGGTAAGAATTGGCTATGAGGAAATAATTGATAACCTAATCGGAGCTGGTCTACAAAACATAGTCACAAGGAGCAAGGAAGACACTAGGGAATTAATAAATTTTGTCAATAGGGAAAAACTTGGCAGGTTAACATTCCTACCGATTGATTCTATAAATTCGGCTGTGAAGGAAAAACCAAGAGAGCCAGAAGTTATAGCTATGGCATATGAACTTGTATCTTATGATGAGAAGCTTAAGGGTATTGTTGGTCACTTCCTAGGATCAACTGTAGTTGTTAAGGATATAGATGCAGCCATTTCCCTATCAAAAAAAATAAAGGGTTATAGGATTATAAGCTTAAACCTTGATATTATTAATACTTGGGGGTCTATGGTTGCAGGAATCAATAAAAATAAACGCTCTACAACCAACCTCCTTAATAGGAAGAAAAAATTAGTTGACCTTGAAAATTCAATTAAAAACCTAAATCAAAAACAAGGTTCTTTTGAAGTAAAAATTTCAGAAGTAAATCTTGACTTAGAAAAAAAGAAAGCTTCACTCATAGCTTTGAGAGATACTTACGAAAAAAAATCAGAAGTCAAGAAAGACCTTGTTAATAGTCTGGAAAGACTTAAGTTAAAAATCGAATCCCTAAGCCAGCAGAGAATTGATTTAAATGGTGGGGATGTCGACTATGAAGATAGGGAAAGTAGTGTTGATATTGATAAGCTAAAGGCAGAAGAAGAGGAACTTATAAAAATTCTAGGCCAAAAAAATAAAGACTTAGATGAAAAAACAGAAGCCTTTAATCTTTTGAAAGAAGAGCTAATCACCCTTACAAATAAAATGGAAATATCCTTGAGAGATAAGAGCCTCGAGGAAAATAGCTTGGCTAATATCAAAAATTCTTTGGAAGATATAAGGTCTAATAAAAAAATCCAAGAAAAACTTTTGGCAAATCTTGAAAACGACCTTGACCTATCCAAGCAAAAGACAGAAGAGCTCAATAAATCAATAGCTTTGTACCAAGAAGAAACTCAAAATTTAAGGTTGGTTATTGATGAACTTAAGGAAAGTCTTAAAAAAAGAGAAGGCGAAAATATAAAACTCATTGAGGAAAATCAGAAGTTTGAAGATGAGCTTAAAAATCTTGACATCGAGAGGGTAAAACTATCTTATAAACTTGATAACGCCAACGAAACTTATAAAAATCTCGAAGATGAAGTAGGGCCATATATAACTATGAGCCTTGACGATTTAAAAGAAAAATTTAAGGAAGAAGAAAAAATAAGTCCTACAAAATCTGACTTGATTAATATCCAGAAAAAGATAAATGAAGTTGGATTTTTCACAGAAACAGCTGTTGAAGACTTTGATACAGTAGATAAGGAAGTCAATTTTATAAAAGAACAAGTTTCTGATCTTAAAAATTCAAAAGCAGATATAGAAAAGATGATAGTAAGGCTTGAAAAAGAAATGAAGGATGAGTTTTCTAGAAATTTTGCTGTAATTAATAAGAATTTCACCAAAATTTTCAAAATTCTCTTTATGGGTGGGGACGCAAGGCTAATCCTTGATAGCGAAGACTTCCTCACTGCAGGTGTTGAAATCGAAGCAAAGCCACCAAGCAAGTCCTTAAAGTCAATCTCACTTTTATCGGGTGGGGAAAAGGCCCTTACAGCTGTGGCTCTTCTCTTTGCGATTTTTGAGCAAAACCCTGCACCATTTTCAATCTTAGATGAGATAGATGCTGCCCTTGATGAAGCAAACATCAAAAGATATATAGAATACCTAAACGGGCTATCTGATAATACTCAATTTATCATGATTACTCACAGGCAAACTACTATGCAACTAGCAGAAAAAATTCATGGTGTAACTATAGACGACGAAGGTATGTCGAAACTATATTCCATTGGCTTTGTTGAGAATTGAATAAAAGCCTAAAACTAGTAAAATATTTACAAAAGATAAATTAAATTGCAGAAAAATTCTCGGCATCTTGCCCAAAGGAGGAAGTATGGCAATTAGAAATATAAGAATAGATGGAGATCCGATTTTAAGAAAGATTTCCAGACCAGTAGAAGAAGTTACAGACAGGATTAGAATCCTTTTAGATGACATGGCAGAGACTATGTATGCCGCTGATGGTGTTGGTCTTGCTGCCCCACAAGTAGGAAACCTTAGAAGGGTTATAGTTGTGGACCCTAGAGATGGGGAAGATAGCCTAGTTAAGCTTGTAAATCCAGAAATTTTAGAAATGGACGGAGAGCAAATAGGTGTCGAAGGTTGTTTATCTATACCTGACTTTAATGCGACAGTCAAAAGGCCTGAGCATGTTAAGGTCAAATATTTGGATGAAAATGGGGAAGAAAAAATCTGGGATGCCCATGGTTTTCCAGCAGTCATTTTGTGCCATGAAATAGACCACCTCAACGGTATTTTATTTAAGGATAAGTATATCGAAGAGTACAAACCAGAAGAAATGGTAGAAAACAATGATTAATATATGTTTTATGGGTAATCCAAAGTTTGCTTTGCAGACTTTGGATATTCTTTATAGAGATGAAAATATAAATTTAAAGTTAGTTGTATCAGGCAAAGACAAGAAAAGGTCAAGGAATAAATTTAGCCCAACCCCTGTAAAAAAATATGCAGAAGAAAATGGGATTAGGGTAGAAACTCCAGATTCCGTAAACACTGAGGACTTTCTAGACCTTCTTAAAGACTTAGAAATCGACTATATAGTTGTAGTAGCCTTTGGTCAACTCATCAAGAAGATCCTCCTAGATGGGTTTAAGGATAGGATAATAAACTTACATCCATCCCTACTTCCACTCTACAGGGGAGCAAGTCCTATGCAATTTACCCTCCTAAATGGGGATGATAAAACAGCTGCAACTGTCATGTTAATAGAAAAAGGTATGGACTCTGGCGACATCTTAATTCAAAGAGAAATGGATGTTGACCCAAGCGATGATTATTTTGACCTAGAAGACAAACTTGGAAAAATCGGAGCAGAAGCCATTAGAGATGCTATTTTAAATTTTGACGAAGTTTATGAAAATAGGCTAGATCAGGATGACGAAAAGGCAACTTACTGTACAAAAATCGACAAAGAAATGGGAAAAATTGATTGGAATAAATCAAGCAGGGAAATTCTAGATCAGATAAGAGCCCTAGTAGGTTTTCCTGTAGCTTATTTTGATTATAAGGGCGAAAATGTTAAGGTTCACAAGGCAAGTCTAGCTGATAAAAAGGGTAAAGCTGGAGAGATATTAGCAGCCAACAAAAAGGATAAACTTATCATTGGGACATCTGATGGCTCAATAAGGATTGAAAAGATCCAATTTCCAGGCAAAAAAGCTATGGACACCACATCCTTCCTTTTGGGAAATGATGTAGAAGTAGGATTTGTTTTAGAAAATGAATGATCTTGCTATAATTTTTAATATCTTAAGAAGAGTTATCTATGAAGATGAAAAGTCTTCTGACATGATAAATTCTTATGCAGAAAAGGCAAGCAACCTATCTTTGATAACCAAAACAGTCTATGGAGTATTGGAAAATAAAATATATATTGACTACATGATTAGAAAGTTATCTGATGTTAGGCTTAAAAAAATTCACAAACACGTTCTTTTGATTCTTGAAATTGGAATCTATAATATCCATTTTTTGGAAACCAAGGACTATGCCACAGTTGACAAATTGGTCGACCTTACTAAGGAAAAAAATAAGAGGTCAACAGGTTTTGTAAATGCAATCCTAAGGAGTTTTATCAGAGATGAAAAGGAAATAGCAAAAATTTACGAAACTGATGACATAAAGAGCCTTTCAATTAGGTACTCCTTCCCAGAAGAAATTACCAAATATATCTATGATTTTTATGGAATGGATTATACCAAGGCATATCTGAGGGATGCAGGTAGGATAAGAGATTTAGCTATTAGGGTAAATACACTAAAGATAAGTAGAGAAGACTTAAGAAAATTACTTATTAAGGCCGGATTTGAAATAGAAGACGGAAAGATTTCCCCAAATAGTTTGCTAGTAAAAAATCCAGCTGGCCTTGCAAGCTGTGAGGCTTTTAAGGATGGACTTTTTACCATCCAACAAGAAGCTTCTATGAAGGCTGTTGAGGTCTTAAATCCTAAGGGAAATTCTAAAATCTTAGACCTTTGTGCCGCACCAGGGACAAAGACAACTTATCTGGCAGAATTTACCAAAAATACAGGCAAAATTATTGCCAATGATATTTCTAAAGCAAAAAATAAGCTGATTTTAGAAAACATCCAAAGACTTGCTCTTGAAAATATAAGCCTTACAAACTATGATGCATCAACATTTGTCAGTGCTTTCGAAAATAAATTTGACTTTTGTTTGGTCGATGCACCTTGTTCTGGGCTCGGAGTAGTGGGAAGAAAACCAGAAATACGATATAATAGAAATAAGGAAACGATTGTAAGGCTTGCAGACCTTCAAAAAGATATTCTAGTAAATGCTATAAAGTACGTAAAAAAAGGTGGATATCTTGTGTATTCTACTTGCACCCTTGGTCCTTTGGAAAATAGAAATAATTTTAAATTTTTAATGGATAACAAGGATTTGGAATTAATTCAAATTGATGGCCAAGATTTTATAGAATACAAGAGTTTTGAAGCCAACACTGATGGGTTTTTCATCAGTAAATTTAGGAAAATAAATGATTAATATAAACGATAAGACAATTTATGAAATTGAAAACTTATTTAAGGAAAGGTCCTACCAAAAATTTAGGGCCAAACAAGTTTTTAGGGCTATCCATGTCAATAGGCTAAATGATTTTGATGAAATGACAGACCTACCACTTAAGATGCGAGAAGACCTAAAGGCTGATTTTAAGTTTGAGAGGATAAAAGTTCTTAAGACTTTTGAATCAAAAATAGATTCAACCAAGAAATATCTTTTGGAGCTTCCAGATAAAAATATAGTTGAAGCTGTATATATGGATTATAAGGATAGGTCCACAATTTGCATTTCAAGCCAGGTTGGGTGTAGGATGGGCTGTAGTTTTTGTGCATCAACCAAAAATGGACTCGTAAGAAATATGACTGCTTCAGAATTGATTGAGGAAGTATATCTCTTAGAAAGACTCAATGGCCCGATTTCAAATATCGTTATTATGGGTATCGGCGAACCACTAGATAATTTTGACCATATAAAAAAATTTATCGAAATAATAACAGACCCAAGTGGTAGAAATTTATCCCACAGGTCTATAACCCTTTCAACATCAGGTCTATCGCCAAGGATTAAAGACTTGGCAGATACAGGTCTTGACGTCAATTTGGCCTTGAGTCTTCACTATGCAGACGATAAAAAAAGAGCTGTCTATATGCCGGTTGCCAAAAAATATTCGATTAAGGATTTAATCGATGCTACAGACTATTATTTTGACAAGACTGGGCGTAGGGTTTCTTTTGAATATGTTGTGATAGATGGGGTTAATAACCTTACTGAAGATGTGGAAAACCTCCACGACCTGCTTTTTGGTAAAAATGTCCACATAAATCTGATTCCTCTTAATCCAATAGAGGAATTTGATCATAAAAAACCAGGAGCGAGAGTTCTTGAAGACTTTAAGCAAAGACTTATAAAAAGAGGACTAAATGCAACCATCAGAAGGTCCATGGGAATAGATATAGATGCCTCATGTGGCCAATTAAGAAATAATTATGCGAGGTAAGCATGAAATTTAGTACGATTACAAATATAGGCAAGATTAGGAATGAAAATGAAGATTCATTTTCTAATATCAGCCTAGGAGACTTGGATTTTTTTATTGTAGCTGATGGCATGGGCGGGCACAGCAAGGGTGAACTTGCTAGTAAGCTTGCTGCCAAGCTTTTTATAAAATATATAAAAGAAGCTGACATTTCTAGCTACGATTCTTATATAAAACTTTTGGAAGAAGCAATATTCTATGCCAACGAAGAAATATATAAATTATCGCTAGAGGATGGAAATATTAGGATGGGTACAACTGTAGTCTGCCTTTGCATAGACTACAAAAATAAAACCTACTACCTAAGCCACCTTGGAGACTCTAGGGCTTATATTTATAGAAACGAGACCTTAAGTCAACTTACTAGGGACCACTCCTTAGTGAATGATTTGTTGGATAGTGGGTCTCTTACAGAAGATGAGGCAGCAAATTTTATTAATAAGTCTGCCATAACTAGGGCTGTAGGCACTGAAGAAAAAGTTGTTGCTGATAGTAAATCCCTTCCAATGGAAGATGGTGACATTATACTAATGGTGACTGATGGGCTTACAAATGAACTGACAGATGAAAAGATAAGACAGATAGTAAAAGCTAATAAGGATCCATACCAGATCTCATCTAAGCTTATAGAAGAAGCTATAGACCATGGTGGTAGGGATAATATTACTGTTACAACAATCTTACTATAAGAGGCTATTATGGATAAAATAATATTAGATGGTAGATATGAAATTATAAAAGAAATAGGCGTAGGAGGCATGGCCAAGGTTTACAAGGCCAAAGATAAACTTCTTGGTAGGTTTGTTGCCATAAAAATTTTAAAAGAGCAATACGCAGAAGACGAAGAATTTTCAAAGAAATTTAATAACGAGGCCCAATCGGCCGCAAGACTTTCCCATATCAATATTGTAAATGTTTATGATATAGGTAAGGATATGCTAAATGGCAAGCTTATTCAATACATTGTAATGGAATATGTGGAGGGTGAGACTCTAAAAGATTTAATTAATCGAGAAAAGGTTCTTGAAAATCATGATATTATTGATTATTCAACTCAAATTGCCCAAGCCCTCAAGAGCGCCCATGATTCAGGTATTGTCCATAGGGATATCAAGCCACAAAATATTTTAATCGACAAGTATGGTTTGTGTAAGGTGACAGACTTTGGTATAGCGAGAGTTTCTTCAAATGCTACTATTACCTATACCAATTCGATTTTAGGGACAGTTCATTATATTTCTCCTGAGCAAGCCAAGGGCAAGATTGTAGATTTGAAATCTGACCTTTATTCTTTGGGAGCTGTCATGTATGAAATGGCTACTGGTAGGGTGCCTTTTGATGCGGATAATTCTGTGGGAATTGCAGTTATGCATATCCAAGATGATCCAATCCCACCTAGGGAAATAAATCCAAATCTTTCCAGACACTTAAATTACATAATTATGAAACTCCTAAAGAAGGACCCAACAGAGAGATTTCAAAATGCAAGTGAGTTAATAGAAGCTCTTGATGATGAATCTCTTGTTAAGGGCGAGGATAGTTATGAAGATACAGCAAGGATTCCTATTGTGGTTCCAAAAAAGGAAACTTATCCTGATCCGATTGAGGAAGAAAGAGAAGCTGTTTATGTGTCAACTGGAGAAGAAAAGAGCAAGAAAAAGAAAAAGAGAAATCCTATTAAGATTTGGCCTCTAGCTCTTCTTGCCTTTATTCTAGTGGTAGCTGTATATTTCTTTAGTTCAAGAATGAATAAGGAAGATCTAGAAGTACCGACAGTAGTAAATCTTACAGAAGAACAGGCAGTTAACCAACTTGAAAAACGTGGTTTTAGGGCAAATATTTCAAGGTATGCAGAAAGCGATGAATACGAAAAGGGCAAGGTCATGAGCCAAGACCCAGAGGCATCTATAAGGGCTAAGAAGGGCACTATAGTCAACCTTGTAATCTCATCAGGTAGGGAAATAAAAGTACCTGAGCTTAAAAATATGAACCTAAGCCAGGCCGAGGAAACCTTAAAAGACCTAGGACTTAAAGTCGGAACAACATCTACTGACTATTCAAATACAGTTGATAAAGATTTAGTTATTAGGCAAGAACCAGTAGCTGGCTCAGCTGTACAATCTGGAACTGAAGTAAACCTTGTAATATCTGTTGGCAAGGAAGATACAACAGAAAATATCAAGGTAGGCAACTACATTGGCATGGCTGAGCAAGATGCAATTGCAGCTGCAAGAAAAAATCATCTTAGAGTTAGAAATGTCGATTACCAACATTCATCAAATGTTCAAAAGGGATTGGTAATGAGCCAGTCCATAGGTGCTGAGACAGAAGTAGCAGAAAATTCTGCAATTGATTTTGTAATTAGTCTTGGCGAAGAAGAAAAAGCCAAGAGTCCAAATAGGGAAGTTGAAATTAGACTTAATGTCGCTAGCAACAAGGACAATTTCAATGTCAAAATTTATAAGGTAGACAGCAATGGTAATAGGGGCGATCTTTTATATAATGATTACCACACATCAAGTGATTTGAATTCTAATGGAGTCCTAGTCCTTAAGTTTATGGCAATGTCACAAACAAGTGTGGAAGTCCTAGTTGATGATGAATCCTACGGAGTATATCAAGTTAACTAATGATTGGAAAAATAATTAAAAGTCAAAAAGAATTATATTATGTAGACACCAATGATATGGTTTATAAGGCCAAGGCAAGGGGAAACTTTAGGGTTAAAGATAAAAAACCCCTGGTAGGAGACAATGTAGAAATAGAAATATTGGAAGATGACAAGGCCTACATTACAAAGCTACTTGCCCGTAAAAACGAAATCAAAAGACCTAATATAGCAAATATTGACCAGCTTTTGGTTTTTATAACGATAAATGATCCACCCCTTAACCTCTACAATCTTGACAAGTACTTGGCTATGTGTGAGTATTTAAACATTTCTGTAACTATAATGCTTACAAAAATAGACCTTGCACCTTGCGAGAAGGTTGAAGAAATTTCTGACATTTATAAAAATATCGGTTATGAAGTGATATTAATTGATAATTACAAGGATTTTCCTCAGGAAAAAATTAGGGAAATCCTAAGGGGGAAGACTTCTGCAGTATCAGGTGCATCGGGTGTGGGCAAATCTACTTTCTTGTCAAACTTAATTGATGCAGAAATTGAAATTGGCGACATTAGTCAGAAATCAAAAAGAGGCAAGAATACCACTCGCCACACAGAAATTTTTAAACTTGCTAAGGATACTTTTATTTTTGATACTCCAGGCTTCGATTCCTTTGACCTAGACTTTTTAGAAGATGAAAATGATCTTAAAAACAATTTTGTCGAATTAAGGGATAGGGATTGCAAGTTTAAGGATTGCAACCACATCAATGAACCATCTTGCAGGGTTAAGGAAGATTTAGAAAAAGGAAAAATTTCTGCTTCACGCTATAAAAATTATATCCAGTTATTTGAAGAATTAAAACAAAGGAGACTTAACAAATGGTAAGACTATCACCATCGATACTATCAGCAAATTTTGCAAATCTTCAAGGAGATTTAGACCAAACCAAGGGATGTGGTCTTAAAATGATTCACATCGATGTCATGGATGGGATATTTGTGCCAAATATTTCCTTTGCCTTTAAGGTCATTTCTGATATTAGGGATAAGAATGATTATTTCTTTGATACCCACCTAATGATTGAAGAGCCTATTAGGTATATAGACGAATTTAAAAAGGCAGGATCTGATAGAATAACAGTTCATTACGAGGCTTGTAAAGATTTAAAAGCAACCCTAAAAGCTATAAGAGATGCTGGTATAGAAGTGGGTCTTACAGCTAAACCAGAAACAGATCCCAAATTACTTTTAGAATATTTTGACCAAATTGATTTGATTTTGGTAATGAGTGTAAGACCTGGTTTTGGCGGACAAAAGTTTATGGAAGAAACCAAGGCGACCATGGATCTCTACAGAAAATATATTGACGAAAATAATTTGAAGGTAAAAATGCAAGTTGATGGGGGCATCAAAACTACAAATGTCAGAGAAGTTTTGGACCTCGGAGTTGATGAGATTGTATCAGGCTCAGATATTTTTGCCAAGGATATAAAATCTCAAATTTTAACCTACCACGAGATTTTTAAAGAATACGAATAAAATAAAAAGCTGGTTTATGATATTATCATTTACTAGCTTTTTTTGTAAGCAAATTAAAAAACTGACCTTTTGGCCAGTTTAAAAATTTTTAATTTAGTACTAAACTAAAAAAGCTTATGCTTTTTCTACTTTTCCACTTTTAATACATTTTGTACAAGCGTTAATAGTTTTTGGAGTGCCATCAACAATAGCTTTAATCTTGTGCACGTTTGCTTTAAAAGTTCTGTTGATTTGTCTATGTGAGAATGTTACAGTCTTTCCACTAGCTGTACCTTTGCCACATATATCGCATGCTCTTGACATAATTACACCTCCTTCTTATTCATCTTTATTATTCTACCAAAGTTTTATGAAAATTACAAATTTTTGGCCAATATTTTTAAGAGAGATTCTGTGTCATAATGGTATAGTATATAAGAAAAAAGATAAAAGGGGAAACTATGTATTACAAATCTCTTTATAATAATAAAAAATTTACTAATATAGACTTTGATAAAGACCTTAATACTTATACTACTTTTGGCATAGGGGGCCCTGCAGATGTCTTGGCTAAACCTACCAGCGTAGAAGAATTGGAAGAGCTTTTAAAATTTAATCACGAAAATAATATAAAAACTTTTGTTATGGGCAAGGGTTCAAATCTCTTGGTATCTGATAAGGGCATCAGGGGTTGCGTAATTGTTCTTGCTGATAATTTTGACGATGTAAAAATCGAAGGAAATTATCTGACTGCGCTTTCTGGCACTTCTTTAAATAAGGCAAGCCTTGCAGCTATAGATGAGGGACTTGCTGGTATGGAAGAAATATCTGGCATACCAGGTTCAGTTGGGGGTGCTGTAGCGATGAATGCTGGTGCTTATGGTGGAGAAATCAAGGATATTGCTGTAGAAATTAAGGCTTTTGATTTTGAAGGAAAGCTTCACACTTTTAAAAATGAAGAGATGAATTTTTCTTACAGGCATTCAAGGATTTTTGATGATAATTTAATTGTTGTTAGTGCTAAGTTTAAACTGGAAAAAGGCGATAAGCATATAATTACCGAAAAATATTTGGACTATACAAATAGACGCCAAACCAAGCAACCTCTTGATAAAAAATCTGCTGGTTCTACTTTCAAAAGGCCAGAAGGCTCCTATGCATCAAAATTAATTGATGAGTGTGGTTTGAGAGGATTTAGAGAAGGTGATTGCCAGGTTAGCGAAAAGCATTGTGGGTTCATTATCAATAGGGATAAGGCGACTTGCAAACAGATGCTTGATTTTATTAACCATGTATCAAGTATCGTCAAGGAAAAAATAGGGTTCGTCTTAGAACGAGAGGTAAAATTAGTCGGAGACTTATAGATGAAATTAAAGATAATTACAGGCCTTTCTGGCTCAGGTAAAACAACAGCCCTAAGGGCCTATGAAGATTTAGGCTATTATGCAATGGATAACGCGCCAGCATATTTGGTGGAAAAATTCATAGAGCTTAATAAATACCAAGAAAAACCAATAGAAAAGATGGCTGTTGTTATAGATTTTAGGTCATTTTCCTTAGATAATGATATTTTTAAATCTATAAAAAGCCTCAAAGAAGCCAATAAGGATACAGAAATTATCTTTATTTACTGTAACGATGAAATCATTCAAAAAAGATGCAATGAATTGAGAAGACCTCATCCTCTTGGAGAGTATGGAAATGTATCGGACGGGCTTGAGAAAGAAAAGAACTTGTTAAAGCCTCTTAGGGATATATCTGACAAGCTAATAGATACAACTAACTATAAAATTGCAGAGCTAAGGCAAGTGATAGAATCCAGTGGAGATAAGAAAAATAATATGATTATAAATCTTATATCCTTTGGTTATAAGTATGGGGTGAGTGCTGATTTTGACTTTGTTTTTGATGTTAGATTTATACCAAATCCATTTTATGTAGAAGAACTTAAAAAGTTAAATGGCACTAACAAAAAACTTGCTAATTACCTAGACCAATTTGATATTATTAAGGACTTTGAAGATAGGGTTTATGGCCTCATAAAGTCCCTCCTTCCTTCCTATGAAAAAGAGGGGAAGAATATTATTACCATTGCCTTTGGATGCACTGGTGGCCAACATAGGTCGGTCTATATGGTAGAGAAGATGTATGAAAAGATGAAAGATGATGATTATATACTAATTAAGAGACATAGAGAAAAGGATAAGTGGTAAGATGAGATATTTAAAAAGATTAGACATTGATAATATAAAAAATGCTAGGGATTTAGGAGGGGTACCAACTCTCGATCATAGGTCGACAAAATGGCATGAATTTTTTAGGACAGCAAGCCTCGATGATATAAATGAGGCTGATATGGAGCAATTAAAAAAATTAAATATCTCAACAATAATTGATTTAAGAAGGATAAATGAAATAGATTTTGAATCTGAAAGTCATAAAAAAATCAAGGAAAATTTTGACTACCACCACATTTCCCTTGCTCCAGACAGGGAATTTAGGAAGGAAGAAATTGAAAAGATTATTTCGGGGAAAATCTCTGTTGGCCAATCTTATAGAAATTTAATAGACCATTATGTGGCTGTTAAGGAAATTGTAGAAGTGCTCGCAAGGGCAGAGGGCTCAGTTCTTTATCATTGCCAGGAAGGTAAAGATAGGACTGGTATAGTTTCTATGATAATAATGGGCCTTGCTGATGTGGCGAGAGGCGATATTATTGCTGATTATGAAATATCTTCTGCCCATCTTGGCTATATAGAAAGGTACGATGAGGACGAACCTTTCTCAGTTTTCAGAATCACAGACCCATATTATATGAAGGAAGCATATGACTATGTTATAAGGAAATACGGTAGCTTTGAAGCATATCTACTCTATGCCAAGTGTGAGCAAAAAGATATAGATATGTTAAGGAGCAGGATAAGGGAGTAGTATGAGTTTTTCCCAAAGATGCAAGAAGGAGCTATTGCGAAAAGATCCCTTAGATTTAGAAGGCGAATTAATTTCCCTAGCTCATTTTATTGGGTCAATAAGGATTTCTGCATCTGGTTTTAATGTGATTTTTAAAACAGATGCCAACCAAGAAGCTAGATATATCTACAAACTAATTGCTGACTTATATGGTTATTCTCCGACCTTTGAGATTCAGGATAACCCGGATAAGAAAACAAAGAGAGATTATGTTGTAATAATTGAAGATGCAGATGTATCTGATAAGTTAATCGCTCTTATGAACGAAGGTTTCATAGAAAATTACAAAAATATTGAAGATGTGAAGCTTGAAACTATAAAGGGATTTTTGAAGATTGCCTTTATCTTTAGGGGCTCGGTAAATGATCCTCAAAGGGGCTACAATTTAGAGATTGTAGGCAAGAACAAAAATGAAGCTGGGCTTATTAAAGATTCAATGGATACCTTTAATTTGAATGCCAAGCTAAGTCAAAGGCTTGATAATAATATTATTTACCTAAAGGATTCTGATAAGATTTCTGATTTCTTGGCTGTTATAGGCGCCATGCAATCTCTTTTTGAACTAGAGAATGTAAGGGCAATGAAATCAATTAGAAATGATATAAATAGGATAAATAATTTTGATAATGCCAACATTGACAGGACTGTTAAGGCTTCTATTGTCCAAGTTGACGCTATAAATAAGGTTATAGAAAAGAATGCATTTGATGAATTTGACGAACTTAGTCAAAAAATCGCTAAGCTAAGGCTAGATAATCCCTACTTATCCCTTGATGAACTTGGAGAAAAACTAAATCCACCGCTTACAAAAGCCAAGGTAAACTATAGACTGCAAAAGTTTATCAAGCTAGCAAAAGATTTGTGAGAGCAAGTCTTTTTTTAAAGGAGCACCTATGACTACAAAATTTACCCACCTCCACCTCCATACGGAATATTCTCTGCTTGATGGTTTTACAAGAATAGATGAACTTCTAGATAGGTGTAAAGAACTTGGCATGGATTCTGTTGCGATCACAGACCATGGTCAGATGTATGGGGTCATAGAATTTTATAAACAAGCACAAAAACGTGGTATAAAGCCAATTATTGGTTGCGAGGTTTATGTATCTGAAAGAGATCATAAGATAAAGGATCCAACCAATAGGAGGTACTACCACCTAATTTTGCTTGCAGAAAATAATACTGGCTATAAGAACCTTGTGAAAATTGTTTCAGAAGCTTATGTCAATGGTTTTTATTACAAACCAAGGGTGTCATTTGACTTTATAAAAAATCATACAGAAGGTCTTATTGCCCTTTCTGCCTGCTTAAATGGAGAGGTTAACCAAAGAATCTTGGAAGGAGATATGAAGACTGCAGAAGAAACTGCCCTAAAGTATGAAAAAGCTTTTGGCAAGGGATCTTTCTTCTTAGAAGTCCAAGACCATGGTATGGCTGAGCAAAAAAAAGTAAACCAAGGCATAAAATACCTCCACAAAAAACTCGGTATAGAAATGGTTGCTACTAACGATGTTCACTATATCAACAAGGAAGATTCTTACTATCAAGATGTGCTATTGTGCATCCAAACAGGCGCCCTAATCAAGGATGAAAATAGGATGAGGATGCCAACTAGGGAATTTTACCTAAAAGACGCTGATACTATGGCGACAATCTTCAAAGATTATGAAAGAGCAATCGAAAATACAAGAAAAATTGCAGACCGTTGCCAAGTTGAAATTAAATTTCACCAACCACATTTGCCATACTACACCAAAGTTCCAGAAGACCTTACAAATCTAGATTATTTGAAATTATTAGTAAATGAAGGCCTAGCTCAAAAATATGATCAAGTTACAGACGAGATTGTAAAGAGGGCAAAGATGGAAATCGACGTTATAAACTCAATGGGTTATGTTGATTATTTCCTAATTGTGTGGGACTTTGTAAATTATGCAAGAAAAAATGACATAGCAGTTGGACCTGGTAGGGGTTCTGCAGCAGGTTCTCTTGTTTCATACGCCCTTGATATAACTCAGATTGACCCCTTGAAATACAATTTGATTTTTGAGAGGTTCTTAAATCCTGAGAGGGTATCAATGCCTGATATAGATATAGATTTTGACTATGTATTAAGGGATAAGGTAGTTGAATATGTAAATGACCTTTATGGCAGGGATCACGTTTCGCAGATTGTAACTTTTGGTAGGATGCAGGCTAGAAATGCCATAAGGGATGTTGGCAGGGCTTTGGATATAGCCTATGGCAAGGTCGATACCATTGCCAAGCAAATTCCAGCAACAATTGGTATGACCATTGATAAGGCCCTAGCAGAATCTGATGCCTTTAGGGCCTCCTACGAAAAAGATGCTGAGGGAAAAAGACTAATTGACACAGCCAAAAAGCTCGAGGCTCTTCCTCGCCATACATCTATCCACGCTGCAGGTGTAGTTATTTCTAAAGACCCACTTACAGATATTATTCCACTCGCTCTGTCAAACGACCAAGTTGTAAGCCAATTTGATATGACAGAGATAGAAGAGCTGGGACTTTTAAAAATGGATTTTTTGGGCCTTAGAAACCTCACAGTTATAAAAGACACCATAAAGGATGTTAAGAAAAATTACGGCGTAGACCTTGATATAAGAAAAATCGATGTAAATGATGTAAACGTAATCAAGCAATTTAACCAGGCTAAGACCATAGGACTTTTTCAGTTTGAGTCAGCTGGCATGAGGGCCTTTCTTAAAAATTTAAAGCCGACAGTTTTCGATGACCTGATTGCGGCGAATTCTTTATTTAGACCTGGGCCAATGGATGAGATTCCCAAATATATCCACAACAAAAATAACCCGGCTGACGTCACTTTCCTTGATGAAAAATTAAAACCTATCCTAGGTGTGACTTATGGGATAATTGTCTACCAGGAACAGGTAATGCAGATAGTTCAGCAGCTTGCAGGCTATTCACTAGGTGAAGCTGACAACCTAAGGCGTGCCATGTCTAAGAAAAAAATGGCAGTTATGGAAGAAAATAGGGATATTTTTATAAATGGTAAGGTCGGCGAGGATGGGAAAGTCCTAATACCTGGTGCGGTGAGAAATGGTGTTGATAGACAGGCGGCAAATACTATTTACGATGAAATGATTTCCTTTGCTAAATATGCCTTCAATAAATCTCACTCTGCAGCCTATTCGCTTGTGGCAGTGCAAACAGCCTATCTCAAGCACTATTACCCAGAAGAATATATGGCAAATTTGATTTCATCTGTCATGGATCAGTCGGGCAAGCTTTATTCTTATGTATCTGAGACAAAAAGGCTTGGAATAGAAGTTCTTGCACCAGATATAAATAAGTCTTACGGGTCTTTTAAGGTGGCAGACAAAAAAATTATCTTTGGCCTATCGGGGATAAAAAATGTTGGACTAAATCTTATAGACTCTATCGTTAAAGCAAGAGATGAAGGCGGAGCTTTTACTAATTTTAAAAATTTCCTTGAGAGAGTTGAAGATTACGACCCAAGGGCCCTTAATAAAAAGGGAATAGAATCTCTAATTAAGGCGGGAGCCTTTGATAGTCTGGGCTATACCAGGTCGTCACTCATGGCGATTTTTGAAAAGGCGATAAATACTGTCCACGATAATAATAAAATTAATGTTACAGGTCAGATTAATCTTTTGGATATGGCTAGTGCTAAAGAAGATACGGACATAGATATGCCAAATATTGATGAGTATCCAAAAAAGGTTAAGTTAAAATTAGAAAAAGAGGTTCTTGGTTTTTATATTTCTGAACATCCCTTGTCAGAAAGAAGCCTAGCTCTTTCAAACATTGTTAATTTTACAACAAATTATAGGGAAGAACTTGGTGAAAATAGGCTGGCTAGTCTTGACGGCAAATTTGTTACTATGGCTGGTATTATCAATAACAAAAAAGAACTTACTACAAAAAAACGAGATTTAATGGCCTTTGCATCGCTTGAAGATATGTATGGAAACATTGAAATGGTGATATTTCCCAAGACTTATAGCGAGTATAGAAAATTAATTGATGATGATAACGTTGTGATTGTCAAAGGAAGATTGCAAACTGACGAAAGTGACGTAAAATTATTAGCGTCAGAATTTATTGACCTAGACAATGCAAATCTTAAAACTTTGTATCTAAAAATAAAATATAGAGAGTATAATAATATCAAATGCTTGCTTATGGAAAATTTAGGCAAGAACCCAGTAAAAATATATTTTGAGGATAAGAAAAAGTTAGTGGGTCTTGATTCAAGATTGTGGTTTAATATTAATGACCAAACTATAAAGCTGCTTGAAGATAGGCTCGGAAAAGAAAATGTTAAGGTAAAATAAGGAGAAATAATGAAGACAATAGGTATACTTACTAGCGGTGGCGACGCTCCAGGTATGAACTCTGCTATCAGGGGAGCTGTTAGAACTGCGTTAAATAAATCCATGAGGATTAAGGGTGTCAGAAACGGTTACGATGGCTTAATGAAGGGAGATATCTATGAAATGAATATCTCATCTGTAGCAGACATCATCCACAAGGGTGGTACTATCTTAGGTACTGCAAGAAGCCTTGAATTTCAAACCCCAGAAGGTCAAAAAAGAGGAGCTCAAATCCTTGCTGACTATGGTATCGAAGGCTTGATCGTAATTGGTGGTGACGGATCATTTAAGGGTGCCAAGGCCCTATCTGATTTAGGAATTAAAACAATCGGTATTCCTGGAACTATAGACAATGATATGGGCTATACTGATTATACTATAGGATTTTTTACTGCTATAGAAACAGTATCTGATGCCATTGGTAAATTAAGAGATACATCTAGCTCTCACGGTAGGGCTGTTGTTATAGAGGTAATGGGTCGTAACTGTGGAGATTTGGCTTTATATTCAGGTCTTGCAGGTGGTGCTGAATCCATTATCGTTCCTGAGCATAAGTTTTCAATCAATGAAATAATTGCCAAGATGGAACACGGTAGAAAAAGAGGAAAACTTCACCATTTGATAACCCTAGCGGAAGGTGTTGGTGACCCTTATGCTCTAGCAAATGAACTTGAAGAAAAAACTGGTATCGAGACAAAGGTAACAGTTTTAGGTCACGTTCAAAGGGGTGGTTCACCATCAGCTGTTGATAGACTTCTAGGATCTGCAATGGGATCTAGGGCTGTTGACTTATTGGCAGAAGAAAAAACAGGCCTTGCTATAGGTTATGTAAACGGAAAAATTATAGAAGTAAGTATAGAAGAAGCTACATCTGTTAAGTCAGTTTTCGATGAAAATCTTTATGATTTAGCAAATAGCTTATCAAGATAGGAGTAAAAATGCAACCAGAAATTTTAAAGAAAACCAAAATTGTTTGTACTATAGGACCAGCTAGTGAAAAACCAGAAGTGCTTGAACAACTCATTCACAATGGAATGAACGTAGCAAGACTTAACTTTTCACACGGAACTCATGAAGAACATTTAGAAAAAATTAAAACAATTAAAAGACTAAGAAGGAAACTAAACAAACCAATAGCTATCATGCTAGATACCAAGGGTCCAGAAATCAGAACTGGTAATTACAATGTAAAGGAAATCTACCTTAAACCAGATGACATCTTTACTCTTACAACTAGAGATGTGATGGGAACCCAAGACATAGTATCTGTAAGTCATAAGGGCTTACCTCAAGATGTTAAGGTTGGCAGCGAAATCTACATAGATGACGGCCTAGTTCAACTTGAAGTAATAGAAATTAAAGATGGCACAGATGTAGTTTGTAGGGTACAAAACAACGGTGTACTTTCAAACCACAAGGGAGTTAACCTTCCAGGTTCTAAAACAAACCTACCAGCAATCACTCCAAAGGATGTTGATGATATAAAATTTGGTATAGAAAATGGAATCGATCTTATCGCAGCCTCTTTCGTTCGTAAAAAAGAAGATGTTTATGATATAAGAAAAGTTCTTGAAGACCACGGTGGAGAGAATATAAAAATCATTTCTAAGATTGAATCCCAAGAAGGTGTTGACAATATCGAAGAGATTATCGAAGCATCTGACGGAATCATGGTAGCTAGAGGAGACCTTGGTATAGAAATCAAAACAGAATTAATACCAGGAGTTCAAAAAGATATCATAAGAAGATGTAATGCTGCTGCAAAACCAGTTATTACAGCTACTCAAATGCTTGATTCTATGATTAGAAACCCAAGACCAACAAGAGCTGAGACAACAGACGTTGCCAATGCTATTATAGATGGTACTGACTGTGTTATGCTTTCAGGCGAAACAGCTGGTGGTAAATATCCAGTTCAAGCTGTTAAGACCATGAGAGATATATGTATTACAACAGAATTGTCAGATGACTTCATAGAGAAAGTTTACAATACAAAAGTAGTATCTAGAAGAAACACTACAAACTCAATAGCAAGATCTACTTGCCAAATCGCAAGAGAACTAGATGCAAAAGCTATTATTTCTTGTACATCATCAGGTAATACTTCAAGGGTAATTTCTAAATTTAGACCAAGAACAACAATCGTAGCTGCAACAACTACAGAAAGTGTTGCTCGTCAATTATCAATTGTTTGGGGTGTTTATCCACTTGTAATTAAAGAAGCTCACGAAACAGACGAACTTATCGAAAGAGCTATAGTTGGGGGATTATCAGAAGGCTACCTAGAAGAAGGCGACCTAACTATAGTAACTGCTGGTGTTCCACTTGGTGTAAGCGGATCTTCAAACCTAATTAAAGTTCATGTGATTGGTGATATCATCACATCTGGTACAGGTATAGGTGCTAAATCTGTATCTGGTAAGGTTGTAATTGGATCAACAAAGAAAGAACTTGAAAGTAAATTTGAAGAAGGCGACATCATAGTAGCCAAATTTACTGACTCAGATATTACAGAATTTATAGAAAAAGCATCAGCTATAGTCACAGAAACCGGTGGATTAACAAGCCATACAGCAGTAGCAGCTGTTCACTTCGGCATCCCTGCAGTAGTTGGTGCAGTAAGCGCTCAAAGCCTTGTAGAAGATGGTCAAATCATTACAGTAGACCCAATAGGCGGAGTAATCTACAACGGAGAAACAAAAGTAATCTAATGAAATACAATGATATCTATATAAGAGATATCCTAATAGATGGGAGAGGAGTTGGCGAAACTCCTCACAAGGTTGCTTTTATCGAAGACGCAGTCTATGGTGAAGTATGCGAAATAGAAATAATAGAAGAAAAGAAAAATTTCTACAATGCAAAAAAGATAAAAACAATCAAAGAAAGCCCAGTACAAACACAAGCTCCATGTCCATATTTTTATGAATGTGGAGCTTGTACTATTATGGATATAAAATATGAAAATCAAATACAAATAAAAAAGAATCTAATTCTATCTGCCCTAGCTAAATCAACATCCTATAAGCTAGAAGATATTGAAATTATCCCATCAAAGGAGTTGAGATATAGGAATAAAATAAGGCTCCAAGTAGAAAAAGACGGCAGACTTGCCTATAACAAATCCTATTCAAACGACTTAGTTTACATAAAAGATTGCCTGCTTGTTAGGGAAAATATTGGCGAAAATTTAGGAAAAATAGAAGAAATAACCAAGGATATATCTGAAAAATTTAAGGGTGCAATAAAAGAAATCACCGTAAGAACCAACGGCACAGACATCATGTTAAATCTTGATCTTGATAACAATAATGAACCCATCGCCTATATCAAAGAAAAATACTCAAGTAGCAAATTTTTTATAAATATAATAGGCAAGGAAAATATAAATATTTCTGGTAAAGATTTTTTAGAATACAAGATATGTGACAAAACCTTCAGGATAAGTGGCAATGATTTCTATCAAGTAAATGACTTTCAAATAGAAAATCTTTACGGCCAAGCAAAAAAACTTTTAGGATCTGGAAAAAAAGTACTAGACTTATACTGTGGGTCAGCCACCTCATCTATAGCTATAAATGGTGATAGGCTAGTAGGTGTAGAAATAAACAAAAATGCCATCCAAGATGCAAAAATAAATGCAGAAATAAACGACCTAAAAGACTTTAAATTCATAGCTAAAAACGCCAAATACATCGACGAAAAATTTATAAAAAAAGAAAAAATCGATAGCCTAATAGTAGACCCACCAAGAGCAGGCCTCGACAAAGACCTAATAAAATCCATAGGTAAATCCGGCCTAAAAGAAATAATCTACATCTCCTGCAATCCCCAAACCCTAGCAAGAGATATAAATAGATTTGAAAAAGAAGGTTACAAACTAGAAAAAATCAAAGCCGTAGACATGTTCCCACAAACCATGCATGTGGAGACTATAGCGTTGATACAAAAGATGTAAATTTAGAAATCCTGCATTTTAAGCAGTTTTATAAGCATTTTGTCTTTGATAAAGATGAAGAAGGATACG
>QWCH01001631.1_pt1 | contig 62209 bp, 53 predicted proteins | sample 1972671 | NCBI WGS metagenome assembly QWCH01 (sample SAMN09866713, study PRJNA288562) | Human gut metagenome isolate term3_stool, whole genome shotgun sequencing... | isolation source: gut | host: Homo sapiens | place: USA: California
TTAATTCTTTATCTATGATAACTTTTACTGCGCCCATGAATTATTCGTTTTGAGTGACTTTTCGAAATATATCTTCCAGTCTGGTCTGCACAGGAGTGAGTTCACTGATATACCAATCATGTTCCCGGCAGAGGTCAAATATGGTTCGTCCGATTTCCACGTCGGGTTTGCACTGGATCTCGAAGTTTTGCTCTTGGGTAATCTCCATGTGCAATATCTCCGGGAGCGTGCATAAGGCATCGTGGATGACCGGTATGTCGTCCCCTTTGATGCCCAGTTTGAAACTGTAACCCGCGTCGGATTTCCGGCGGAGTTCGGATGTCGTCCCGTTTGCCACGATCTTGCCATTGCTCATGATCATTACCTGATCACAAGTCGTTTCAATCTCGGATAAAATATGAGAGCTTAGAATCACCGTTTTGTCTTCCCCGATGGTCTTGATGATTTTGCGGATAGCAAAGATCTGGTTCGGGTCGAGTCCGGTAGTCGGTTCGTCCAAAATAACAACTTCCGGATCATGAATAAGGGCTTGAGCGATTCCGACACGTTGCCGATAACCTTTGGATAGCTCGTGAATCTTTTTATGTTTCTCGTTATCAAGTCCGCACAACCGGATCATATCGAGTACCCGTGCCGTGATTTTGTATTTCGGGATGTCTTGAAGTTTACCGATAAAAAACAGGAAGTCGATCACGTTCATTTCCGGGTACAGCGGGTTGTGTTCCGGGAGGTAGCCGATGACCTTTTTGATTTTTCCTGCCTGCTTCCAGATGGAGTAATCGCCGAAATTGATATTCCCGCGTTCGGGCAAGAGGTAGCCTGACAATATTTTCATCGTGGTTGTTTTCCCGGCTCCGTTTGGTCCCAATAACCCAAGAACTTCCCCTCTTTTGGCTTTAAAAGAGATGGAATCCACGGCTTTGTGTCCTTCGAAAGACTTCGTTAATTTATCCACAATGACATCCATGGGCAGCTGTTATTTGTTTTCTACAAAAATAGTCATTCAAATTGATGATTTACGGCTTTAATAATCTTTAACCGAGTAATTAACAAGGTTTTAATCAATAGTGTTAAGTTTTTACATTTCTAGCGACAATCGTTTACTTGTGTTTATCAGATGATTCACGCACGATTAACTCGCAATTGACGATCTCTTTTCTTATCCTCGCGTGCCTGCTGTTTATGATTTGTTCGAACAATAATTCAGCTGCGGTTTTTCCTATTTTTTCCGGGAATTGATTTATCGAACTAACCGTGGGATTCATGTACCGGGAGCGTTTCGTGTTGGAGAACCCTACCACGGCAATGTCCTGCGGGATATTGAGTTTTTTCTCTTTTATCGCCTCAATCGCACCGATAGCCAGATCATCCGTGATACCGAATATGGCATCCGGTCTTTCCCGCGTCTCGAGTAATTGTAGCGTGGCCTGCTTGCCGGATTCAACGGTTAAGTCCGAACAGTAACGGATATAATTTTCCTTTATAGGTATATGATTTGCTTCCAGCGCTTTCCGGTAACCTTCCATGCGTTTGCCGCCGATGGCTATTTGTTCCGGTCCGGTTAATATGGCGATCTTTTTGCATCCGACCGACACGAGATGTTGTATCGCTTGGAAGGCAGCGGTAACACCGTCAGTCACGACTCTCGATACTCCTTCCACGGAACCCGTTGTGCGGTCGAATAATACCACGGGGATTCCGGATTCTTGGATTTGTTTCACGTGGTCAAATTCTTTTGTCTCGTGCGATAGAGCCATGATGATTCCGTCCGCCCGATTTGCCAATAGGACGTCCACGCTTTTTTTCTCTTTCTCGAAGTTTTCGTTTGAGGAGATAACCAACACGTTGTACCCGTGACCGTCAGCTACTTCCTCGATTGTTTTTACCACGGTAGCGTAAAACGTGCTCACGATCTGGGGTACGATAACCCCGATCGAGTGGCTCTTGTGCGTTTTCAGCGCGACGGCAAGAGGATTGGGCTTGTACCCGAGTTGCTTGGCCAAGTCTTGCACTTTTTTGCGGGTTTTAGCGCTGATTTCATGATTGTCTTTCAAAGCACGGGAAACCGTTGATACCGATATTTTCAGTTTCTCCGCGATGTCCTTGATTGTTACAGGCTTCTGTGTTGTCATATACTTAATATGTTTGGGTCACGACTTTTTTTCTAATTTCGGGTAGGCTATACGGGCGTGATACACGTTGATCAACATTTCCGTGAATACTCGCTTCACGGTGGAGATGTCCCTGAATGTCAAGTCCGCGTTGGCGAATCTTCCTTCTTGAAGCATACCGTCTATAATATTATTTACAAGATTTGTTAAGTTTTCCTCATCCTTTACTTCCAGAGCTCGGGAAGCGGCTTCCACGGCATCCGCCATCATGACCACCGCACATTCTTTTTTCACAGGATCGGGACCGGGATAGGTAAATAGCGCTTCGTCTATTTCTTTATCCGGGTATTTGTTCTTGAACGAGTAATAAAAATATTTCACCTTACTTTTGCCGTGGTGTGTGCGGATAAAGTTCTTGATGGCTTCCGGCAGTTTGTACTTGTTCGCCAGTTCAAGTCCTTGCGTGACGTGTGCGATGATAAGTTGGGCGCTCTCGTCAAAATCCAGGTTACTGTGCGGGTTCAACCCACCGGTCTGGTTCTCGATGAACATGATCGGATTGTAGGATTTACCGATGTCGTGGTATAATGCCCCGGTACGTGCCAGCAGGGGACTGCCGCCGATATGGTAAATCGCCTCTTCCGCGAGGTTGGCAACCATGAGGGAATGTTGAAAGGTTCCCGGTGCTTTCTTCGTGAGGTTACGCAATGCCGGGTGGTTCGGGTTCGAGAATTCCAGTAGACTGATTTCCGAGGTGTACCCGAAAAGTTTTTCCACGAGGTAGAGTGCCGGGTAAATCAAACTTAGTAATACCGTGTTGATAAGCAACAGAAGGATGGCAAACAAGTGTTTGGGGGCAAATGAACCTTCCTGTATAAGCGTGAAAGCCCCGTAAACAAGCACGTAAGTCAAGAATATCAAAGCCAGCGCGATGAATAATTGTGATCTGCGCTGCAAATGGGAGAGGCTGAACATGGCCACGATTCCCGCCGCTATCTGCATGAAGAAATACATGTAGTTGTTCGGGGCGTAGTACGAGATCAGCATGGTCGTGCCCAACAGCAGGTAAAGTGCCGGACGCGTGCCGAACAGTATGTTCACGATGAGCGGGAAGAACAGCACGGGTATCGCGAGAATATTTATATTCTGGAAATAACTGATACTGCCCACGGCAATGGTCAGCAGGAACATGCTATACAGGAAAAAGAAGTCTTTCGTGTTGTAGAAGAGCCTTTTTCTTGATATGTAAAGAAACATGGAAAAGCTGAGTATGGCAATCAGTGTCAGGATGGTTTGGGCGGCAGTGATTCTGATTCGGTCTACCGTCGAACCTAGACTTTGCTCGTGTTCTATACGGAAAGATTCCAGTACCTTGTATGTTTCGGGGGTGACCAGATCATTTCGGGAGATGATAATATCCCCTTTGTTTATCATGCCTTGTGTCGGCGTGATATTTTTCATGCTGGTTTCTACCGCCAGTCCTGTTTTGGTAAGGTCGTATTCCAGATTCGGGTTAATGTAGTTGTTCAATCCCATGCTGAGGATCTTTTCCTCGGTTGTTTTCGCGAGATGCAGACTTTGTACGTATTCTACCAGTGTTTCGTATGCTTGTTTCAGCGTGTAGACATTGGAGAATTTTTCCTCTTGGGCAATACCGTCCTTAACGACCAGAATGTTTTTGATTTTGTCTGTATTGAACTTTTCCGGCATTAGAAGTATTCCGCGAGAGTATATCTCTCGTAACTTTGTCACGATCTTGTTGATGTCGTTCCCGTTGAACAAAGTTTTGTACTCGCCTAATTTTTCAGCGAATTTGTTGATCTGTACATCCGAACTTGCTTCCGTGTAATTGAAAATGGGAGGTTGTTCTTCCCGGATCTTTTCAATTTCGGCTGTAATTTCCTCGGAACTTTTGTGCAAGGGGAAATCAATCGGGGCAATTAACGTTTCGTATTTCCACGGCATTCCTTTCTGGTAAGAGTATTTGAATCCCTCTATCTTGGGGAGTAGCAAAACTATTATACCGCAGATAATAATGATCGTACTGATTTTGAACACGTGTTGAATCGTACGATGTTTTCTATTTTTATTACTTAGCATGTTCGACTTTATAGAATTATCTTTGTTCAAAGATATAATAAAATTTTAAAGCCTCCTACGGGGAGGCTTTAAAATTGTTGCAAGTTACAAGTTGAGCCTTCGGCTCTGCAAGTTACAAGTTTTTGAATGAGTTCTTTTTAACCTGTAACTTGCAGAGCCAAAGGCTCAACCTGCAACCTGTAACGTTTGCCGTCGGCAAACACCTATTGCATTCCCGCGGTTTCCACTTCGGTGCTAACTTTCTTGATCAAGCCTTGGAGAACTGATCCGGGACCGATTTCAAGGAAGGAGGAAGCTCCGTCAGCCAGCATATTTTGCACGGTTTGAGTCCAACGCACGGATGCTGTCAATTGGTCTATCAAATTTTGTTTGATTTCTTCCGGATCCGATACGGGTTTTGCATTCACGTTCTGGTAAACCGGGCAGATCGGTTTGGAGAAGTGCGTGTTTTTAATCGCATCCGCCAATTCTTGACGGGCGGGTTCCATCAAAGGGGAGTGGAATGCGCCGCCTACTTTCAACGGGAGAGCCCGTTTTGCTCCTGCCGCTTTTAATTTCTCGCAAGCCGCGGTGACGCCTTCTATGGTTCCGGAGATTACGATTTGTCCCGGGCTGTTGTAATTGGCGGGTACCACCACGTCATCAATTTCCTCTAGTGCTTTTTCCACGGTTTCATCCGGCAAACCTAGGATTGCCGCCATTGTTGACGGGCGTGCCTCGCATGCCTTTTGCATGGCAAGTGCCCGGGCGTGTACCAGACGTAATCCGTCTTCAAACGAGAGGGCGCCGTTAGCCACAAGCGCGGAAAATTCTCCCAGCGAGTGACCTGCAACCATGTCCGGTTTCTCGGTCAACGATTTGGCCAGTATCACGGAGTGAAGGAATATTGCCGGCTGGGTTACTTTGGTTTGTTTCAGGTCTTCGTCAGTTCCGTTGAACATCAGATCCGTGATGCGGAATCCCAGTATTTCGTTCGCTTTCTCGAATAATTCTTTCGCCTCGGGAGAGTTTTCATACAAGTCTTTACCCATTCCCACGAATTGAGCGCCTTGGCCCGGAAAAACAAATGCTTTTTTCATACTCGTTTTGTTTATTTCCTAATGAAATTTGTTACTAATTAATCGGATAAACTCCTCCCGCGTGGCAAGTTTCTCGAACGCGCCGCTAAAGTCGGAGGTTGTTGTTACCGAGTTTTGTTTTTGTACACCCCGCATCATCATACACATGTGCTGCGCCTCGATCACCACGGCAACGCCCAAGGGATTGAGGGTATTTTGAATACAATTTTTTATGTCGTTCGTCAGTCTTTCCTGTACCTGTAATCTTCTGGAGAAGGCTTCCACTACCCGTGCTATTTTACTTAGTCCCGTGATGTACCCGTTCGGGATATACGCCACGTGCGCCCGCCCGATGAAGGGCAGCATGTGATGTTCGCAAAGGGAATATATCTCGATGTCTTTCACGATCACCATTTGGCGGTAGTCTTCTTTGAAGAGGGCGGAACGCAGGATTTCTTCCGGGTTTTCATGATATCCCCTTGTCATGAATTGCATGGCTTTCGCTACACGGTACGGGGTTTTTATCAATCCTTCCCTGTCTGCATCCTCACCCAGCAGTTTCAGTATTTCTTTATAATGGTAACTTAATTGTTCCGTTTTTGTTTTATTGTAATATTCTACCTTGCGGTAAAATTCTTCTTCGTCATCCAATTCCGTGTATTTCATTCAAACTCTCTTTTAGGTGCTTGATTCATCACTCGTGTCAGTGATGGAAAATTCGATGCAAAGTAAAATATAATAATCGAGAATTGAAAATCGAGGATGAAAAATGACAAGAAATGGGGAGGGAATGCTGTTCCGCTGCGAGAGGGATACGTAGCCGTAGCACGAGGGTTGACCTCTCGCGATGCATGAAGTTTGGGAGAGATTTGGTAGGGAAAGGTAACGGGAAGCGTGTTTTGCGCACACGTTAAAAAAGCATATTTCTTATTAAAACGTAGACTATGAGTGGGCGAAGTGCAGGCGAACAGTAGGCGATGTCGCCTATTACCCACTCAAAACTCGCCTAAAACCCGTTTATCGGTATAGTTTATTCCTTGTTTTGGGATAGGGTAAGTGGGGGTATTCGTGTATTTACTTGAAGTCGATATAAAAATGAAGTAGATTTTTGTCATATATTAAAAATAAACTATCTTTAGCAGATTAAAAACATTGAATATGGAGTGGTTTGTGTTATTCATGCTCGTCGCGATAGGCTTTGTCCTGTTGATTCTTGAATTTCTAGTATTTCCGGGGGTGAATGTTGCCGGGATTCTTGGTTTTGCTTGTGTTGCCGGGGCTATTTGGCTGGCTTATTCTACCATGGGTACTACCGTGGGGCATTTCACGTTGCTCGGGACGGCTGTTTGCGGGTTCGGGGTGACGTGGTACGCGCTTCGGGCGAAGACATGGCGGCGAATGCAATTGAACACGCAGATTGACAGTACCGTGGAAGGTGTCGATGAAACGATACGGGAAGGGGATGTCGGGATTACCCAAGGGCGTTTGGCTCCCATGGGCAAAGTGCGGGTTGGTGACAGCGTGGTAGAAGCGGAATCCCGTTCGGGATTTGTAGATGAAAACCGGGATGTTGTGGTATTGAAGGTGTATAAAAATAAGATAATTGTTAAACTAAAAACAGAATAAAGGATGGATAATAGCAGTTTGTTTTTTCTGGTAGCGGTCATCGCGGGTGGATTGTTCTTGCTTTGGATGATTCTCTACTTCATTCCGATCGGGTTGTGGTTTCAGGCGTTGGTGTCCGATGTAAAGGTGTCATTGTTGCAACTGGTGTTGATGCGTTGGAGAAAAGTGCCGCCTACTATCATCGTGCGTGCCATGATCGAGGGCAAGAAAGCCGGATTGGAACTTTATCGCGACCTTCTGGAAGCGCATTATCTGGCGGGTGGGCACGTGGCTCAAGTGGTACACGCTTTGGTGTCGGCGTCCAAGGCGAATATCGATTTGACATTCCAGATTGCCACGGCGGTAGATTTGGCAGGGCGTGACGTGTTCGAGGCCGTTCAGATGAGTGTAAACCCGAAGGTGATTAATACTCCTCCCGTTGCCGCGGTGGCAAAGGATGGTATCCAGTTGATCGCCAAAGCGAGAGTTACCGTGCGGGCTAATATCCGTCAATTGGTCGGTGGTGCCGGGGAAGAAACTATTCTGGCACGTGTCGGCGAGGGTATCGTGTCGTCTATCGGTTCTGCCGGTTCGCACAAGGAAGTATTGGAGAACCCGGATTCTATATCGAAAGTGGTGTTGAGCAAGGGATTGGATTCCGGTACCGCTTTTGAAATCTTGTCTATTGATATCGCCGATATCGACATCGGTAAGAATATCGGTGCCGAGTTGCAGACAGACCAAGCAGAGGCAGATTTGAAGATTGCCCAAGCGAAGGCAGAGGAACGTCGCGCCATGGCAGTTGCCACCGAACACGAGATGAAGGCTCTGGCACAAGAGATGCGCGCCCGGGTGATCGAGGCGGAAGCCGAAGTGCCGCGCGCTATGGCAGAAGCTTTCCGTAACGGTAATCTCGGTATCATGGATTACTATAAAATGAAGAATATCGAGGCGGACACGAGTATGCGGGAGTCGATCGCTAAGCCGAACGATAAGAAGAATACGCAGAAGTAGACGGAATAATCTGGAAAGTTTCTACGTGATTATGAATGCACAATCAAATTCAGGTTGTGCATTTTTTTTATGAGTTTCATTAACAATCACATTTAACAATGTCGTTTCAAAAATGGTCTCTGCGACAATTATTAAATAAATTTTTAGTAAAAACGCCATGATTAGCAATTTAATTTCTTATATTTGTAAATATACTAACTTAAATATTTCAAATTATGAAAAGATTATTATTATTAATGTTGGCGTTTGTGTTCCTTACGGGATTTTATAGCGAAGAAGTAAAAGCACCAAGCATTCAAAAAAATGCAAAAGAGGTAGAAATTATTCCTTTTGCACCTAGGATGTATGATTATTCTCATTCGGGTAAGGTTACAGGTAAAGTTGGTCAAAATATAAGATTTGGTGTTAAATATTCGGGGTATCCAATGCCCACTTGTGAGGTTTATAAGGATGGTATACAAATTGTAAATTCTTTGATATATCGTATCAGGCATACGGGCGCTTTTGGTGCAGGCGAAGTGGTTGTTGAAATAGAGGAAGTAGAATTAGAGGATTCAGGTAAATATACTATAGTTTTGACAAATCCCCTTGGGAGTGTATCGGTGACCTACGTGGTGGAAATAACCGAATAGTATGATATTCTATGAGGTTAGTTCTGCTCTCAACGAGAGTATTCGAAGAGGGTTGTTTTAGTACTATATTTGAGGCAATCCTTTTTGATGTTTAAAACTGTTTTTTGCCATTTTTAGATTGGGGTAAATTAGATATAATGGATAAGAACAATATTGTTATTGAGGCTCTGTACGAGTTTAAACGTGTGCGAAGGAGTATTCTGTTCCAAGTGTTTGTCGTTTTGGCAATCGTAGGACTTGTTGTTTATCAGTATACTTTTTTGTCAAGAGAAGGTGGTACGGTCTCGATAAATAATTTGTTCCAGTTTTATATGGATTGGACTTCACAGGCTCTATCTTCATCCATTGCTTTTAAAAGTGCCTATTATTTTAATATTATTCAGTTACTTCTAATAGCGTGTTTTGCTGCTGGTGATTCGGTGGTGCTTGAAGAGGGAGCGAAGAGTGCGTTGTCCGCTCGTCCACAAGGGAATAGCGAAATAGTGTTCGGGAATTTTTTGGGAAAGTTGTTGACGGTAACGATATTGAATTGGATTTCTTTTGCAACGTCAATCCTTATAAATTTAGTCTTGTATTCCAATTCTTTCGATTTGTCCAATTATTTTTTTTATTGGCTCACGCTAACACTTCCCGTATCGGTTTATTTTCTTGGGATTTCTTGTTTCGTGATGCGGCTTGTTCGTAATCGGGGTATAATTATTCTTGTATTGCTCTTGTTTTTCGGTGGTGTGACTTTCTTTGGAGCCGGTTTTTGGAATGGTGCATTCGATCCTTGCGCCCGATATATACCAAATATGTTTTCGGATTTCACGGGACACGTGAATCTCGGGAACTATTTGTTACAAAGGGGAAGTGTTTTTTTGATTGGCGCAGGGTTCTTGGTTTTATCGATTATTCCTTACGCGAGAATCCCGAATCATGCGCTTGTGTTTCGTAAGTGTCTTGGTATTGCCTGCGTTTTATTCGTGTTTGCCGGAGGATTGGTGTTCGTTTATCATCTTCGACACGTGACGGTCAGTGATTGTCGGGAAACTTATAAGCGGGTGTACGATGATTATGACCAATATCCCGGAGCAAAGATTATCCGGCAAGATTTGCACCTGAAGGAGCTAGAGAATGGCGGTATTTCGGTGAATAGCCGGATGAAGATCATGAACGGCTCTTCAGACAGTATACCCTTGATCATGTACTTGAACCCGGGCTTAAAAATTACTTCATTTGAAGTCAACGGGGAATCGGTTGTTTTTCGGAGAGAGCACCAGATACTCGTGTCAAATAAAGAGTTGTTCCCCTCGGAAACTTATGATGTTTCGATTCATTACGAGGGGAATATTGAAAACGAGATATGTTTCCTGGATGTAGCTCCCGAAGAATATAATTCACCCGGCGTGAACGCTCTTGGAATATATTATTTTGGAAACACGCCGGCTTTTTGCGGGAAAGAGTACAAGTTGCTCACGCCGGAGTGTATATGGTATCCCGTGTGCGTGCCGCCGTATCATTTATCCGGCAGCAGAAATATAAGCTTTACCCGATACTCGTTAAAGGTTGAACATGATCCTCGGTTAACGGCAATTTCGCAAGGAAATATTATCGAGAAGGGCGAGGGAGAAGCATTATTCCGGTTCGGGCATGATGTTCCGGGTGTTAGCTTGTGTATAGGGAATTATGAAGAACATGAGATTATGGTGGATTCCACTCGCGTGACCTTGTACTTTCTTCCTGATCACGACTATCTTTTGGATGGGTACAATGTACCGAAAGATACTCTGGCGAAGAGATTGTTAACAATAAAAAAGGAATTAGAGCATGAATGTATAGCATATCCCGAGAATTTAACAAAAGAAGAATGGGCAGTTGTGAATGAAATGGATGATGGCACGCGGGAGTATTCGGAAATACTCGATATAGTCTACGCTAGAAGGCCTTTTGATCCCAGGCAACACTATCCATATCGTTGGCTCGTTCTTGTGGAGGTTCCTTGTAATTTTAGTTGTTTTCCAAGTTTGACGCAGTTGACAGGAGAGCGAGAGCAGGGAGGAATGGTGTTTATGCCGGAAAAATTGTATACCATAAAAGGTTATCGGCATAAGAGTTTCAACGATCGGGGTGAAGAGGAGGATTTGATGATTCGTCTGAGAGGGGATATTCACATGATATTAGGAGAAGGGAATTGTAATATACGACCTGCACTTATAGGAAGAACGACTTCCATTTTTTCTAGTGAATGTCCAATTATGAATGATATTTTTGCCTACATGGCTCGTGATGGTTTTAATACATTTTATCATGGGGCAGTGGATTATCCGATAGTGGAATACTTGAACGGGAATAGTTTAAGAACCGCGTTAACTGACAGGTCATTATCGCCGGATGAGTTTAAAAATATTATGCGCAAAAAAAGCGAAGAGTTATACATGTATATCATGTTACATGTAAATGAGATACAGTATCGCCGGTTTTATCACGAATTTTTGGGGGATCATCTTTTTAAAGAGACTACTCTTGAAGAATTTTGTCAACAATTCTATAAGTCTTTTGGTGTTAGGTTGGATTCACTGGTGGAGAGTTGGTACAATACCGATAAATTGCCTTTGTTTGAGATTCGAGACGTGCGGGCAGTAGAATTAAAGAAAACATCGTATCTGCCGGATATGTTGTATAGTTTTAAGGTTTTTAATAGAGGTGATGTGCCGGGGGTTATTGTGACAAGTGATTATCAAGGATGGGTTATTCCTCCTCACGAGGGACGGGAGATCAAGGCTCGTAATCGTAAGGATGCCTATCATAATTATTATGCTCCTTTTTATGTGGGGATGCCTCTGGCTCAAAATCTTCCCGCGATGTTATCATTAGAGTTGGAGAGTTTGAATGATGTGTCAATGGATACTGTAGCAGGTGTTTTCAGAATAGATTCGTCTGCCTTTTTCCCGAGTAAGAATGAGATTGTTATTGATAATGAAGATGCTGGCTTCAGAGTAGTGCAAGCAAAGGGATTTAATATTTTATCTTTATTTCGGGGAGATGAAGAAAACCGTAAAAAATATTACAAACGATTTTCACAACGTGAGAAATGGTTGCCTTCTATGAATGAACATTTTTATGGTAATCCAATACGAAGTGCATACGGTAAAAGAGCCGGTTCCGGAGAACAAAAAGTGGAGTGGAGTACCGTGTTACCTCAGGAAGGTAAATATGAAGTGTTTTTTTATCACACGAAGCCTAATGATATAAGGAAAGATCCGAAACAAGAATTCCATTATGTCCTTTCCGACGAGAAAGGCGAGCATGAAGTTGTTGCTTTTGTAAACGCGGATGAGGTGGGTTGGATATCTTTAGGGGTATTTGATTTTACTAAAAAGGTGAAAGTGACCCTAAGTGACAAGGATAGAAAGAATGATAAAGGTGCATATAAATACCCGCAAGAGATCGTTGCTGATGCCGTGAAATGGGTTAGTCAGGATTGAATGTATTGAATTTGTCGAAATCGGGTATGTGATATTTTTCTAGTGGCAGTAACTACCGAGAAATTCTCGGTAGTTTAATTTGTGTCTTTTCAACAATATCCTTTTTTGCTTGGTTTATTCCGGAAAGAAAGAGCCGGGTAAATCCCGTAAGTTGTACCGGGAGGCCATGACTTCGCCGTAGGCTCCGCAGGAGCGGATGGCGATGAGGTCGCCTCGTCGGGTGGCGGGGAGTTCCCGGTCTTTGCCGAAGCAGTCGGAGGATTCGCATATCGGGCCCACGATATCGTATTTTTCGTACGGTTGTATGGAGGTGAGGTTTTCGATGCGATGGAATGCTTGGTAAAGGGCGGGACGCAGGAGGTCGTTCATTCCGGCGTCGAGTATCACGAATTTTTTGTGCTTGCCTTCTTTCACGTAGAGTACGCGGGAAACGAGTGAGCCGCATTGTCCCACGAGAGAGCGTCCCAACTCGAAATGCAGTTGCTGTCCGGGTTGGGCTTCGAAGAAATCGGCGAATGTCTGGAAATAAGAAGCGAAGTCCGGGATTAACCCGCAGGAGGGGCAGTCGTAATTGATACCCAAGCCGCCTCCGAAATTGACGTGGGGGAGGATAATACCCTGTTCTTTCAGACGAGCCTGTATTTCGTTTACCCGCAGGCAAAGTCCTCGGAACACGGTGAGGTCGGTGATTTGGGAACCGATGTGGAAATGTAACCCGATAAGACGGATGTTTTCCAATTCCCGGCAGACGGCGATGGCGTGCTCCAAGTCATAAAGGTAGAAGCCGAATTTGTTTTCTTCTATTCCCGTGGTGATGTAATGGTGCGTGTGGGCGTCCACGTTCGGGTTGACGCGAAGGGCGATAGATGCTTTTTTACCGAGTTCCCCGGCGAGCGTGTTGATTACCTCTATTTCCGGCAGTGATTCGCAGTTAAAGCAGAATATGTCTTTTCCCAGCGCGAGTCGGATTTCGTCATCACTTTTGCCTACTCCGGCATACACGATCCGGTTGGGGTGGAAGCCGTATTCGACGGCTCGAGCAACTTCGTTGCCGCTGACACAATCGGCTCCTATTCCATAATCTTGGATGATTTCAAGTATTCTGGGGTTGGCATTGGCTTTCACGGCATAGTGTAAATGGAAACCGTGGCGGTTGGCCTCTTGTGTCGTGGATTGGAGGGTTGCCCGCAAAAGTGCGGTGTCGTAATAATAGAATGGTGTTTTTAAAGATTGAAATGTTTTGACGGTTTCTATATTCATTTTCAATTAGGTTTATAAGGTTTGTAAAGTTTATAAGGTTTATAAGGTTTATTTTGTTGTCATATATTATACTTTATGAACCTTACGAACTTTATAAACTTTATGAACTCAATTAAATAATCTCTCGCTAAGGTCTTGTAAAGCACGTTGTTTGTCTTCCTGTTTAACGAGCAGGGAGATGCTGTGTTCGCTTGCCCCGTAGGAGATCATGTGTAACGGGATGTCTTGCAGAGCGGTGAGGGCTTGGGCGGCGAGGCCGTTGTTGTTGATGGAGCAGTCACCGACGATGCAGATGATGGACAGGTTTTCTTCTACCTCGATTGTCCCGTATTTGGTCAAATCTTTTTTGATATCTTCCAGATGGCAGGTATTGTCGATGGTTAGCGAGATGGCTACTTCGGAGGTAGCTATCATGTCAATCGGTGTTTTCCATGACTCGAATATCTCGAATACTTTGCGAACGAAGCCGTATGCCAGAAGCATGTTGCTGGATTTTACCTTGATAGCGGTAATCCCGTCTTTGGCGGCGACAGCCTTGAAGTTTCGTACCGGACTTTCTTTGGTGATCAGGGTTCCCTCGTCACCGGGGTTCATTGTGTTTTTCATGCGGACGGGGATGTTTGCCCTTTTTGCCGGTTGTATACTTGACGGGTGCAGGATTTTTGCCCCGAAGTACGCCAATTCCGCCGCTTCGTCGAAAGAGAGGCTCCGGAGTGGTTGGGTGTTTTTCACGTAACGGGGATCGTTGTTGTGTACACCGTCGATGTCTGTCCATATCTGTATCTCGCCGGCATTGACGGCAGCCCCGATCAAGGCGGCGGAGTAGTCACTGCCTCCTCTTTTTAAATTATCGATTTCCCCGTAGGCGTTGCGACAGATGAATCCTTGGGTGATGATGATGCGTTCGGTGGTCGGGTTGGAAAGCAGGCGCTTCAAGTTTTGTTCGATGTAGAAATAATCCGGCTCGCAATCCTTGTCGATACGCATGAAGTCGAGGGCGGAGAGTAATGTCGAGGGGATGCCTTGTTCTTGCAGGTAGTAGTGCATGAGGGTGGTGGAGATGATTTCTCCCTGTGCCACGACGGCTTTCTCTTGCAGGGGATAAAAGTCTTTATTAATAAAGGAACGGAGATAGGTGAAGATGGTTTGCACGAATTCCTGTCCCTTGTGCTTGTAATCCTCCGTGTCGTAGAGTTCGCTAATGGTCATCAGGTAATCGAGTTCCAGATTCTGTATCGCGGTCAGGGCTTCCTGACGATCGTTCCGGTAGAGGTTGTTCGTGATGTCAACCAGCGTGTTGGTGGTTCCCGACATGGCGGAGAGTACCACGATTTTGGGTTGCTCGTCCGAGATGAGTTGTGCCACTTCTTTGATTCGCGGAGCGCTACCGACAGAGGTGCCTCCAAATTTCAGTACATTCATAATGTTTTATTTTTGTTTTATCCGTTCATTTTTTTCGCATGAAAAAAGCCCGTGTAATCACACAGGCTTCTTCGTCAGTTTTTTTTCACAACAGTACGTTAGCCTGCAAAGAGCCTTTGCATGCACATCATCATATGTTTATATTTGTTTGTATTTTGAGTCATCATACTACTTTTGTGTTTTCACGATGCAAATATTGCATATAGAATTTGAAAAAACAAGACCTTGTTAAAATATTAACGATTGGGGAAACGGCATTCATTTTTTTAACGCCGTATCCTCAAGTGGTTTTGCCACGTTGCAGAGTTACAGGTTATGGAAGATAACAGCCGTCCAGTTGTCTTTTATCTTGTGGGATTGATATTTGAGTCCCAGACTTTCAGCTTTGTCCCGGATCATGGGGATATCTTCCGTGTAGAATCCGCTCATGATGAGGTAACCGTTCGGGTTCAATACATTCACGTAGGCGTGCATGTCGTTGAGCAGGATGTTGCGGTTGATGTTGGCAAGGATGATGTCGTAACGTTCTTTGCCGTCCAATAGAGCGGCGTCACCGATCAGTACACGGATGTTTTGCACGTTGTTGGTGGCGATGTTCTCCATGGCATTGTTATAAGCCCACTCGTCGATGTCGATTCCGGTGAGGGTGGTCGCCCCGGCTTGTGCCGCCATAATAGACAGGATTCCCGTGCCGCACCCCATGTCGAGTACTTTTTTCCCCTTGAATTCGGGTTTCATGTCAAGTATGTTTTCCAGCATCAGTGCCGTAGTGGCGTGGTGTCCGGTACCGAAACTCATTTTCGGGTCGATGATGATTTCGTGTTCGATGTTATCAATCGAGGGGTGGAAACCCGCCCGCACCAGAATACGATCTTGAACGAGTATGGGGGTGAAGTTTTCTTCCCATATTTTGTTCCAGTCTTGGTTCTCGATTTCGGCTTTCTCCCATGTAATGGTGTACAGAGAGCGGAAGAAAGAGAGGATTTCCATTTCTTCAACTTGTTCCGGCTTGAAATCTTTTGATGGGATGTAGGCTTTGAAACCGTCGTCCGTGTACGAGAAACTGTCGTAACCGAGGTTGCCTAATTCGGCGATGAGTGCATCGGCAATGTCCTCCACGTGGGGAGTGATATGGAAAGTAAGTTCTGTATAAAACATGCTATCTGATTTTTTTGCAAATGTAGCAAAAAATAGTCAAAAGTCCGTAAGGTCCATAAAGTCTATAAGGTCTGCAAAGTCATGGTGCCCTCCGGACGATTTCACCGACAGCTCTGCTATCGTGAACAAAACGCCCCGTGGGGGCAATGGACTTTTGACCTTATGGACCTTATAGGCTTTACGGACTTATTTGCTCTTCACATGAGTTTCTCCAGTTTATTCAACGATTGAGCGATCTCCTGATCTGAAAGTTCGAAATTTTGCAAGTTACCTCCAAGGTATTGCTCGTAAGCGAATAAATCGATCATTCCGTGTCCAGATAGGTTGAAAAGGATTGTTTTAGCTTTCCCTTCTTCCTTGGCGTTTTTTGCTTCGCGAATAGCTTGGGCGATGGCATGGGTGGATTCCGGTGCGGGAATGATGCCTTCGGTTTTAGCGAACAGGATTCCTGCCTCGAATGTTTCCAGTTGGGGTATCGCGACGGCTTCCATGAGTTGATCTTTCAATAATTGACTGACCAGAACTCCCGCACCGTGATAACGCAGGCCACCCGCGTGAATACTTGCCGGTTGGAAGTCGTGTCCCAGCGTGTACATGGGGAGTAATGGCGTGAGACCGACGGGGTCGCCGAAGTCATACTGGAATTTTCCGCGAGTGAGTTTCGGGCAGGATTGAGGTTCCACGGCGATAACCCGGGTGTGTTTACCTTCTTTCAAGTTGCGACGGATAAAGGGGAAACTGATTCCGGCGAAGTTAGAACCGCCGCCAAAGCAACCGATCACGATATCCGGTTCATCTCCCGCTTTCTCCATTTGTAACAGTGCTTCCTCTCCGATGATTGTCTGGTGTAACAACACGTGGTTCAACACGCTTCCGAGGGAGTAATTCGTCAGCGGGTCTTGCGCGGCTAATTCAACGGCTTCGGAAATGGCTATTCCCAAGCTGCCGGGGGAATCAGGAAATTCACTCAATATCTTTCTTCCGGCTGCCGTCAGTTCGCTCGGGGAGGGGATCACGTCGGAACCCCACGTGTTCATCATGAGTTTGCGGTAGGGTTTCTGGTTGTAGCTGACCTTGACCATGAAGACTTTCAGATCCAGACCGAAATGCTGGCAGGCAAAACTGAGTGCCGTACCCCATTGTCCGCCACCGGTTTCCGTGGTGATTCGTTTGATTCCCTGTTTATAATTGTAATAGGCTTGAGCGATTGCCGTGTTCGGTTTGTGTGAACCGGCAGGACTCGTTCCCTCGTTTTTGAAATAGATTTTTGCCGGGGTGTCGAGAGCTTTTTCCAACGCGTAAGCCCGCACGAGAGGGGTTGATCTCCAGATTTTGTACAAGTCTTGTACTTCGTCGGGGATCTCGATATACCGTTCCGTGGAAAATTCTTGTTTTGCCAGTTCTTCGGCAAACAGCGGGTAAAGGTCTTCCGGCTTCAACGGTTGTTTCGTGCCCGGGTGAAGCGGGGGGAGAGGCTTGTTCGGCATGTCGGCCGCGATGTTATACCATGTTGTCGGCATTTCTTGCTCCGTGAGCAGGATTTTCTTGATCTGTTTCATGTTTTCTGATTTTAATAGTGAATAAAAAAGAAGAGAGCCTATTGCTAGTAAACAATAGGCTCTCTCTATATCTTCAATTATGCAATACAATCACATAACCTCATTGTTTACTATGAAGTTTAAAGAGGTGCCACCACCAAGTAAGGGCTATGTGTTGATTGTATATCATAATCTTTCTTTCTCTTTGTTCGGTGCAAAACTAGGCATTGATTTTCTTTTTTCCAAATTCAAAGTAAAAAATAATGTTGTCAGGTATTAATTCTTTCACGAAAATAACGCTTCACTATTGCCGTTTATGGAATTAATTGCTTACATTTGCAGCATCCCACTCGAATTAAGATAAATGAACGTGTATTGCACAGAAGAGATTGCCTCCGGTGTGCTATGCACGTTTTATTAAATTCGGAGTGGGATCTTAGTTTAATAAGAAGCCGGAGGCATTTCTTTTGTTAGTTTAAACGATGCAAGTAAGATATTGTTATGTTTTCCGTAACAATTTTTGAAAATTCTAAATTTGTCAAGGTGGGGCCGTGATGGTTACCCACCTTATTTTTGTAACATATTGTCAATTATGCTCGTAGTATTTATTATTGTATTCTAGCTAAACTAAAATTAATTATGATGAGAACTTTTGGAAGAATTGGATGGATTTGCATGGTGACTATTGTTGCCGGATTGGCATTGGCTTCTTGCGGGAATAGCCAGAAGAGTAAGGTACAATCGGGTAATCAAGCCCAGCAACCGGCAGGCGCTGTCATCGAGGAGTCGGAGGTAGTCGTGGAGGTGGATAGTATTGCACCTGATTCTACCGCGGTGAAAGTGAAAAAGTAAAGGAGGGGGGCGAAACACCCCCTCTCGTCCATAAGGTCTGAAAGTCCATAATGTCGTAAGGTCAAATGTATCGAAAGAATTGATTTATATCATTATGTTATAAATCATGGACTTTACAGACTTTAGGAGCCGAAGGCTCGACTTTATGGACATTACAGACTGGAGGTGTGTCAAAACACACCTCCTTTATAGTATCATTTGTGGCATAAATTCGAAACTGTTGTATTTGGGACGTAGTCTGTCCGTGTTGTAGAATTTCTGGACATCCACGAGTTTCTTGCTGCTGGTCACGATTTCGATGGGAGCGTTGTCATAGCGTCCGTTACGCAGGATAACCAGTCGCCCGTGCAATCCTTTATTTATCAAGTCAAGTGCAAGGTTACCGTATGCCATGGGAACGATGGAATCAAGCGCGTCCGGATCTCCGCAGCGTACAAGATAACCCAGTTTTTGGGTTATCGTGTTGATCACTTGCCCGTGATTGAATTGCGGGGTAAGTTCCTTGAGTTGTTCGGAAATCATGTTCCCGATGCCTCCCAGCTTCTTGTGCCCGAACATATCTGTTTCTTCGCTTTGGAATATCATGTTCCCGCCGCAGAAAGTAGCCCCTTCCGACACGAGGACTACCGAGTATTTGCTTGGGTTCGTGAAACGGTCTTCACAAAGTAATTCGGTTAGTCGCTCGATATTGAATTCGTATTCAGGGATTACGCAACGATTGGCCGCACCTGCCAGTGTGGGTAACATGGCGGTGAAACCGGCATAACGTCCGAATACTTCCAGCACGAGAATACGTTCGTGTGATCCGGCAGAAGTACGCAAGTCATGCGTGAGTGAAATCGTTCTAGTGATGCAGGTGCTGAAACCGATACAATAATCGGTTCCCGGTACGTCATTGTCCATCGTCTTGGGAATGGCGACCACCTTGACACTTTCTTTGCTCAGACGGACGGCGTAACTCAGTGTGTCGTCGCCCCCGATCGGTATCAGGTAATCTATCCCCATAAATTCGAGATTTTTCAGAACCTCCGGGGTTAAATCATTGATATCGTCCGAGTATTGTTCTTGCAGGTGTTTCGGCACGTTAGCCCTCGGAACGTGTGAAGCCCGCGTGCGTGACGTGTGAAGAAATGTACCTCCCGTGCGCCCTGCTTTGTTCACGATTTCTTCGGTTAACTCGAAGAAATTGTTGGAGTTATCGTATTCCGGGTCCCGCACGATGTCTATCAGACCACCCCAACCTCTTCGTATCCCGATCACTTTATACCCTTCGCGCAAGGCTCTGATGGTTACCGCCCGTATAGCGGGGTTCAAGCCGGGAACATCGCCTCCTCCGGTGAGTATTCCTATGATTCCTCTTGTTTTTTGTGGTACCATAATTGTAGTAGCTTTATGTTAGTAAAATCGAACTAATATACATGAATTAATTTAATTAATACGTTAATTTCCTTATTAAAGTCAGTATATTTGTCCGTTTTTTATCGAGAAAACATATATTATTTGAAAAATGGAGAGTTTGCTTGTTTTTTGGGAAGAGTCGGGTATATTGAAGTACGGGGCAATCGCGTTGCTCGTGTTGTTATGTATATATATGTACTTGATTATTCGACGGGTGATTATCGTGTCCCGGAAGGATAAACGGCTTGATAAGTCGGAAGGGGAGGGGGTATCCGTTATTATTACCGCTCATAATAACGCGGAGGCTTTGAGGAGAAATCTGCCTAGTTTCTTGATGCAAGCCTATGGTAAATACGAGGTTATCGTGGTGGATGAATGTTCGGAGGATGACACGCAGGATGTGTTGGCGGAGATTCAGAAAGATTATCCGGAGTTGCGGTGTACGCGTATTTTTCCCGACACGAAATTTCGTTTCACGAAAAAATTGGCCATAAATATAGGTGTACTCGCGGCAAAATATGATATTCTGTTGTTCTCCGAGATACATTGTCGTCCTGCCACGATGCATTGGGTGGAGACTATGCAATCTTATTTTGATGAAAACACGGCGGTAGTTGTCGGTTATGCGAATTACGCCCCGGGTGAGCATAATATCACTACATGGCGGGCTTTCCGTTTTCTCCGTTTTTTAGAAATGTTAGTCTTGGTAAAAAATAAAAAATATATTTTCGGTGATGGATGTAACATGGCTTACCGAAAATCGTATTACATTAAAAACCGCGGGTTCGCGAAGAACTCACAATCGTATTTGGGATATGATAATGATATGGTTAATGAATTGTCGAAGTTCGGAATGGTTAAAACAATAAAGTGTCCGGATACGTACGTGATAATTGATAAAAGTGACAAAAAAGGAGAGGTAAACGAAATATCGTATTATTATGCTAGTAAGATGAGATTGACAATGACGGAGAGATTAGGAATAGATAAAGGTATAATAGTGCGTTTAATTTTTTATGCGCTCTCTATTTATTTGATTTTCACTGGCGTGTATCCGGTATATTTGTCCGCGATAATGATTATAGCATTTTTAACGGATTTTGTTTTGCTAAATATTTGCGCTATTTGTCTGAAACAAAAAAAATTATTCCTAACTTCGTTTATTATTAGTACAGTCGGTTTTGTTTATCGATGGTACTGGAATGGATATTCATTTTTTAATAAAAAGAAATGGAGCTGAATAACAACTTGTCAGAGAAAGCTCTCTACGATTACAAAGTCGTGAAAAGAGCAATAACGGGAGATGAAAAAGCCTATGCCGAATTATTTAAGCGGTATAAGGACTCAGTGTACTTTATGATACTGAAGATGGTGAATAACAGAACAGATGCGGAGGACTTGATGTTCGAGGCATTCGAGAAAGCTTTCGCGAGTTTGAATTACTATTCGCCTCAGTTTGCATTCAGTACTTGGTTGTTTAAAATCGCTTCTAATAACACGATTGATTTTATTCGGAAGAAGAAAGCGAAAATTGTTTCCTTGGATAAGGATGATATTAATCCTGACGACCGCGGGTATATTAACAGTGTGCCGGCTGACGTACTGACCCCGGAAGAGGAAACGATACGCAAGCAACGGGCTGAGTTCATGCGGGAAAAAGTCGCTATGCTGAAAGGCCGTTACCGTCAATTGATAGAATTACGTTATTTTGAGGAGTATTCTTACGAAGAAATTGCACAGGAGCTGGCAATCCCGCTAGGGACGGTGAAAGCTCAATTATTTCGGGCTAGGGAGTTGTTGCTGAATATTTTGCAGAACACGGAAATAGCCAGAGAAAATGAGAGGGCATAGCCTTTTTATCCTTCTGATTTTTTTATGCCTTGGTTTACGGGGGCAAGACACGAATGACCGGGATATATTTGTTACGGGGGTGATTTGTGACCGGGATAGCGTACAGCCTCTGCCTGACGCTATTTATCGTTTCGGGCAGGAGGTTCGGGGCGTGGATAACCAAGGACGATTTTCCGTGCATGTAAAGGTCGGCGACACGTTATATTTTTCGCACGTTGGTTTTGAACCCGTGCGAATCGTTGTTTCCGATACTTTGAAAAAGGATGATTATCTTTTAGGCATTTTCATGGTACGGGATACTATTCAATTGGCTGAAGTCGTTGTGTTGCCCCGTTTCTTCATGGAAGATTTCAAGATGGATTCCGATCTGATCACTGCCCATAATAATATGAAAGGTGCTGTTAACGCGGCATCCCGCCCAGTGAAAGAGATGGATCGGGAGATGAACCAGAAGATGGTTATCTCCGATTTAGCCCGAAAAGTGGAGATGAAAGGCATGGTTGATGTTAAGCTGGGGATAGGAACGCAGTCTTACACGGCGTTGAAAGGTTTAATGCGGTCACGGCGTATGGCGGATAAAGGGAAAGTGATAAGAGTACAGGAAATAGACTTGTTAAAGAAAATTTTTTATATAGAAAAAAGAGAAAAATCGGATAACTAAAAGAAGAAAGATTATCTTTGTATTTGAAACAAGCCACGTGTGGGCAGAGTTTCCAGTGAATCGATTTATTAATATCAAAGTTACGTTTTTATGAAGAATTTGTCGATAGGATTAAATGTGTTATTGCTGATTGCCGTAATTGTTTTATACATTTTACATTTCTCCGGGAGTAGTAAGAGTACGAGCAGTCAAGACGGGGTTGCAACTGTAAACGCGGATGCAAAAATTGTCTACATTAACATGGATACTTTGCTTAATAAGTATACTCAATCAAGGGAGTTGAACGAGGCGTTTTTGAAAAAACTCGAAGCGAATCGCACGGAATTGAACGTGAAAGCAAAAAATCTTGATCGCGAAATTGCCGAGTTCCAACATAAAGTAGAGAATGGCGGATTCCTTACTCGCGAAAGAGCTGAACAGGCTCAAACGGAGTTGTTGATTAAACAGCAGAATCTGCAAAAACTGCAACAGGAGATGAGCGAGAACGCTCAACGGGAACAAATGGAAATCAATCGTAAATTGTACGATGCCATTACAAATTTCTTGACGGATTATAATAAATCAAGAGGCTATCAGTTGATATTAAGTACTACTTTAGGCGGAAACGTGTTGTTTGCCCAAGATGGTTTTAATATTACCAACGAGGTGGTAAACTTGTTGAATGCCCAATATCAAAAGAAATAAGCGTTTAATAATATACGGGGGAAGGCTGAGAAATCAGCCTTTTCTTTTATCTAATAGAAAGAAAATGAATTTTGAATATACGGTTGATATTGCGGCAGACTCGGAAGAGGTGTTCACTGCGTTGACAAATCCTTTCCAGATAGAGATATGGAGTGGTTATCCTGCCGAGATGAAAGCGGAAGAAGGATTTGTGTTTTCCTTGTGGGAAGGTGATATATGCGGGGTAAATCTGGAAGTGAAACCGAATCGTCTGCTTGTACAAGAGTGGTTCTTCGGTGATACGGCAGAACGTTCCATCGTGACGTTGAAACTGAAGAAAGTCGGAGAACAGACTCAGGTAGAACTGGAACACACGAATATTCCTGATGACGTGTTCGAGGAAATCGTGGAGGGATGGAAAGAGTATTACTTGGGCTCTATAAAAGGTATGTTGGAAATGTACTAATCGTAAATCAGTAAAAATACGGATTATACATCCGAATCCGGATAGTAATTTTGTCTTGTAAATTATTCACTAACTAATAGATTATTTTGCATGAGCAAGTTAAAGATTTCGGAAGATTGGACTTCTACTATCGTCGGGTGGTTTATCATCCTTTTGATTGTATTTCAATTGAAACCGCATTGGCCTTCGTTCAGTTGGCCTGATACCGATGCATTAATGAATAAGGTATTTACTCTGGATAATGTGGGGCATGCTTTGATTGTATTCTGCTTCATGTTTTTCATGGCGTTGCTGGCAGGAATGTTGGCAGGGAAAAAGTTTAAGATGATTGCGGCCAGTTTTCCCGTGGTATTCTTTCTGACTCTTCTGGCTATGGTTGTCGGGGGAAATAAGTTTCTGAAAGATTGGGGTTTCGAAACCGTGATATTCAGTCTTTTGATCGGGCTTTTTATTAGTAACGTGTTTTCTATTCCCAAGTGGTTGAAGGAATCACTTTCTTCAGAATTGTTCGTGAAAATCGGGTTGGTATTGTTGGGAACTTCCGTACTTTTCGGTGATTTGTTGAAAGCCGGTTCGTTAGGTTTGATACAGTCTTGCGTGGTTGTTTTCACCGTTTGGAACTTCTGTTTCTGGTTGTGTCGAAAGATGAAGATTGATAAAGAGATGTCATTGATGCTTTCCAGTGCCGTTTCTATTTGTGGTGTTTCGGCGGCTGTCGCGACAGCCGGCGCGATTAAAGGAGATAAGAAGAAATTGTCTTACGTGGTATCTCTGGTATTGGTGGTGGCTGTCCCGATGATTTTAATTATGCCGGGACTGGCGAAGCTGATGGGGTTGCCGGAAGATATGGCAGGTGCTTGGATCGGGGGGACAATCGACACGACAGGAGCCGTGGCAGCGACGGGAGCCATATACGGGGAGGTGGCGTTACAAACGAGTACTATCGTGAAGTTCTCGCAAAATGTGCTTTTGGGTGTTGCCGCTTTTCTGATCAGTATATATTGGTCGTACTCGAAGAAAGAGGTGGCGGAAGAGAAACCTACATTAAAGGTTATCTGGCTGCGGTTTCCCAAATTTGTATTGGGATTTGTTGCTGCTTCCGTTGTCTTTTCGTTCTTCGTGGCCCCGGAAATCGTGTCTGAAGCAAAGCCTATATTAAAAAATATTCAGGGAATGTGGTTTGCTCTTGCTTTCATGTCTATCGGTCTGGAAACCGATTTCAAGAGTCTGATCACGTCAGAAAATCGTCGTTCTACTTATGCTTTCTTGGGAGCGCAAGCCTTTAACGTGGTGTTCACGTTGTTAGTGGCTTGGATACTTTTCGGACTAATAGCATAGTTCGTAAAGTTCATAAGGTTTGTAAAGTTTATAAAGTTGAAGAGCAAAAACTTTATGAACTTTATGAACCTTATGAACTTTATAAACTAAATATGATTGTATTACCGATATTGTTTGTAATTTTGTCCGTAATTTTTGAAGTTAAACGCAAAAAATAATAGAAGATGAAATTTTTTATTGATACGGCAAATCTTGATCAGATTCGGGAAGCTAATGACTTGGGAGTATTGGATGGAGTGACTACCAACCCGTCATTAATGGCAAAAGAAGGTATTAAAGGTGACGAGAATTGTAGAAAACATTACGTTGAGATTTGCAATATCGTGGATGGTGATGTAAGTGCTGAAGTAATCGCCACGGATTACGAGGGAATGATTAAAGAAGGGGAGGAACTGGCCGCTTTGCATCCGAATATTGTTGTAAAAGTTCCTTGTATTGCTGACGGAATCAAGGCTATCAAGTATTTCACGAATAAAGGTATCCGTACGAATTGCACGTTGGTGTTCTCTCCGGGACAGGCATTGTTGGCTGCTAAGGCCGGTGCCACGTATGTTTCGCCTTTCGTGGGACGTTTGGATGATATCAGTAGCGACGGTATCGAGTTGGTGGAGAAGATCGTGGATATGTATGCTTACTACGGGTTTAATACGCAGGTTTTGGCTGCTTCTATCCGCCACACGCAACATATTATACAATGTATCGAGGCTGGTGCTGATGTGGCAACTTGTCCGTTGAGTGCAATCAAAGGATTGTTGAAACACCCGTTGACAGATTCCGGTTTGGCAACATTTCTGGCAGATCACAAGAAAGTAAATTCATAAATTTGCGATAATGCTTGTACGCTTATTCGAGGATAATCCTAATGATAGGGAAATTCGGAAGATCGTTGAGCTCTTACGTGATGGTGGTATTATCATCTACCCGACCGATACTATTTACGCGATCGGGTGTGATATTAATAGTGTGAAGGCTGTGCAGCGAGTATCGGCTATACGTAAAGTGAAGCCGGAGAAAGCTAATTTCTCGATGATATGCAAGGATTTGGGAAATATTGCGGCATACGCTAAGGTAACAAACGAGGAATTCCGGTTGATGAAGCAATGTTTGCCCGGACCTTTCACTTTCGTGTTGCCTGCCACGAGCAAATTGCCTAACGCGTTGATGAATAAACGTAAGACTATCGGTATCCGTATTCCGAAAAATTTTATCGTACAAGCTATCGTGGACGAGCTAGGTGGACCGTTGTTGACAACATCCGTGAAGGCGGAGGAGGGAGAAGTTGAAGAATATATCACTGATCCCGAGTTAATCCACGAGAAATACGGTCGCTTGGTCGATTTGGTTATCGACGGCGGTTATGGAAATAATATCCCTTCCACCGTTATCGACTGCACGGGCGATGAGATTGTTGTCACCCGACAGGGATTAGGTGAATTATAAAATAAAAAAGGACTTCGAGCGGAAGTCCTTTTTTATTTATTTCTTCCAGAAAGCTCTACTGAATAATACCAGTACGGTGAATACTTCCAAACGCCCAACCATCATCAGTGTGGATAAGAATATTTTCGCGAAGTCATTCAAGTGTGCGAAATTGCTCATGGGGCCAATCTCGCCGAATCCGGGACCTACGTTACTCATACTTGTTATAACAGCACTACAAGCCGTGGCAATATCTTCCGTGAACAAGGACATGATAACACTGGATATCCCGAAGATGAAGATATAAAGGATAAAGAAACCCATGACTCCAGTCATTATATTGGGATGTATGCTCTTCCCGTTGTATTTCACGTTAATGATTGCGTTCGGGTGAATGATGCGTTTCATTTCAATAAATGAGTTCTTGAACAGCAGATTCAGTCGGATACATTTTAAACCGCCGGATGTAGAGCCCGCGCAGGCTCCTATAAATAGAAGTACGAAAATAATCACACCTAGTAAAGGAGGCCATAACAAATAGTCTGCCGTGGCAAATCCTGTCGTCGTGAGAATCGAAACAACTTGGAAGAGGGCTTCCCGAATGCTTAATTCCAAATCATCATACCCCTTGAAATATAGTACACATGCTATCATAGCACTTGCTATGAGAATGATGAAGAAGTAAAGTTTAAATTCTTCATCACGGAATAATTTTTTGATTTTCCCGTGAATGGCAACATACATCAGACCAAAGTTAGTTCCCGCGATAAACATGAAAATAATGACAACATACTGTATATAAGCCGAGTTCCAATAAGCAAGGCTATCTTGTTTCGTGGAATATCCCCCGGTAGCCATCGTCGTGAATGAATGGCAGATGGCATCAAATAAATCCATTTTACCGAGAAGTAACAACAAGGTCTGGGCTACCGTGAGTGATATGTAAAGATACCACATACGGCGGGCGGTGGAGGTGAATGTCGCGGTGAATTTGTCATGCGTGGGACCGGGAACTTCGGCGACAAACAGGTCGCGGCCTTCAATACCGAGTCCGGGTAGTATTGCCAGCAATAGCACGATAATACCCATACCTCCCATCCATTGGGTTAGCGAACGCCAGAATAACGTGGCATGTGGTAAAGCCTCGATGTCATTTACAACGCTCGAACCGGTAGTCGTGAATCCGGACATGGTTTCGAATATAGCATCCGGAATGGAAGGAATCGTACCTCCCAACAAAAAAGGCAAACAACCGAATATGGTGAACATTACCCAAGTGGTAGTGACAATAAAATACCCGTCTTTCTTGGCAAGAACCCGATCTTTTACCTTGACCGTGAAAGCCATAAGGCTTCCTGCGGCAAGAGTGATGGCGGTAGAATATGTAAATGCCATCATATCATTTTCCCCGTATATCAAGGCGACAATGATACAGATCATCAGAAAAGCACTTTCGACGAGCAAAAGTTTTCCTATAATGTTGGTTATAAACCTGAAGTTGATCATCGTTGAAATAATTTGATTACTTTCTTCACCGCACTGGGTAGAGCGAAGATGACAACTTTGTCGTCAGCCTCGATCTGCACGTCGCCTTTGGCAATGATGGCATCCCCGTTACGGATGACTCCCCCGACAGTAGCATTTTCCGGAAAATTCATATCGGCCAATGTTTTCCGGGTAATTTTGGAACCCGCTTCTGCCGTGACTTCAAATACCTCAGCTTCCGAGAACGTGAGGAATTTCAAGTGTTTCACGTCTACATTCATGGTGTAACGGTATATGTGTGAAGCGGCTATCAATTTAGTGTTTACCAGCGTTCCGATCCCGATGTTTTCGGCAAGGTCGATGTAGTCGATATTCTCAACTTCGGCAACACTTTTTTTAACTCCTAACTTTTTGGCTAATAGACAAGAGAGAATGTTTGTCTCTGACGAATGCGTGACGCTGATAAAAGCATCGGTATTTTTGATACCTTCTTCCCGGAGCAAGGCGAGGTCGCGACCGTCACCGTTGATTACCAGTGTCGATTTTAATTTATCGGCGATAAGGATACATTTCTCACGGTCTTTTTCTATAATCTTGACATTGTAGTTTTTTTCAAGCAAAGAGGCTGTCTTTATTCCGATTCGGGAACCTCCCACGATAACGACATTCTTAACCTCGTATTGTGATTTGCCGCAAAGGGCGAATACATTCGGTACATAGAAAGGTTTCGTCACGATGAAAACAAGATCGCCGTACCGGAAAGAATCATTTCCCCTCGGGATGATAGTGCGCTCGGCACGTTTGATGGCAACGACACGGAAATGTTGTGCCCCGTATCTTTCTGCCATTTTGATCAACGTGAGGTTGAGTACCGGGGCATTTTCCCATAATTTGATACCGAGTAATTGCAATCGACCGTCGGAAAATTCATGTAACTGGCGGGAACCGCTTTGCTTCAAGGAAGCAACGATTTCTTCCGCGGCCAGACGTTCCGGGTAGATTAAGGAATCGATACCGATCATCTTCAAGTATTCCGTATTTTCGCTCTCCAGATATTCGCTATTGTTAACCCGCGCGATAGTTTGTTTCGCTCCTAACTTTTTGGCTAAAATGGCAGAGTTGATATTTTGATCTTCCTGATGATTTACCGCGATGAACAGGTCACACTTGTGTACTCCGGCATCTTTAAGCGCACCGATAGAAGTACATGATCCCACGATAGACATGACATCGAGTTGGCTGCCAAGTAATTCCAGCTTTTCTTCGTCGTTGTCGATCAGCATGATATTATGTTCCTGCTTACTAAGCATCGTCGCGAGATGTGTCCCCACTTCTCCTGCTCCCGCTATTACTATGTCCATTTTCGTTAGGTGTTAATTAACTGGCAAAATAAAGAATTATAATCCGAATTACATAGAAAAATGAACCAATTTTTATTTTAAGGGAATCACGATAGAGCCTAGTTCATTTGTTTTAAATAGAGGGATTTGCTTTTGAATGCAAAATTCGTCCCATGCCCGGATACATCGGGGGGTATTGGATTGGTCTATAATGATTTGACTTGGAAATGACGATTGTGTCGTATCCGAGATAGGGAAAATATTTCCCGTGATAATGAGTATTCCTTGGTCGGGTATAGTGGGACATGTACCATCTGCAATTGTAATTGTTTGTTTACGAGTTTGCAGTTGCTTATTCGTGTAAATGATTTGGTCCCCGATGAATCCGTCATGCTCGGGAAGCGGTTGCAGGTCATTTGCTATCGTGTATGTCAACTGGTTTTGGATGGTATCCGTATTTTTCAGTAGAGAATAGTATCCCTTGTGATTCAAGAGTATCACGGAATGACGATATCTATTGTAAACAACGATTTCTTGTCGGTTTTGCTTGTGGAACGTGTAACCGTAGATGAAAATAACAAGCAAACATGTCGAGGCTAGAAACAAGTGGGCAATCCGGCGTTGTCGGCTGGTCACGTATAAGATAAATGATAAAGTTATAATATATATAAGGATGATATGGAAGGATGTCGGGTATAATTCTGTCAGATTTATGGCGATACCGGAAAATATTCGGAGGCAATAAAGCAGGATTTGAGTGATACCTGTTACAAGATACGCGAGATAACTGCCGATAAGAGAGGGTAACACGAGTAGGATTGCCCCGAGATAGAGTAATAGTGTGGCAACCGGTACGTTGAATAGAATGCCGTTTAAACTGATCGTGTGGAAATAGTATGCAGTAATCGGGAGAGTCAGAATTTGCGCGGAAAAGCTGACGGCGAGGAGGGGGTATATCTTCCGTGTGAGCCGGGGAAGCGCCTTACGCTTAATGGTTATTAACGGATAGACAAGTATAATTCCAGTGTAGGCGGCATACGACATTTGAAAACTCACGGAATACAGTAATGTCGGTTGGATAAGCAAGGTGAAGAATGCTGCTGCTGCGATAGCGTTTAAAGGTACATAATCCAGACGGAATGCTTCTCCTATAATAATGAAACTCAATATAGTTGCTGCCCTGCAGGCGGAAGGTGATAAGCCGGTAATACCCGTGATCAACCATAACAATGGAATCAGTGCGAGGGTGAATCTGCGATCGCGTAGTTTGAAAAGACGTAACCCGTAAAGTAGTAAAAGATAAATAGCCCCGATATGTAATCCGGAAATGGCAAGCAGGTGAATGGTTCCCGTGTCTTGGAATAATTGTTTCGTGCCGGGAGTCAGATTTTGGCGATCTCCAAGACAGAGGGCTGCAAGCAGGTTATAGGTTGTGCTGTCCGGCACGATAGTTGACAATTTATGTAACAAATGCTGTTGCAGGGAATGACAAAAAGAGTACAAATCTTCCGAGTGTCCTATTCGTGTCGGAGTCGAAATCGGAATCGCTTGGGCTTGAATGTTTTGGTGACGGAGGTACGTGTTGTAATCAAATTCATGTGGATTGCCCGTGGCTGACAGCAAATAGACTCTGGCGTCAAACAGGAGCGAATCGCCGACAGAAAACCGGATAGAATCCCGGTATCGCGTGAAGATGCGAATCCCGTTTGAGGAGATAATTGCTTTGTCGGGTGGAGTGATCCGTTCACAGCGTCCTTGCAGCGTGTAGACATTACTCGGCATGAATGGCAGGTTTTGCGGGCGATGGCAATACACGCCTGTCAAGAAAATGAACAGAAACGAGAAAATAGAAAATAATTTTCCGTAACGTGTACGGGCAACTCCTGTCAATAGAAGGAGTGAGCCTATAATCGAGTAAAGGATAAATCGGGAGTGAATGTCAAACATCCATTCACTGGCAAGAATTCCCGCGATTAAAGGAATCACGAGGAAAAGGAATGGATACCGATGCCAGTGAATGGGACGCATAGGCGTAGCCTCGGCTATTTCGGCAAAACTACCCGGTAGTTTTGTTTGAATTTCCCGGCACTGATATTACTCAACTTCCCTTTTAATAAACGTTTTTTCAGAGCGGACAAGTGGTCAGTGAACATGATTCCGTCCAAGTGATCATATTCGTGTTGGATGATGCGTGCGCGGGTGCCCGTGAATTCTTCCACGTGTTCTACCCAGTTCTCGTCCCGATAGGCGATTTTTATATGATCTTTTCTCATCACGTCCTCGTGAATGCCGGGAATACTCAAGCAGCCTTCATTGAAAGGCACCTCTTCCCCGGAACGTTCCAGTATATGCGCGTTGATAAAAGCTTTCTTGAAATCTTTACAGTCCGGGTCAATTTCTTCAAATGGGCTTCCGTCAATCACGAAAATGCGTATGTTTTTCCCGACTTGCGGGGCAGCTAATCCCACCCCATCTGACTCGTACATGGTTTGCCACATGTCATCGAGCAGTTTGCTTAACCCCTCGTATTCCGGGGTAATGTCCTCGGATACTTTCCGAAGTTTTGGATGTCCGTAAATGTAAATAGGTAACAGCATATTAAATATTCATGTTTCTTTGTGATTCCATGTAGGATTGCAATATGATCGTGGCACTGATGGCGTCGATAACTGCTTTATCCTGACGTTGTTTTTTCTTGGCTCCTCCTTCTAGCAACGCCTTGTGTGCCAAGACTGAGGTGAAGCGTTCGTCATACATGACGATGGGGATGTCCGGGAGTTTACGTTTGAGTGCGACGAGAAACGGCTTGATGTAAGTCATGCTTTCAGAGTCCGTGTTATTCATTTGTTTGGGGTGTCCCACGACAAAAAGGTCTACCTTTTCTTTCGAGCAGTAATCTTGTAGAAATTGTAAAACCTCGTGTGATTTGACTGTCGTTAGACTGTTGGCGATGATCTTGCATGGATCCGTGACCGCTATGCCAACCCTTTTTTTCCCGTAATCAATAGCAACAATCCTTCCCAATACCCTATTCCTTTACGATAATAAAAATATCCTCGTTCTCTTTTTTCATCAAGTACTGTTCTCTGGCGAACTTTTCGAGGTTATCCCGATTCCCTAACAATTCATCTTTTTTGCGTTTATCTTCTTCAACCTTTTTCCGGTAGTAATTTTTTTCTTTCTCCATCTGGCTGATTTTTGAGCGCAACTGTAACTGATCGATAAAACTGTATTTATCGAACAATGCGATCCATATAACAAATAGCAACCCCACGATAGTGTATTTGTTGGCAAATCGCTGAAACAAATTTCTCGATGATCGTTTGTTTTCGTCTTGCATAGTGCAAAGGTACAAAAAAAGAGGCGGTTAAGAACCATTATCCATTATTTTTTTTCCGAGCAGGCAAAAACATGGTTTTCGCGCTGCATATTTATAAAAACGGGAAGAATATTTATACAGCGAATTGATATACAGTGATTTGTGATTTGATAAAAATGAAAATTGGCTATTTTTTGTGTAACTAATTTCGTTAGCTTTGTGCTTTCGGAATTTTTTTAGACAAAAAGAAGAATAACAATAAAATATCAGTAATGGAAAAGAAGTTAGCGGTTGTTGCGTTAGGTGGAAACGCTCTTTTGAGAGGAAACCAGAAAGGAACTATCGAGGAGCAAAATGCCAACACGGTAGATACGTTGGAAAATTTAATATACTTGATTAAGGAAGGGTATAATTTGATTATTTCGCACGGAAACGGTCCTCAGGTAGGAAACGTGCTTATGGATAATGCTGCCGGTGTAGAGATGTACGGTAACGCTGCCATGCCTTTGGACACTTGTGTGGCTTTCACGCAAGGACAGATCGGCTACATGATCGAACGTAACTTGAGAAATATTTTGAAAGAGCACGGTCTGCAACGTAACGTGATCTCGATGGTATCCCAAGTGATCGTGGACAAGAATGATCCGGCGATGCAGAATCCGACCAAGCGCGTGGGTAAGATATACACGAAAGAAGAGGCGGATAAACTGGCAGCCGAGAAAGGATGGGTTTTCAAGGAAGAGATCAAGGTTGAAGGCGGATGGCGTCGGGTGGTTCCTTCCCCGGACCCGAAAGATTTTATGAATGCCGATTTGGTGGAACGTTTGGCTCGCGAAGGCAATATCGTGATCACTACCGGAGGTGGCGGTATCCCCGTGTATATCGACGAGAAGGGTGACATCCAGCCGTTGGAAGGTGTTATCGACAAGGATTTGGCTTCCGCTATGGTAGGTACGAGAGTGAAAGCGGACGAGTTCTATATCTTGACGGATGTTCCTTATATTTATAAGGACTTCAAGAAACCGTCGCAACAGAAATTGGAATTCTTGGATTATGCCGATACGATGAAATACATGGAAGAAGGAGTGTTTGCAGAGGGAAGTATGGCACCGAAAATTCGTGCTTGTTTGCGTTTTGTTAAGAATGGTGGAAAAAAATCAGTGATTACCGAAGCCACAAAGTTGGAAGACAGACGTTACGGTTCCAAAATCACGATGGAATACGAGGACGATAGAAGATAATTGAAAATGGAGAGTTGAAAACTGGAAATGAGTTTTTAATTCTCGATGGGATATTGTACTTTTGTCCATAAATAATGAATCTGAAATTTAAAATTATAAATCTAAAATTAATAAAGTTATGGCTTTTAATTTGAGAAACAGAAATTTCTTGAAGTTGTTGGACTTCACTCCGAAAGAGATCAAATACATGTTGGATTTGGCTGCTGATTTGAAAAAAGCAAAATATGCCGGAACTGAACAACCTCGTTTGAAAGGTAAAAATATTGCTTTGATTTTCGAGAAAACTTCTACCCGTACCCGTTGCGCGTTCGAAGTAGCTGCTCATGATCAAGGTGCTCACGTGACCTATCTTGGTCCTTCCGGATCTCAGATTGGCGTGAAAGAATCCATGGCTGATACGGCTCGTGTATTGGGACGTATGTATGATGGTATCGAGTACCGCGGTTTCGGACAAGCTATTGTTGAGGAATTGGCTCAATATGCAGGTGTACCTGTATGGAACGGTTTGACCAACGAATTCCACCCGACTCAGATTCTGGCAGACTTCCTGACCATGATGGAACATACCGATAAGCCTTTAAACAAAGTGACTTTCGCTTATCTTGGTGATGCCCGTTTCAACATGGGTAACTCTTTGATGGTTGGTGGTGCCAAGATGGGTATGGATGTACGCATTGTTGCCCCGAAAGAATTGCAACCGGATGCCGAGTTAGTTGCTACTTGCAAGGCTATCGCTGAAGAAACCGGAGCTACAGTTACCATTACCGATAACGTGGAAGAAGGAGTGAAAGGTTGCGACTTCCTGTACACCGACGTGTGGGTGTCTATGGGTGAGCCTGCTGAAGTATGGGCAGAACGTATCAAATTGTTGACCCCGTATCAAGTAAATGCTAAAGTTATGGAATTGACCGGAAACAAGAACTGCAAATTCATGCACTGCTTGCCGGCATATCATAACCTTGATACTCAAGTAGGTCGTGATGTTTACAAACAATTCGGCATGAACGGATTGGAAGTAACCGAAGACGTGTTCGAGTCTGCAAATTCTATCGTGTTCGATGAGGCTGAGAACCGTATGCACACAATCAAGGCTGTGATGGTTGCTACTTTGGGTGACTAATATAGAGATTGTTCAAGATAAAAAATGATGGAGATCGGTCGAAAAGAAAATTTTCGACCGTTTTTTTATGTAAATAAATAAATTTTAGGTGTTCCTACTGAAGACCTATCGTAATCCTACCGAAGAACTAGGGTAATAAGTACATAGGGCTGTGTTTGCTGCCGTGCATCTGCGGTGTTTCTACATGTGAGATAATAGAATGGGCGGGGTATAAACGGAGGAAGACCGGAGGTGGGGTATGATTACGGTATTATTGGGGTAGTATTACAGTGGGTTCTCTGTCGGTTTTGGTAATGGGTATATTCTTAGTGAAATTACCTCTAATTAAAAGACCGTCCTCGATAATTTAGACGGTCTTTAAGTTTCTTATTGAGCGTAGGAAGCTACGCAACTTTCTCGTGTTCCCGTGATGTCGAAAATGACTTGCAGGTGTAGAAGTTCGAATATCTTCAAAACATCCGGGGATAGGTTACAAAGTTTCAAGTTGGAACCGACACTTTTAGCTGTTTTGAAAAGAGCGATGACCGTGCCGATACCGCTACTATCCACAAATTCAATGTGATTGAAATCGAATATCATCCGACAGTCGGGATTATTCAAATAAGGTCTTAGTTCAGACTTAACTTCTTCTGACAGCGCGAGAGTGAAACGAGTCACTTCTTCTGTAAATTCGGCGAAGGTGATACCGTTGTGTTCTGTTACTTTGATTATCATGGTTTTTCTAGTATCTAAATTAATGGGTTATTTAGCAAAAGTAATCATTTTTGCTGACAATGCAAATAAATCATCAAATGATTCGTTAAGGTATCTGTGGAAAAAAATAATATTAAATCGTTTGCAAAATTTGTTTACTTCGCTTGGATACGGGATATAAGTTTTTGGAAGAAAGGATAATATGTGTGGTTATGCATAACTTTTTTCATAAGAAGTAATATTTTTAAAGAAAGGGTGGGCGGGATGAATAAAAGTTATAACTTTGCGGAGCGTTATAGTTAATAGTATAATAATATAATGAATATTTAAGCGATAAATAATGATGAAGACTACTCCATTTACACATTTTCATGAGGCGTTGGGAGCAAGAATGGCTCCGTTTGCCGGTTACAATATGCCGATAGAATACACGGGTATCAAGGACGAGCATAATACCGTACGCGAGAAATTGGGCGTGTTCGATGTTTCTCACATGGGAGAATTTTGGGTAAAAGGTCCGAAGGCTTTCGAGTTGGTGCAGAAACTTACGTCCAATGATGTGGCCGCTCTTTCTGACGGTAAAGTGCAATACAGTTGCTTCCCGAACGAAACGGGTGGTATCGTGGACGATTTGCTGGTGTATCGTTTCAGTGCTGAAAAGTATTTGTTGGTGGTGAATGCCGCGAATATCGATAAGGATTGGGCATGGTGCACCAAATGGGCGAAAGAGTTAGGTATGAACTTGGATACGGATTTGGAGAACGCTTCCGAGAATATCTGTCAACTTGCCGTTCAAGGACCGTTAGCATTGAAAGCAATGCAAAAATTGACTTCCGCTGACGTGGTGGATATGGAATATTATACTTTCCAAGAAATTCCGTTTGCCGGGGTAGACAAAGTAATTTTTTCCACGACCGGATATACCGGAGCAGGCGGTTGTGAGATTTATGCTTACGTGAAAGACGCCGAAAAAATCTGGAATGCCGTATTCGAGGCAGGCGCAGAGTTCGGTATTAAGCCTTGTGGTTTAGGTTCTCGCGACACTTTGCGTTTGGAAGCCGGTTTCTGCTTGTACGGGCATGAAATTGATGACGAACACTCTCCGATTGAAGCCGGATTAGGTTGGATCACGAAGTTTGTACCGGGAAATGATTTCATCAACCGTGCGTATCATGAAAAAATGAAAAATGACAAGCCTGCCCGCTACATGAAACCGTTCGAGGTGCTGGATAAGGGTATCGCTCGTCAGGGATACGTGATCGAGGACGCGGAAGGAAACGAGATCGGGGTGGTTTGCTCGGGTACTGTTTCCCCGTTGACAGGCAAGTCAATCGGTACGGGATACGTGAAGAGCGGTTTCCACAAGCTGGATACCGAGATTTTCATCCGTGTAAGAAATAAAGCTTTAAAAGCGAAAATCGTCAAAACCCCGTTCTTTTAGTCGGGTGCTTTTGAGCTGAACGATAACAAAGCACCCGCAAACGGGTGCTTTTGTCTTTGAAGGTATAAAAACGTTTTCGGAAAGGCGGAAGTTGTTGATATCAAGCGAATAACGAACGTGAATAAAAATTACGGAAAAAAGTCTTTTATACCGACTTATTTTGCATCTTTGCAACGTGATTATAAACAAGATTTTAGTATTAATTATCTATTAAATATTTTAGAGATGAGAAAACACATTTTTAATGCCGGACCTTGTAAATTGCCGGATTCTACATTGGAAAATGTATCAAAAGCTGTGCTTGAGTTTGGTAACACGGGACAATCTATTTTGGAAGTGTCTCACCGTTCTTCTGATTTTCAAGCTGTGTATGACGAAGCTGTAGCTTTATTCAAAGAAGTATTGAGCATCCCGGAAGGATATTCCGTAATTTTCTTGGGTGGTGGCGCCAGCATGCAATTCTGCATGATCCCGTTCAACTTCTTCAAGAAGAAAGCTGCTTATGTGAACACCGGTACTTGGTCAACCGCTGCTATTAAGGAGGCTAAAATGTGGGGAGATGTAGAAATTGTTGCTTCTTCTGAGGCAGATGGATTTACTTATTATCCCGAATTCACGATCCCTTCAGACGTGGATTACATGCACATCACTTCCAACAACACGATTCGCGGTACGGAAATTTTCTATGATCCGACTTCTCCGGTGCCTTTAATCTGTGATATGTCATCAGACATCTGCAGCCGTCCGGTTGACGTGTCTAAATATGCTATGATCTATGGCGGTTGCCAGAAGAACCTCGGACCTGCCGGAGTTACTTTCGTGATCATCAACAATGATTTCTTGGCTAACAACGTTGTTGCAGACAGAATGATCCCGACCATGTTGAGATACAAAACTCACGTGGATAAAGAATCTATGTACAACACTCCTCCTTGCGTGAACATTTTCGGGGTAAAAGAAACCTTGAAATGGGTTAAAGAAATGGGTGGCGTGAAAGCTATGGAGAAATTGGCTATCGAGAGAGCTGATATGATCTATAACGAATTGGAAAAGAGTAAGATGTTCCGTCCGGTTGTGAAAGAAGGTTCTCGTTCAAGAATGAACATTCCTTTCTTGTTGAGAGAAGGATACGAGTCATTGGAGAAAGAATTCTTGGATTTCACTAAATCAAAGAATATCGTGGGAATCAAGGGACACCGTTCAGTAGGCGGATTCCGTGCTTCTACTTACAACGCTTGTACTATCGAGGACGTGAAAGCTTTGGTTGCTGCAATGCAAGAATTTGAAGCTACTCACATTAAATAATTTATTGATTTACGATTTCGGATTTACGAGCATTGCTTTCGCTGTGCTCGAAATCTAAAATCGTAAATCTTTTTTTTACATCAAAAATTGAAATATCATGACTAAAGTATTAATTGCAACAGATAAACCGTTTGCTCCGGTTGCTGTAAACGGGATTCGTGAGATCGTAGAGGCTCAGGGATACGAATTGGTATTATTAGAAAAATATACTTCTCAAGACGAGTTGATCGCTGCCGTGGCTGACGTTGACGCCATGATCATCCGTTCGGACAAAGCTACAAAAGAAGTTATCGAGGCTGCCAAGAAATTGAAAGTGATCGTTCGTGCAGGTGCCGGATTTGACAATATCGACTTGGCTGCTTGTACCGCTCATAACGTGGTAGCTATGAATACCCCGGGACAAAACTCAAACGCAGTGGCTGAGTTGGCTTTCGGTATGATGGTTTACATGGCTCGTAACTTCTTCAACGGTAAGTCAGGTTCTGAGTTGAAGGGGAAGAAAATCGGTATCCACGCTTATGGAAACGTGGGACAGAATGTGGGTCGTATCGCTCGCGGTTTCGGTATGGAAGTGTACGCTTTCGACCCGTTCATGACGGACGAACAAATCAAGGCTGCCGGTGCTACCCCGTTACATTCAGCTGAAGAAATGTATGGTATGTGTCAATATATCTCTTTGCATATCCCGGCAACGGAACAAACCAAGAAATCTATCAACTATGATTTGTTAAAGAATATGCCGAAGGGTGCCGTGTTGGTAAACACCGCTCGTAAAGAGGTTATCGATGAGGAAGGTTTGGGTAAATTGATGGAAGAAAGAGCTGATTTCCACTATATCACCGATATCGCTCCGGATTGCGATTGCTTCAACAAGTTTGAAGGTCGTTTCTTCGCTACCCCGAAAAAGATGGGTGCTCAGACCGAAGAGGCTAATGTGAATGCCGGATTGGCTGCCGCTCGCCAAATCGTGAACTTCATCGAGAAAGGCGACGAGAAATTCAGAGTAAACAAATAGAATTGTAAATTGTAAATTTTAGATTTTAAATTGGAACACAGCAAATTTAAAATCTAAAATCTAAAATCTAAAATTGTATATGGCAATAGTAAAACCATTTAAAGGATTGCGTACTCCCTCTCAAGAAATTTGCGAGGAGTTGGCTTGTCTGCCTTATGACGTGATGAACTCGGAAGAAGCAGCACAAATGGCAGCCGGTAAACCTCGTTCATTATTACATGTGACCAGAGCCGAAATCGACTGTCCCGCTGGAACGGATATTCATTCCGAAACAGTTTATAACAAGAGTGTTGAGAACTTCAATATGTTCCAAGACAAGGGATGGTTGGTACAAGATGAGGACGCAAAATTCTATATCTACGCCCAAACCATGGACGGAAGAACACAATACGGTATCGTGGGATGTGCTGCTTGCGAGGATTACGTGAACGGTATTATCAAGAAACACGAGTTGACTCGTCCCGACAAGGAAGAGGATCGTATGATTCTGACCCGTTACGTGAAAGCTAATTTGGAGCCTGTGTTCTTCGCTTACAAGGCTGTACCGGAAATCGATGCTATCGTTGAGGATATCGTGAAGAGCCGGAAAGCTGACTACGATTTCGTGGCAGAAGACGGTTTCGGTCATCATTTCTGGGCTATCAACTGCCCGGATACGAACAAGCGTCTGGAAGAATTGTTCGCCACCAAAGTGCCTTACACTTATGTTGCGGACGGACACCACAGAACGGCTGCTGCCGCTCGTATCGGTGCCGAATTCAGCGCTAAGAACCCGAACCACAACGGAACAGAAGAGTATAACTTCTTCATGGCTGTTCATTTCCCGGATCATCAATTGAAAATTATCGATTACAACCGCGTGGTGAAAGATCTGAACGGTTTGACCGAGGAGCAATTGATGGCTAAATTGGGTGAACATTTCACGGTTGAAGATATGGGTACGGAGATTTACCACCCGGCTAAATTGCATGAATTCAGCATGTATTTGGGTGGAAGATGGTATAAATTGACCGCTAAACCCGGAAGCTACGATGATAACGATCCGATCGGAGTATTGGACGTAACGATTCTTTCTAATCACGTGTTGGCTGACATCCTTGACATTCAGGATTTGCGTACTTCCAAACGGATTGATTTCGTTGGTGGTATCCGTGGGTTGGGTGAATTGAAGCGTCGTGTTGACAATGGAGAGATGAAAGTGGCTTTCGCTTTATATCCTGTGTCTATGGAGCAATTGATTAATATTGCCGATACCGGAAATATTATGCCCCCGAAGACAACTTGGTTTGAGCCGAAGTTGCGTTCAGGAATGGTAATCCATAAGATCTGATAAAATAAAAAAAAAGCGGCGGGAGCCGCTTTTTTTATGCCTTGTATTTAAGCCATTTGTAAAGTTCTTTCCACGTGACCTTTTTCCCGTACATCAGGATACCTACCCGGTATATCTTGCCCGATAGCCATGTGAAGAACAGGAAGGAAGCAACCAGTAATCCCATGGAAGTAGCGATCTCCCATGCCGGGACCCCGAACGGGATGCGCACGAGCATCACTACCGGGGAAGTGAACGGGATAAGAGAACTCCAGAATACCATGGGCGATTCGGGGCTTTTCATGGCAGCGACACCGATATAAAGGGCTACTACCAATATGATAGAGAGCGGTGTCATGAATTGTTGGGAATCGGTTTCGTTATCCACTGCTGCACCGATCGCGGCGAAGAGTGACGCGTAGAGTAAGTATCCCCCGATAAAATAGAAAAGGAATGCTGCAAGGAATTTCATGATAAACGCGGGATCGATCGTCTTTGCCAGATTCTGAATCACGGCTAACTGTTCCGTGTTTATCTCGGAACTCTGTGCGAACATCGTGAGGTCACTTGCGTTTTTCAATGCTTCCAAGTCCAAGTTGGGCATAAACAACGCTTGAAACGCGATCATAATTATTCCGCCGAGAACAATCCAGATCAGAAATTGCACAAGTCCCACGGCGGCAACACCGATGATTTTTCCCAACAAGAATTGGAATGGTTTCACGGAAGAAACGAGAACTTCAATGATACGGTTCGTCTTTTCTTCAATGACGCCTTTCATGACTTGGGAAGCGTACATGAAGACAAAGAAATAGATAATCATTCCTGCCACTAACCCGATAATGGAAGTGATTTCCGAAGAACCCTCTTTCGTATCTCCTTTATCCGTGACTAACAAGGTTCTGACTAATACAGGTGTCTTTGCCGCGTCCAATTCTTGTTCAAGGTTAGGTACCTGACTTTTGGCTATGACTTCGGCTCGCTTGATACTCTCGATATTCTGTCGTAGCTGTGCGGCCAGTTCATTTTTTAATTCCATGGGTACCTGTGATGTCGAGAATACCGGAATTTCGGCATGAGTCATAACGTTTGCCGGCACTCTGGTAATGGCGTAATAGTCATTCTTTTTCAGAAACTCGGCATAATCGCTTTCCGGTATGTCATGGTCAATGTATTGGAAAGTCGTGTTATTAATCTTCTGGAATGGGGTTTCGAGACTCGATTCGTTGATCACGGCTATCGTTCTCTTTTGCGTGTCGTCACGCAATAGCATCCACATCAGGAACGCGTAAAACAACGCGAACAGGATCGGGACGAAAATGGTAACGACCAGAAATGTTTTTTTACGTACCCTTGTGGAGAACTCCCGGCTTATGATGATGAATATCTTGTTCATTTTAATTGAAAATTGAAAATTGAAAATTGAAAATGAAGAATCATTCACAAGCTTCAATTTGAATTATTATAGCTTAATATTCTATTGTTCTTTAACCAGTTTGATGAAAATATCGTTCATGCTGGGAATAATCTTCTGGTAAGAGATTATGTCCGCTTTCGGCAGCACTCTGGACAGGAGAGTATTTGCCGAACAATACGTGTTCTGTTGTAAGATAATATCTTGGCGTTCATCTTCGACACGCTGGGATACTACCTCGAACTCCGAGCCGACAACGAGTTCCGGGTTAAATTCCGGGTTGTAGCGACAACTTAATTGATAGGTATTGCTGGCATATTTTTCCCGAATCTGGTTAATCGGGCCTTCGATGATTTTCCGGGATTTGTTAATGAGAGCGATATGGCTGCAAATCTCTTCGACTGATCCCATGTTGTGAGTGGAAAAGATGATTGTCGTTCCTTTTTTGCGAAGTTCCAATATCTCCTTTTTCAATAATTCCACGTTGATCGGGTCAAACCCGCTGAAAGGCTCGTCGAATATCAGCAACTCCGGTTCATGTAACACGGTTGTGATAAACTGCACCTTCTGCGCCATTCCTTTGGAGAGTTCTTCTACCTTTTTGTCCCACCAAGCCTCTATGCCGAATTTCTCGAACCACATTTTCAATCGGGTAATGGAATCACTTTTGCTGATTCCTTTTAAACGAGCCAGATAGACGGCTTGTTCTCCGACTTTCATCTTCTTGTAGAGTCCTCGCTCTTCCGGGAGATAACCGATGCGATTGACGTCAGATGGTTTTAGATGTTCACCCCGGAAATAGATTTCGCCCGAATCAGGAGCGGTGATTTGATTGATGATACGGATTAATGAGGTTTTCCCGGCTCCGTTCGGACCTAGTAATCCGTAAATCGAGCCTTCCGGGATATTGATGGAAACATCATCCAGTGCCTTGTGATTGGCATACGTCTTGACGATGTTTATAGCTTTAAAGAAACTCATATTCGTTTAGTAAGCAAAGGCTGCCGAAGGGGCAGCCTTTGAAGGTTATTTTATTTCAAACATTAAAGCGTCTTTGGGAATTTTGTCGCCTTTATTTACATGGATTTTAACGACAGTTCCGCTTATAGGGGCCAGGATTTTGTTATGCATTTTCATGGCTTGCAGGAGGCATAATAAGTCTCCGGCTTTCACTTCCTGACCTTCTTTCACGTACATGTCGATAATAGAACCGGGTATGTACGTGAGGACGGCTCCCGGATCGGGTTTTTCCCATTTCTTGCGGTTGATAAATTTCTCCGTGAATTGGGTTTTGTATTGTAAGCCGTCAATTTCTAATAAGTCATATTTTGGTGTACTCATTCGTGGTATAATTTAAGATTAAAATGGAGGAATACCATGTTTTTTTGCCGGGGTTAGTACCGACTTGTTGCTGGATACCTCGATAGAGTGTTTCAAAATTTTCCGGGTTTCCTCGGGTTCGATGACAGAATCAATGTACCCTTTGGATGCAGCCACATAGGGGTTAGCGAATTTCTCGCGATATTCGGCAACTTTGATCTTGCGCATTTCGTCCGGATTCTCTGCTGACATGATCTCTTTCTTGAAGATAATGTTAGCGGCTCCTTCCGGTCCCATTACGGCAATCTCTGCTGTCGGCCAAGCGAACATGAAGTCTGCTTTCAAGTGACGCGAGTTCATGGCGATGTAACCTCCGCCGTACGCTTTCCGCAGGATCACGGTGATCTTGGGCACGGTCGCCTCGCTATACGCGTAAAGTACTTTTGCCCCATGACGGATAACACCCATGTGTTCTTGTTCCACGCCCGGCAAGTAACCCGGCATATCTTCGAAGGTCACGATCGGGATATTGAATGCGTCACAGAAGCGGATGAAACGTCCTGCTTTATCCGATGAATCGCAATCCAGCACTCCGGCTAAAACGGAAGGTTGATTTGCCACGAAACCGATAGTTTCTCCGTCGATACGTCCGAATCCGACCACGATATTTTTGGCAAATTCCTGTTGTATTTCAAGGAAGTCCGAGTCATCGGCAACCGCCCGGATAATATCTCTCACGTCGTAAGGTTGAGTGGGATCGGCGGGAACAATCTTTTCGATTTTGTACTCCGGTTTCGGCGGTTTGGAGGGGAACGGTTTGGCTTTCGCCTCGTTACTCCACGGGATAAAGGTCAATAGTTTTTTGATCTGTTCGAAACATTCGTACTCCGAGTGTGCGAAGAAATGGGCGTTACCGCTGACTTCACTGTGCACTCTGGCACCCCCGAGTTCTTCCATCGTTACCACTTCACCGAGTACGGTTTTCACCACTTCCGGTCCCGTGATAAACATTTTCGAGATGTTGTCCACCACGAACACGAAGTCAGTCAAAGCGGGTGAATACACGGCACCTCCTGCGCAAGGACCGAGAATGACGGATAATTGAGGAATAACTCCGGATGCCTGCGTGTTACGGAAGAAGATTTCCCCGTATCCTGCCAGAGAGTCAACTCCTTCTTGAATACGAGCACCTCCCGAGTCGTTGATCCCGATCAAGGGCACTCTCATTTTCAGAGCGTGGTCCATGATTTTGGTGATCTTGCGGGCATGCATCAAGCCTAATGAACCACCGGCAACGGTGAAGTCTTGGGCATAGATACACACGGGTTCTCCATAAATAGTACCGGTTCCGATGATAACACCATCACCATGCAGAACCTTTTTATCCATATCAAAATCTTTTGACTGATGCTCAACGAACATGTCGTACTCGTGGAAAGAATCTTTGTCGAGTATTGCTTCAATACGCTCCCGGGCTGTCAACTTTCCCATTGCAGCTTGCTTCTTAATAGCCTCTTCGCCACCACCTTGAAGAACAATCTCTTTTCTCTTCCTTAAATCAAGAACATTTCTTTTAAGTGACATAAGTAATAATTTATGTTTGTAAATGATAGGTTTCAACTCTATACAAAATCCTACCTACCCAGTCTGCAAAATTACGAAAAAAAACGGAGAAAAAAACACCTGTTCGGGGGTGTTTGGGATAATGTATTGATACATTGTGTATTGGAGTGGTAAAATGTTTTTTTGCCCCCCATCGTGTTTTTGTTCTGTTTTCGTAACACGAAACAAGTTTCATGCGTAAAATTTACATTCTGTTTTGCGGGAGTGGTGGGGGCATGTGGAAGGAGTTTTCCGTGTTACCCGTGGGATTTGAAGAAATAATTGTAGTTTTGCAATTGGTTTACAACCTTCGAAATGAAGATAGAATGAAGATTTTACGTAGGATATTAAAATATATATTCAGGGTTATACTGGGGCTTTTCACCTTGGTAGTGCTTGTTATGATTCTTTTATACATTCCCGGTATACAGAGTTTCGTGACGGGAAAGGCGGAGCAATACGTGGAGCGTAACATGGGTATGAAACTTTCCGTGGGGCGTGTACTGTTGAAATTCCCGTTAGACTTGGCAGTGGAAAGAATTTATTTTGGAAAGACGGAGCGGGACACGATGCTGAGTGCTGACCTGATTCAAGTAAATGTCGCTTTATCGAAATTGTTGAAGAAGGAGATTGAAGTGCGACGGTTGGTGATAGAGAATGCGGCAGTGAACTTCGGGGATACGCTTTCGGGAATGAAAATGAAAGTGGCACTCCATGAACTGAATCTCCGTATGGACAGGTTGAATCTGGCGAAGCAAGAGGCTGACATTCCTACGGTTTCCTTGCATGGCGGAACGGTTTTCATGAACTTGGGTGAAAGTGAGCCGGACACCACACAGCCGGGAGAGCCGGCACGTTGGAAGTTCCGGGTGGGCGAGTTGCTGTTGGATAGTGTCGACTGCGTGATGAACGGGTTGCCCATGGGACAAATCCGCGCGGGAGTGGGCGAAGGACGCTTGAGGGAAGCGGAGATACATCTTGGGGAACAGACGGTAAATCTGGATTCCATACTATTGGTACGGGGATATTGTGAGGTGCTGACGCTCGCGGATGCCACTTCGGGCGGGGAGGACGCGGTACAGGATTCCACGGGGAGTATGCCGTGGGTAATACATGCCGGGAAGGTCGAGTTGGCGGATAGTCGTTTTTTAATGAAGCCTCGCGGAATGAGTGTGGCAGAGGAAAGATTTCCGGAAGCGATACGGGTATCGGCTCTTTCATTGCAAGTGGACAGCGTGTTTAACCGGGGAACGGAGATAGCGGCTATCGTGCAGCGATTGCAGTTGAAAGAAGGGAACGGGCTTGATTTGCGGAATTTATCCTGTCGGATAAATGTCGGGAGTGATAAGTCTAACGTTTCCAATCTGTCATTGAAAACGGCTTATAGCCGGTTAGGGATGAACGTGCAAGCGGCTAGCGGGCTTACCGGATTCGGGATGAATACTCCTTTGCGCTTGTCGATAAACGGTACGATAGGGGGGAAGGATATACTTTTGTTTATGCCGGACACGAATAAATTAATGGAATCTTTTTTACAGGATAAAACGTTTTCGCTTGCCGGATTATTGAATGGGGAGATCGAGCGATTGAATATCGAACACCTGAACGTGGGTGCCGGAAATGATTTTTTGTTGGAAAGTAGCGGAAAAGTTTCTTCTATTACCGATATGGAACAGATGGTCGCGGATTACCGGGTATCGTTGACTGTTCGGAACGGGCGTTTTTTCGCGCCGTTCTTGGGCGACGGGGAGGAGGCAGGCGTGGTTGTGCCGGATAATTTGAAGTTGAATGCCGATTTACATATGGCGGATCAGACTGCGAGAGTCAAAGTGGGAGTTAGCCCCCGACAAGGAAGTCTGAATATGGTCGCCGGTTACGGGATGAAAGATAATTCCTATTATGCGGGAGTTCGTTTGCGGGAGTTCGCGTTGAATGAATTTATGCCGAAGGATTCATTGGGAATGGTTTCCGCCACGCTTTCCGCCTCGGGGAAAGGATTGGATTTGAAAACGGCGGCGGGCAAAGTGAATTTAGCTTTGGCATTATTGCAATACAATGGTTACGATTATAAAGATATCACGTTGAATGCCGTGTTGAAAGAGGGGGTGCTGAACGGGGCTTTGGCAAGTGGTAATAAAGAGTTGGATATGGATATGAAATTCCAGCTTACCGCCGGCGACAAAGGATACGAGGCAAAGATTGAAAGTGATATCCGGAACGCGGACTTGAAAGGATTGCATTTTATGCCGGAAGAACTGGCGTTCTCTCTGGGATTGACGTTGCAGGGAGAATTGAACGCGGACAGTACTTCCGCTCTAAAAGCCGATTTCACGGATATCGTTTTGAAAGATGTCGGAACCCGGCAGTTGGGGGATTTAAATATATCGTTCGCCGGGGAGGACAATCGTACCCGATTGAACGTGGACGCTGGAGATTTGAGCGTGAAGTTTAACGGGAAAGGGAACGGCTATCTGTTGGCTCGGCAATTTGCCAAAGCGGGAGAACTGCTTGCCGGACAACTGGAAATACACGATTTTAATATGGAACAATTGGGGGAGGTGTTGCCGGATTTCAGTTTGACGATCGATGCTGCCCAAAAGAACATATTAAACAGTTACCTGAAGAATAACGGGATGCGCTTCAAGCGTGTAGGTATAGAACTGGGGACGGATACCGAGTCCCTCTTCAAGATGGATGCCGGGGTTTTCGGGTTGGACATCGAGGGTTTCGTGATTGATAGCGTGTTCATGAACGCTCACGGTCAAGGCGTGGCTTTACGCTACGGGGTGAACGTGTTCGGGGCAAAAAATCAATTGGAAGCATTGTCGCAATTGACCGCGGAAGGCTCGGTGGAACACGATCAGGTAAACGTGAGATTGCGGGAACGGGAGAATAAAGACGGAGAGATCTTTAACATCGGGGCGAATATCGCTTTTCAGGACAGTGCTGTCAGCGTGAGTATATCCCCGGACCCGTTGGTGTTGGGATACGTGTCTTGGCAAGTGAACCGGGGAAACTTTGTTCGTCTGAAACAAGGCGAAATTCCGGCGGCAAACTTGCAGTTGTTGAACGGGGATAAGCGTATCCGGTTGGTGTCGGAGGAAGGAGCGAACCGGGAACCGGAATCATTGGTTGTTGATATAAAAGGTATTGATCTGGGGCATATCTCCGATGTGTTGAGTTTTATCCCGGATATGTCCGGTATGCTGGGCGTTGATTTACAGATGCACAGTAAAAACAAGGTGATCGACGTGGGTGGAAATATCACGATAAATGAATTTAATTATCAACAGGAGCGGATCGGGAACTTGGATATGGGTATAAAATACCGCTTGTCGCGACAGACCGAGCATGATGTCGATTTTACCCTTGCCGTGGACGGGCAACAGGCTCTATTGGCGCGGGGCAAGATGATGACCGGACCGGATGATCAGAACATGGATTTGAATATAGGGATACCGAAATTACCGCTACGGGTGGCAGGAGCCTTCACGCCGCCGGGGATGATTCGTCTGGGCGGGGATATGGTCGGAGCGTTCCGTATCAAGGGGAATATGAGCCAACCTTTGATTGACGGCAATTTGAGTTTCAGAGAGGGAGAAGTGGAAGCGCTTCCGGTGGGAACGACCTTCAAGATAGATACCTCTACCATCACGATTCGGAATAATTTATTGAAATTTAATCATTTCGGGCTGATTGCTCCGAATAAGCAACGACTGGAATTGCAGGGGGACGTGAACTTTGCTTCATTCTCCAGTATCGAGATGGATGCATCCGTCACGGCTCGTAATTTCCAAGCGATGAAGGTGCAGGAAAACGACGAAACAATGGTTTACGGGAAATTGTTTGTCGACGTGTCGGCAACCTTGAAAGGAATGTTAGACGCGTTGAAGATTCGGGGAAATATTAATCTGTTGGATAACAGCGAAGTGTACTACACGTTGAAGTCCGCTCCTTTGTCCGTGACCGACCGGAGTGTTGATCTCGTGCGTTTCGTGTCTTTCCGGGATAGTACGGAAGTGGCGGAGGATGACCAACTGAAGCAAATCCGCGCGGTCAGTCTGGACTTGTTGATGTCCGTGAATATCGCCCCGCTGGTAAGTTTGAACGTGTTGTTGTCCGCTAACGGGCAGAACCGGGTTTCCATCAACGGGGGAGGGAGTTTGACCTACACGCTGAGTCCGGTGGGAGAGAGTCGCCTCGTGGGGCGCTACGTGCTGTCGAGCGGAATCGTGTCTTACGGCTTGCCGGTGATCGGGCAGAAAGATTTCAAGATACAGGATGGCAATTACGTGGAATGGACAGGAGATATTGCCAACCCGACACTGAATATTATGGCGGCAGAAACGATCTCCGCGAGTGTCACGGATGATAGCCAGAAATCCCGTCTGGTGAATTTTAAGGCGATAATACGGATTACCAACACGTTGGAGAAGCCGGATATCACTTTCGACCTTGCCGCCGAGGGGGATATCACGATACAGAACCAGTTGGCGGCGATGACTCCCGAAGAAAGATCCAGAGAGGCGATGAATATGATGATATACGGGTCTTACTCGGGACCCGGTACGGTAGCCAAATCAAACGCTTCCGATAACGCGATCAATAATTTCGTGGAACGGGAGTTGAATCAATGGTCGAGAAAACATTTGAAGAACATGGATTTGACTTTCGGCATCAATACATACAATCAGGTATCGGAGGCGGGCGAGTCGAAGAAGACGGATTACTCCTACCAATTCTCGAAACGGCTGTTCAATAACCGGGTTCGGGTGAAAGTCGGGGGACGTATATCCACGGATAATGATCCGGCAGCCGGGGGCGTGGAGGAGAATCTGGTCGATGATATTGCGGTGGAATACCTGTTCGGGAAGAATCCCAATTTCTTCCTTAAAATATTCCGGCACACGGGTTACGAGAGCGTGTTGGAGGGCGAAGTCACTCAAACCGGTATCGGTGTGGTGTTACGGAAGAATTACCAGAAATTCCGGGATATATTCCGGCGAAAGAAGAAAACGAAAGTGGAAAAGAAAGAAACACGGCGAATAGAAAATGAAAAGTCTGATAAATAGAATATATATACCCGTGACGGTAGCTTTGCTACTGTTGGGCGCGTCTTGTTCGCAGACCAAAAAACTGACGGAAGGTGAAGTGTTGTACACCGGGGTGAAAAAAATGAAAATAGAAACGGCGGAAGGAGTCAAGTTGCAAGGGGCGCAGAGTTCCGCGATTTCCAACCCGATGTCCTATCCCCCCAACAACCCGTTGTTCGCCCCGTACGTGCGTTCGCCTTTCCCCATCGGTCTGTGGGTGTACAATTGGAACATCAAAAAAGAGAAAGGTCTGAAACACTGGTTGTACAAGAAGTTGGCGAAGAAACCGGTATTGATTAGCGACGTGCAACCGGAATTGCGCTTGAAAGCGGTGGAGAACGCTGCTCGGGATTACGGGTATTTCGGGGTGGAAACGAGTTACGAGATCATCCCCAACAAGCGCAATCCCAAGAAAGCGAAAATCAGCTATCACGTGCGTGTACCCGAACCGTATATGTTTGGCAATATCGAGTTCTGGGGATGGAAAGGACGCATGGATAGTTTGTTGCAGAGGAGGAAACAGCGTTGCCTTTTGACAAAAGGGGCTGAATACAGTGTTTACTCGATGGAAGACGAGCGGGAGCGTATCACCCAATTGTTGAGGAACAACGGTTACTATTATTTCCAATCGGACTATATCGAGTTTCTTGCCGACACGACACGGGAAAAGCGGGTGGCTGATGTTCGTATCGCCTTGAAACATGGTGTTCCGGCTGTCGCGTTGCAACCTTACAAGATTGGGAGTGTAGAACTGGTGCTGGAGGAACCCGATGAGTCGGAAACGACCGATTCGCTAGCTTACAAAGAGATAAATGTAAAATACACGAAACCGTTGGGTGTAAAACCCAAAGTGCTGGCTCGTTCGATGTATTTATTGCCGGGAGATATTTACTCTTTCCGGCGGCAGAATCGTACGCAGACAAGCCTTGCCCGTTTGGGGATTTTTAAATACACGAATCTGAACGTCACCCGTGCGGACACGGCAAGGACGGACGGATTCGGCAAATTGAATTTTGGAATTAACGCGGTGTACGATTTACCGATCGAAACCGAGGTAGAGGTGGATGTATCCTCGAAATCCAACAACTTGCTGGGACCGGGACTGACTCTCGGTATCACCAACAAAAACCTGTTCCGGGGAGGAGAGAACCTGTCTTTCAAGTTGAACGGGGCATACGAGTGGGAGGTCGGTAACAAGCAAGGCAACTCGAAATCCGGATTAATCAATTCCTACGAGTTGGGCGTGAATGTCGGTTTGTCGGTACCTCGCTTGTTGGTTCCCAATTTCTTGAAAAGCACGAAAGATTTTCCCGAACGTACGCATTTCCAAATCGGAGTGGATTTCCTGAACCGTCATACATTTTTCCGGATGATTTCATTCACGGGATCATTCAGTTATGATTTCCAGTCTTCCTACCGGAAGTATCACACGATCACCCCGTTGAAGCTCAGTTATACCCATTTGTTGCGGACTTCAAAGGAATTTGACGAAACGATGGATAATAATCCGGCAATAGCGATGAGTTTCAAGAATCAGTTTATACCCTCGATGGCATACACCTACACGTATGACCGACAGGGGACTTCCCGTAACCCGAACCGGTTGTACTGGCAAAATATGATCATGTCGGCGGGAAACTTGTTGTCTGCGATACAGTACTTGTCGGGGAATCACAAGGGAGAGGGGAAAACGATATTCGGTAACACCTATTCCCAGTTTCTGAAAGGTACTTCCGAGATTATTGTTTACCGGAAACTGACCGAAAATTCGTTGATCGCCACTCGTTTCATGGGAGGGCTCGGGTACGCTTACGGCAATTCAAGCGTGATGCCGTATAGCGAGCAATTTTATATCGGGGGAGCCAACAGCATCCGGGCTTTCACGATTCGTTCCATCGGGCCGGGTAGCTATCACCAGAAAAGTGATAACAAGACGGCATATCTCGACCAGACCGGGGATATAAAACTGGAAGGAAATATCGAGTTGCGCTTTAAAATAGCGGGAAGCCTGAACGGGGCAATTTTCTTGGATGCCGGTAACGTGTGGTTGTTGCGGAATGACCCCAAGCGTCCGGGGGGAGAATTCAAGCTGGCGGGCTTGCTGAACGAGATTGCACTGGGAACAGGTTGCGGGTTGCGCTATGACATCGGTTTTATCGTTATCCGCGGGGATTTAGGTGTTGCTTTGCATACCCCTTACAAGAATCCCGATAAACCGGGATATTACAATATTTCCAAATTTAAGGACGGGTTGGCGTTCCATTTGGCTATCGGTTATCCGTTCTAGAATAACAGCAGGAATCATCTATGTATTTGTCGTATTCATTCCGGTATACGGTGTTTATATTTTTGTACCCTTGCTAAGTAGAGGCGGGTGAAATGTGTTGGAAGGAAAGTGGTTTTTTCTGTTAATGAAAGTTATATGATTATAATATTAGAATAATATGATTTGTACTTTCTTTATATCATCTCCCATTCAACTCCTATTCAACTCCCATTCATCTCCTATTATAAAGGTATAGAAATAGAAAATTAATTGGAATTAAATAAAATTTGATAATGCTGAACTATATGGTATGATTATAATTAATTCTTAGAAGATAACTGAACAGGGCAGAAATTGATCTCGAAAAAGAGAGGAAAACAGGACCGGCGTAAAAAAAAGAAGACTGCCCGAGCGTGTCGGACAGTCTCCCGTTGTTTGAAATTATTGAACCCGAAAACTATTTTACTTTTTCGTAGATGTAAAGTTCGTGAATTTCTCCGGTGTAACCTTCATCTTTGAACGGACCTTGTGACATACCGAGAACGATCAGGGTACCACGGTTGTTCAATACCACGAGGTCGTCATTTACCGGGTCGATAGAAAGACCTTCGATCTCTCCGGCGCGGCGGAAATCACTCATCTCGCGGAATAATTCAACTCTTCCGGCTTTCGCTCCGCCGGCAATTTTGCCTGTACGCATTACGGGTTTCCCTTTTTTGTCAAGTTTCACGCTGAAAGGGGTGTCCTTAACAACTTCAGTTCCGTCCTGCAATCCGGTGAAGTGTACTTCAGAGATGTCGGCAATGTAAATGTTGTCAGGAATATTGTATAATGATTCACCGTCATCTGAAGTGAAAAGCATTTTACCGTCAGCGATGAAAATACCTTGACACCAGTACGGGGTCGGGCGGCATTGCATCTTGGTATAGTATTGTCCTGTTTCAAGGCTGTAGCAATACACGTAACGGCTATCCACCCAGTCGGACATCCAAACCATGTTTTTCTCGCGGTCAACGGCAAGACCCGATACCTCTACTTGTCCCGATTCCGGTGACCAAGGCAGGTCGCGTTTCCATTTCAACGTTTCCGCGTCGTAGATAGATACGGCGATGTTGTAACCGCGTCCGTATTCGAATTTCTCGATACCGCAATAGATTTCCCCGTTATAAATGTCGATATCACCGAAGTGGTTGGCGATTTCGGGATTCTGGAACGGTTGATCGTTCTTCATGATAAGATTACCATGCTTATCGTATTTGTAAAGAACTTTAGTATCGGATACATAGTAATAGTTGCTGTCGATAGCAATTCCTTGACGTCCTGCCACGGGAATAACTTTTTTCAAGCGATACTCGGAGCCAAGATGTTGAGCGTTTACGGCCATACTTGCTAAAAGCAATGCCACAACAAATAATAACTTATTCATAATCAAAAATATTTAGGTTATTAATAAAGGTTTACTTTATATTAGAATTTAAGCAAACACATGATTTGCAAACTGTTGCCCGTGCCTTTGTCAACTTTATCCGTGTAGTCGGACAAGATGTAATTCACTTGGAATTTAACATCCTTGATAGGCTCGTAAGTACAACCGATCAGGTAATTGTCCTTGTTGTTGGCAGAAGCCTTGTTCGTTTTGTCGCGATACATGTCAAAACGGGCTACCGGCAAGAATTTACCGATCTTGTAAGCGGCGAGGAAGTAGAAACCGTCTTCGTCAACATCGGCATCGTCACTCTTGATATGACCGTATTCTGCACGAAGGTCAAGACCGTTCGGATCATAATACCAAGCACCGGTGATAACGCGGTTCATGGCTTGATAATTTCCTACTACTTGTCCTGCATTGAGTTGTTTGTATTCACCCCAGTTGTAGCAACCGATGATACGCAATTTCTCGATGGGACGAACGGTGATACGACCAATGATATCTTTAGATTTGTTGTCGTCGTTCAACGTGGGAAGATAACCGTTGCTCAAAGATACTTGATAGCTCAAGTAGTTGAATTTCTTGTCTTTGCTCGGTAGGAAATCTCCATAAGCCATGATACCGAGGTCACGACCGTAGTCGATAAGGTTGGGAGTTGAAACAGCATTACGGCATACCATGCGGTAGCAAATATTAGAGAAATCTACTGTTTCCAATGTCGCGGGGGAAATGTCATAGTTCTCGAAACCAAGCGGCAAATAGTATTGACCCGCGCGGAAGTGTAGTCCTTTCGTGATATGCGCGTTAATGAACGCATCCATAACCGTGATTACTTTCTTCGAGTAAGCGGTTCCGTCGGTAGAACCGGAGAAACATTCCAATTGTGCGCGGAAGTCAAATGTTTTTGACACTTGCTTGTCGATGATCAAACGCATACGTTTCAATTGGAAAGATGATCTGTTGTCGCCGTTTTTGTCACCCCAGTTGTAACCGGTTTGGATGTAACCGGAAAATTTCGGTAGTAGTGAAAGGAGTTTATTTACTTTTTGAGTAAGATCCCCGTCATTTGTTTGGGCAGTCCCTTCAGTTGTGGTAGGGGTTTGGTCGTTCTCGGCCTTAGCCCATGTAGATGTGCATACGAAAAGGGCACAACACAGCATTAACACGTTCAATAAATAACTTTTTTTCATAACAATGTTAAATTAAGTTCATACAAATTATATTCTTCTCGGAATTACTTTTTCGGATTAGCCACGTTCTCTCTTATTCCCCATTCTCCCGTGTGGAAGCGTACTTTCGGATCTCTGGTGTCGTTGCAGTTCACGATAAGCGCCCCCTCTTTTTCCCAGTATCCTTTCACCGTGTAACCGTGCATCGGACCGTCTTCCTCGCCGCGGACGGTTTTGTCGTCCGGGTTGATCACTATTTTTAAACCGCAGGATTGATTCAGCATGTCCATGTCCCCGCGGCTATTGCCACCCACTACCAGCGGGCGGGTTTTGATAAATGTCGGGATGACATTGGCTTTCCCGTCGTCTTGCGGGATCGGCAGCACGATTTCGTTTGTCAGCACCCCGTCGACAACGACAGACTTCATCCCGAGAATATTCACGTCAGGGATTCCCAATTCCTCTGATAAGAATTTTTGGTATAAAAACTCGGGAGAAGCTGTCAATATCCATACTTCAAATCCGTATTCTTTCAAATTCGCGATAAGCTGTTTCATTTCCGGGTAGAATTTTCCTTGGTATGATTCCACGTAACAATCGTAACCCAAGGTTGCCACGGCTTCGGGAGTCATTCCCGCGAGAAAATGAGCGCGGTCTTCAACGTACACTTTACCCACGTTGTCGCCGTTTTTCACCATGCGGTTCAAAATAGCCATTTTTTCCTTTGACACTTTGTCATTCTTGCCCTTGTAATATTTGTCGGCGTAACGATACAGTGCTTCGTCTGCCAGATAATGAGGAACTTGCCCGAACACGGTGCCGTCCCCGTCGAACACGGCAACTTTGCGGGTATTCATGGTTAAGGTCGTGTTCAAGAATGTTTCAATGCGATCGTTAATCTCTTTTGACCATCCCTTGATCTCGCGATAGGTTTGCGCGGAGATATAAGGGGTGAAGAATAACATTACCAGAATGATAACGCTACTCGTTACGAGCTTCTTTTTCATGTTTGTTATTACTTTTTGTTGTTAACCAAATATTGTTCTTCCTTGTAAGTAAAGCTGACAAATACTATTGATAAAGCGCACGCTATCAGCAATAATATAAATGTTCCATCCCAACCGAACGAACTTTCAGAGACATAACCCATCACGACGTTTGCCAGAATCGCGGTTCCGAAAAAATACCCGAAGAAACCCGTTAGCCCGGCAGATGTTCCCGCCGCGTTCTTGGGAGCAAGGTCAAGAGCCTGCACCCCGATAAGCATCACCGGTCCGTAGATGAAGAACCCGATGGCAATCAGAGATAGCGTCACGATTGTATAGTTGTCGGAGAAATGCCAATAGAAGAAAATGAATACCGCTACAAGCGCCATGAAGATGATCGTTGTGATCGCCCGACGCCCCTTGAACACGTAGTCACTCAACCAACCGCAAACAAGCGTGCCCGGTATAGCGGCAAACTCGTAAGCGAAATATGCCCATCCGGCTTCTTTGATATCGTAGCCTTGTGCCTCTTTCAAATAGGTGGGAGCCCAGTCAAGACAACCGTAGCGAACCATGTAAACGAAAGCGTTAGCGATGGCGATGAACCATAACATTTTGTTATTAAGCACGTATTTGAAGAAGATTTCTTTCGTGGTGAGGACTTCTTCCTGTTTCTCGCTATAATTTTTCGGGTAATCGTTACGCCATTTCTCGATGGTGGGCAACCCGCAGGATTGTGGCGTGTCGCGAATCATAACGTAAGCGATTAGGGCGATTAGCAAAGCTACTGCCGCGGGGAATATGTAAGTACCTATAATGAAGTATTTTGTGCTGTCAGCCCCGTAGAACCAAGAACCGAACCACATGGCTCCGTACACGGCCATCGGGCCGACAAGAGCGCCACCCACGTTATGGGCGCAATTCCAGATAGACATCTTCGTGCCCCGTTCCTTCACGGAAAACCAGTGTGTCATCACGCGTCCGCAAGGAGGCCATCCCATTCCGTTGAACCACCCCACGAGGAAGTTTAGTACCGCCATAATCACGATGGAGATGGTACCCGCCCCGAATAGTTCAATCGGGACTGCCATGAACATCATGGATAACGCGGCTAGAACCAATCCTAAAGGTAGGAATACGCGCGCATTGCTTCGGTCGGAAACACTACCCATCAAGAACTTGGATAAGGCGTAAGCAACAGCGTTTAGAGCTAACACGATACTTAACGAGCCTTTCTCGAAGCCGTAAGGACCGTCAGGATCTGTCAAAAATGGCATCGCCATTGAAAAGTTCTTTCGCACAATGTAATAGCCGGCATATCCAACGAAAATACCGATGAATACCTGCCAACGCATGCGCTTGTACGTAGAATCAATCTCACCCTCGGGTAACTGGGTTTTGAATGGCGCTGGTTTCAAAAAGTTCCACATGTTATTAGATTTTATGTTATAATTATTAATTTAGACACACCTTTATACGTAATAAATCTTAAAAAGTTTCATCGCAACCCTAAATAGGGCATTTTAGTATGTTTTTTCTTTGATTCATTGCAATTGTATTTAATTCTCAATGTTTTTTTTTATCGAATGTATTCGAAAACGTTTTCTTTCTATTTCGCAACTAATCTCTTTCAATTCACAACAAAATTAGGGATATTGATTTTTAAATCAAAATAATTTTCAATAAAATTACGTTTCTCTTTTGATTTTATTTTTATTTCTTTTTGAAAAAGATTAGTTTACCCCACTGGTGATAATATTTATATCATTCTAAAGCATTGGCTAATATTGATATAGGATGTTCGCACCGCTTGGTCGTGGACATTTCGATTTGCCATTTGCAAGTTTCGCAATCGGTGGCAACGATATCGATACCGCAACTTTCGATTTGATTGAACAAGGAAGCACCGATATCTTGTGAGGTCTTGTAATTCTCTTTCTTGAAGCCGTAAGTTCCTGCTATCCCGCAACATTGTGAATCGAGAATGGTTAATTCGATGTTGGGGATAAGTTTTAACAGTTCTATCGAATAATAAGACCAACCCAGTTTCTCCATGTGGCAAGGAGTGTGGTAAGCTACTTTAAGTTTTGTTCCTTGCTTGAAATTCAATTTCAAATCTTTTTGGCCAAGTAACCGATAGATGTAGCGTGTGGCTAATTCTATCCGGTCTCTGACATCGTCGTTTTTGACGTCCAATAGATGGGGATACTCGTCCCTGATGGTGAACGTGCAGGTTGACGAGGTGGCTATCACCGGAATGTTTTTATCGATGACGGACTTTCGAATCGAAGCTATGTTTGTTTTGGCTTGTTTTTTTGCCTGATTGATAAAGCCGTTAGAAATTAACGCGACCCCGCAGCATTTTTCTTTCTCGAGCAATTGTACCCCGATGCCGAGAGCGTTCATTACTTTCACGAGGTCTTTTCCCAGTTGCGGGTTGTTGTAGTTCGCGTAACAACCGTGGAAGTAGCTGACCTGCTTCGGGTAGGCGGCTTGCTTTTCAGCCTGTTTTTTGTACCACCCCTCGAATGTGCCGAACGAGTATTTCGGGAACGTGCGGCGGTGGTCGATCTTCATCACGCCGTCAAGGATGGCTTTCACGGGTTTTAATCCCAGCGTGGTGTTTACAATCGGGGCGAACGGGGTTGATAGCGTCCCCACCAGATCCGTGTTCGCTAGGATGAAGTCGCGTAGCGTGGGTTTCTTCTCGCTGTACTTGATGCGCGCGGACTGTATGATGTCGCCTATTCTCACGTTCGAGGGGCATGCCACCTCGCATCGCTTGCAATTAATGCAATATTTCAGAGATTCGTCATAGAAATTGAATTTCTTCAAGCGCAGGCGTTCCCCGTCCGGTCCCGCTTGCTTGGGACCCGGGTAATCCGGGTTGACGGCTGCCACCGGGCAGTAAACGGTACACACGGTACATTTGATACATTGCTCGAAATTATTGTCGCTTATATTGTGTTGTTGTAGATTCATAACATCTCCTGTTTACTTGAAATTCTGTCTGCTACATACAATGCGCTTAAAATGGAGACTCCCGCCCCGCATCCTTCTTTTATCGCGTTGAAGCCTTCCAGTATGGCTCCGGACACGTAAAGGTTCTCTATCGGTTTGCCATTTTGCACCCCCCGGAAATCTTTGTCGGTTTTTACCCCGAAAGTTTGATAGGGTTGAGCCTCGAATGCATCCCGGCTGTACCATTGTTCACGATTTCGGGAGTAAGTGACGTCCAGATTGAAGATTGGTTCGTAAACCCGTTCCGGATCGGCAATCAATCCTTGGCTGAAATAACTTCCTGTCGCCAGAATCACGTTTTTGCCCGTGAACGGGATATCCCCGTGATTGTTCGTGTAAACCCGGGAGATCCGGTCACCCTCTTTCTCTGCCCGCAGGACAATGTCGCCCAGCATGAAAACGCCGCCGGCTTCTTGGAAGCGGGCGCGCAGCTGTTGTTGTACTTGGATGCCCGGCACGGAAGGAGGGAGGGTCGGCAGTAAATAAACCGGCTTCCCGATCTCTTTTTGAAGATAGGCTAAAGCGTCTTTCCGGCTTAATCCCACGATCGCGGGTAACGCGATGATTTCGCAATCTCCGCGTTCCGCCTTGATCTGGCGAACTAATTCGTTCAGGTTGTCTTGGTTGTCAAACACTCTGGCGATATTCACGGAACGCATTTCTGTCGGGTTTTTCCGTAAACGCTCCAAGGCGGGAAAATTAATCAAGTGGGTGGTACATGTCGTGCCTATTTTTGCCAGTTCGTCAACAATGAACTGGGTATAGAAATCAAGAAATCCCGTCACGTTGAAAATCCCGACTTTCTTCCATTGAATCCGGTTCGCGTTTTCGCCTTGCAAATGATCTTCCAAGGTTAGCCATGTCGGTTTTAACGTACCCATCGGGGTTACTCGGTAGTGATTCTGTTCTGCTTTTCCTTTTGTCGGGATGCCCGTGTCTTGCAGGAAGGTTTCCGCTTCTGCGGTCAATTGCGCGAACTTGCTTGTTCCCAGCTTCGCGTAAGGATGCGCGGGTGCTTGCTCGATCAATTCTCCGATTGCTTCCAGCGGTTTGTTCACGCTTTTCCCGTCCGGTAGTGCGTTTAGTAAATCAAAAGAACCGGAAGAGAAATGCAAGGCGCTTTGCCCGGAAGAAATAATGACACAGCGTTGTCCTTGCTTGGACAATTGTATCCCGGAAATTAAGCCGGACAGACCGCCACCGATGATAATGGTATCGAATTTCATAATTATTCTTTTGAAGATGATGTTAGCCCGCATACGGCTTCGTATATCCACGCGGTGTATTCACTTTCACGTAATGTATCGCCCCACGCGATGGGTGCCATGCCTTTCCATCTCTCGTTCAAGAAAGAGGTAAGGTCTGATTTCGCTCTTTTCGTGCAGGCTTTTTTCATGTTGCTCATTAATCCGGCGGCTCGGCAGGCACAGAGTTCTCCTTGGCAAGTGCCCATTCCCACGCGGGTTCTTCTTCGCAAGTCAACCAGATTGTTTACATCCAACTCGTTCAAGGCGTACTTCGCTTCTCCCACGGATACTTCTTCGCATTCGCAGATCAGGCTGTTGTCCAAGGCGGTATTCCCTGAGAACTTGTCTGCCATCTCCCCGTGGCGGTTGATTGTGGCGTTGCGTTGCGCGAGCGGAACGGATATGATTTTTTTACTTGTTTCTTCGGCATTTCCTCTGGAGCCGGGTAATTTTTCCGTGGCGGTGGTGCAAGGGGTTGAAACGTTTAGTTTCTTGCAAACCAAGTCGGTCGTCCATTCGGACATCAACCGGTAGGTCATGAGCTTGCCGCCCGTGATGGTGACAAGGCCTTCCAGTCCGTCTCTCTTCGCGTGGTCCAGTAGCACGATACCCCGGCTTACGTTTCTTCCGCTGGGATCATCGTCTGATGCAACTAGCGGTCGTACTCCCGCGTACGCTCTCAGGATGCGGGTCTGTGCCAGTAGCGGGGATAATTTTTCTCCTTCCCGCAATAGTAAGTCCACTTCTTCCGGGGTGACGTACATGTTGTCCACTTCCTCGTAAGGTACTTTGCTGGAAGTTGTTCCGATAAGGCAGATGGTATCGCCCGGCACGAGAATATCGGCGTCGGCGGGCTTGCGGCATCTGTTCAGCACGATGTTGTTTACCCGGTGCCCGAAAATCAACAAGGCTCCCTTGGCGGGTAGCATGTTGATATTGATTCCGGCCAGTTTGGCTATATTGTGTCCCCATATACCCCCGGCGTTGACAACGACGGAGCCGTAATAGGATTTTGTTTCTTTCGTTTTGTGGTCAAGGATTTTGATGCCCGTGATGCGGTCTTGCTCGCGGATGAGTTCCGTGACCTCGTGATAAGTCAGCACGGTGGCACCGTGTAGTTTCGCGTCCATGATATTGGATGCTGTCAGGCGGAACGGGTCGACCGCTCCGTCCGGAACTCTTACCGCTCCAATGATATCGGGATTGGCGGAAGGTTCCATCTTTAAAGCTTCTTTCGGATCGATCACGTCAGCCCGAATACCTGCTTGCCTACAGGCGTCAACAAATTTGGACTGGTAATTTATGTCATCTTCGGGAAGGGTGAGGAAGAGGCCGTCGGTTTCTTCCACGCAGTGGCTGGCGATTTTACGAAGAATCATATTTTCTTTGATACATTCTTCCGCGGATTCTTTGTCGGTTACCGCGTAGCGAGCGCCGCTATGCAACAGCCCGTGATTGCGTCCCGTGGCTCCGGTGGAAATATCGAATCTTTCAACCAAAAGCACCCGCAGTCCCCTGCGGGAACAATCTCTGGCAGTGCCGGCTCCTGTTGCGCCGCCGCCGATGATGATTACATCAAATGGTTTTGTTGTCTCGTGCTGTGTCATGTCCAAAAGATTTTATTATCGCAAAGGAAAGAATAAAACGAAAGAAAACAAAATAATATCGCAACAAAATCACCTAAAAGTGAAAGTAAATGAAAGAATAAGTTCCGTTTTGTGTTTTGAATAGCTTTCAAATGGTTGAAGTTGCCTTTGGTGAGTTGCAACCTGCAACTTGCAACTCGCCAAAGGCGAATCCAACCAGAGGAGGAACAGGAACACTATTATTAACGTGAAAAGATATGTATCGAGAAGGAAAGTTGATTTACTTATGTTGTTGAATTGATGTTGTGTCGTTTCGGAATGGTTGTAGAAAAAGAGAACAACGATTCAACAACGGTAGAACAAGCCGACTTGAAACTGACTTTATCTGATTGTTTGTGGGAGTCTGTGAGGATCGGGCTTGATAAATAAAAGGAGAAGACAAAGAACATTAACGGGATAAATATCTTTGTCTTCTCACATCACCAACCGATTAACATACCCCAATTGCTTGGGGATTTCACCAATAATCGCTATATTTGTAACAAACGATACACAAAGGTAATACAAATTTGGAAGAATGCAAAATCAAATTGGATTATTTTTTGGTAATAGATAAAATTTAAATTAATTCTAAATAAAAGGGTATGTCATTTTCCGAGAGATTGCAAGAGGTGATGAACGAGAAAGGTTACACGAAATACCGTGTGGCGAAGGCATTAAACATGTCGGCTACTACCATTTCAAACTACCTGAATAACAAGACGAAGCCTGATACCACAAAATTGGAGGTGCTGA
>QWCH01000628.1_pt1 | contig 62129 bp, 41 predicted proteins | sample 1972671 | NCBI WGS metagenome assembly QWCH01 (sample SAMN09866713, study PRJNA288562) | Human gut metagenome isolate term3_stool, whole genome shotgun sequencing... | isolation source: gut | host: Homo sapiens | place: USA: California
AATGGCTTCACGGATTATCGCCACTTCAACCAAAACCCTTGTAACTCAATTCTATCACTATATCTTTCCGCATTTCACTTTTTTGTAGTAACTTTGCATACAAATATTACAAGCCATGAGAAAACTAATTTATTTAAGCACATTACTACTTCTATTCGTGTTGCCTGCGATGGCACAACAACCTTTGTTCCCGACGCCGGCAAAGGTACAGAACGGCAAAGGTTCGTTCACCATTGGAAAGAATATCCAAATACAAGGAAATGGCGGATACGCCGATAAATTGGCTGCCGCCCTGCCGGCCGAGTTGAAAGACGCCGGTATGCAATCGTCGCCCGCTAATGGGACGATCCGTCTGGAGCTGATCCCGGATCAGAAGATGGCCGATGAAGCCTATACGCTCGTTGTCGAACCCGGCAGTATCCTGTTGCAAGCCTCTTCCGAATCCGGACTGTTCTATGCCAAGGAAGCCCTGTTGCAACTCTCCCGTTTCGGTAAAGGCAGCGTGCGCGCCTGCAAGATACAGGATCAGCCGCGTTACGGCTGGCGCGGTTTCATGCTCGACGAAAGCCGCCACTTCTTCGGAAAAGAGAAAGTGAAACAATACCTTGACATCATGGCGTCTCTCCGCCTGAACGTCTTCCACTGGCATCTGACCGACGAACCGGGTTGGCGTATCGAGATCAAACGTTACCCGAAGCTGACCAGCGTAGGCGCTATCGGCAACTGGCATGATCCGAAAGCTCCGGCACAGTTCTACACCCAGGACGAGATCAAAGAAATTGTGGCCTATGCCGCCGACCGCCGGATTATGGTAGTTCCCGAATTTGATATGCCGGGACATGCCACCTCCGTCAGCCGTGCTTATCCCGAAGTATCGGGCGGCGGTGAAGGTAAATGGAATGGCTTTACTTTCCATCCCTGCAAGGATGAAACGTTCGAGTTTATCAGTAACGTACTCGACGAGATCGTAGCTCTTTTCCCGTCTCCCTATATCCATATCGGAGGTGACGAAGTCCATTACGGTAACCAGAGTTGGTTCACCGATCCCGAAATCCAGCAGTTCATCAAAGATAAGAACTTGGGTAACGAGGTCGGCCTGGAACATTACTTTATCCGCCGTGCCGCCGATATCGTAGCCTCCAAAGGCAAGACAATGATCGGTTGGGATGAAATGATCGACGCCGGCGTCTCGCCTGACAAAGCCGTTATCATGTGGTGGCGCCACGACCGCAAACATCAATTAGTGAAAGCTCTCGAAAACGGCTACCGTGTGATTATGACTCCGCGCCGTCCGTTCTATGCCGACTTCATCCAGTACGGCGCTCATAAGGTGGGCCGTGTATGGGGCGGCTACAACACGGTCGAGGATATCTGCCGTTTCCCGGAAACCATTATCCACCTGACACGCGATTACGAAGACCAGTTGATGGGCCTCCAGTTCTCCCTCTGGACCGAACGTGTAGCCGATGCCAAACGTCTGGACTTTATGACTTTCCCCCGTCTGGTTGCCGTTGCCGAATCCGCTTGGACCCCGGCCAAGTCAAAGGAATGCAGCCTCTTCATGCAGAAGCTTCCTTACTTTCTGCAATACCTCGATACCAAAGGCATCTACTATTTCAACCCCTTTGCCCCCGACACCACTCCCGAACCTGGTGCACCGGATAAGGAGGATGAGTTGAAGAATGGGTAAGGTTTCTGTAAAAAAAAGTGTATCTTTGCATTAGACGTAACAGAAAGACAAGAAAGGAAGACAGAATGGATCCGAATGTAAGAAATAAAGTGGAATATATCATTGCCGTTATAAGTGAGTTTGCCGCGGCCCATTCACTTAACACATTACAGGCATATCGCTATTTGGAGAGATTCAAAGGCCTCGATTTTGTGAACCGTTTCTATAATGTGGAGCATACACTCTCGTTTGAAGACGTAATAGAAGACCTTACAGCCTATTGCCACAGGAAAGGGGGAGCGTTGGTATGATTCTGTATCATGGCTCTAATACAGACATCGCCGAGATAGACCTTGCAATCTCTAAGGTCGGCAAGGATTTTGGATGCGGTTTCTACCTTTCGGCTGATAAGGGACAGGCCTTGGAGTTGGCTGTCAGAAAAACCGAACAATTGGGAATTGGAGCACCTACGCTGAACACTTACAAATTTGACGAGAACAGTTTGCGTGATATGGGTTTGTCTGTACTCGAATTTCAGGAATACAGCAAAGAATGGGCAGAGTTTGTATTGATGAATCGCCGGAATCGTACACGTACACCTTCGCATAGTTATGATATCGTTATCGGTCCCATAGCAAATGATTCAGTTGGCTTTCAGATACGTCGTCTTACATCCGGACTGATAGAGATGGACAAGTTTCTTGAAGAACTTAAATATATGAAAGGTGTGACTATGCAGTACTTCTTCGGTACTCCAAAATCTGTCCATTATTTAACTAAAGTAAGTGAGGTATGACCAAAGAATCATTCATGATAGAGGAGATTTCCAAGGAAATTGTGTTGCTGCTTATGGAGGAGCATCAGATGGATATGAATGAGGCTCTCAAGGCACTCTATACCTCGGATACATATACTCGGCTTATTAATCTTGAAACGGGACTGTATGCCCAAAGTACAGCCTATGTGTATGAATATCTTGAAAAAGAACTGGCAACAGGGAAAATGGTGTAACGGGCCCCTACATTCCCTTCCAGTTCTTGGCTGGAGAATATATTTTTCAAATGTTTCGTAATAACGCTTTTCTCTTTTCTAAAACAATTCTGCAATCTGTGCCTGTGTCAGTCAGACCGTAAGGTTTTCATAAAGAAAATCCCCCTATTTTGCCCCTTTTTTCCAAAAAGGCTAAAAAAGAGGAGGGAAGGGTATGCGCTAAAAAACATATCTAAGCATTTGATTGTAATGGATATATAAAAGTCTTTTAAAAGATATTGGACAGTACACTTTAAGGCCTGTTTTAGAGGGCTGTTTTTACCCTGTTTTGTGTTTGTAAGCTATTGGGAATAAGAAAGATAAGAGGCTTTTCCAAAATGACTAAAAAAAACGTACGTTTAAATTCGTCACAAATTTACGCATACTTTTCAAACCTGCAATTCTTTTCCCAAATATTTTGTGTTGTCATATATGCTTTTTTATCAATTAGATAGCTTAACCTATACGAAAATACCTCTTCTTGTTACGAACCTTGAAACAGTCCCCAAGAAATGACGAATTTAAACGTACGTTTTAGCAGACAAAGTACAATCATTAACATATACCTTAATATAAGGTTAGGAAGCTAAGACTGGAACGAGTATCATTTCAATATATAGTATTATTAATTTTAAATGTTTAAAGTATGAACAAAAGTATTTTTACTCTTATGACAGCGGCTCTGCTCATGACGGGGTCGGTGTTTAGTAGTGCCTATGCAGCTATTGGCGATAAAGCTAAAGTTGTGTATACTGCATCTAAAATGAAGCTTGAGAATGGCTCAAAATTCTATTTACAAGCAAAAACTTCTGATAACTATTACCCTGCTGCAGCTATTACGGTAGAAAACAAAGGTTATGTATCTTTCGGGACAGCTAAAACAACTTCAACTTGGGATGATGTTGCAATATTTGAAGTTCGTAATTTATCGAACTCTGCATCTGGTGTGACTTTTGAATTGTGGGTGGGTGATAAACAAGTATTAGTTAAAGCCGATGGTTCTGCTATTTCCGATGGAACTGGTTTAAAGCTGAAAGATCTAATTTCCTCTTTTTCTGTAGGGTATGCTGATGTTGCAGATAAGGGACAAATCAACTTCAGTGGTTTGTACACAGCTACTACTCCATCAAAACAAGTTGCCGAGGATGCTACAGCTGTATCTCTTAGCGAAGAAATCGGTGCAACTCAGTTGAACGAATACAACGCTAATTCGATTTCATTGAGCTTTGATGCTGACAACCTGGAAGGTAATGTTTTCAGCTCTTTAAAACCTGTAACATTAGAGGCTAATAAGTTAGGGACATCTCCTGCCGGTACTTACTTTGTATCAGGCAAAGCGGCTGATATTGCTGCTTTCATTGCTGACGCAAAAGAAGCAACAGCAAAGAAGCTTTCTTTTGCAACTGTAAAGAATGAACAGTATAAAATTGATGCTTTACAGGCAGGTGAAGGTTATAAATTAGTTATGACAAGCGGTGCTGATTTCTATAAGACAACAGATGCTGCTGAATTTAACAATGCTGCTTTCACTACAATTACAGCTATTGATCAGTTGAATGATGAAGGTAAGATCAAGTTGGCAATGAGTCCGAAAATTGGTGCTACTCCTACAGCTACACCTGTTGAAGTTTGCGCAATCAAAGCTTCTGATACGGATACTAAAGCTTATGTAACAACAGTTATCTCTGCAACGAAGTTTACACCTATCTATGCTTCTCTGGGAGCCAACTCTTATATCGATGCTTCTGCCTTGTTGAAGAAGAATGAAAAGAGCGTTTATAACATCTATTTCACAAGCAATGATCCGAGTGTAGAAGGTGGTACTCTTACTGAATATCACAAATATTTGACTGTTACAGCTAATGACGGACATTCTGCCTACCAGTTGTCTGCTCTTCCTGCTGATGATGTAGACTTGACTTTACCCCAAACTCAATGGGTTGTATCTAAGTTTGATGGTAAGTATGAATTTACATTTACAAACAGAGAAGCAACAGGTACTGTAGATGTTTCTACATTGACTTTGAAATTGCAGCCGACAGACAATGAAGGCGAATATGAAATTGTGGCAGGTTCTGGTTCAATTGTTGGTGGTGTAACTACTTCTACAGCCTTAACAGCAACAACAGTTAAATTTATTCCGGTTGCTTCAACAAGCAAGACAGACGGTTTCCTGAATATGTCTGCCGATGAGATGAAGGCTGGCGTTATGCTGTCATTCAAAGGTAAAAATGCATCAGTAGGTGAACAAACTTATTATGCAGCGGCTGCTACAGATAAACTTGTCCCGAACTTGGATGCATCAAAGGCTGCAGTTCTAAGCATTGCTAAAGCAAAAGGCAAAATGGATGGTCAGGGTTCTGATGTGGAAAACTACATTATTAACAAGATTGATTATGCATATATCAATGATAACGGTGAACCTACCGTTAAAGCAAATGGCGATACATTAGCTGTTCCAGGTTATAAATTGAGCTATTTTGTTGGTACAACTGAAAATAAAGTAAAAGGAGTTTTGGATCTGGATGCAAGTACTGCTTCTGAATACTTTTTCAAAAAACAATTAGATGGAACTTATGTAATGACATTATTCACTTCATCTCCTGCATATACATCTGTTGCTGCAAATTCAAAAGCGTTAGGTGTCAAAACAACTGCAACACCGGAGTTTAGTGCTGATCCCTATTTGTATGCTCCTGTTGCTGCAGACTTTGCAGACATTACAATCCTGTTGAATGATAATTCTGATAAAACAACATTGCCAGCAGAACCTCGTCATGCTTCATTTGATAATAAATTAGGTTCGATTGCCATGCAGCTGAATACAAATGGAATCAATGAAGGCATCTTAAACAATGAGGGTATAATCTTCTGGTTAGATACGGCTGATAGCAAAGCAATCACTCCGTCATTCTATCTTTCTCAGGGTGTAGCTACTGAAGATGAAGAAGTAGCTGCTGAAAGAATGTTCATGTACTTTGCACAGGATTCAATGTCGATTTATAATGAAGGTGGTGCTATCATCAAAGAAAATAAAAACTATTTGTTAGAAGGTACTGAAAGTGATCCGAAAGCAATCTTCCGTCTGGCTACTCTGACAGGTGTTGATACACTGGCTACGACTGTGAACGGTGAAGCTGTAAATGTTGTAAACAAAGCTAAAAAGGCCGGTGAGGTTGAAGGCTTGAAGAGCTTCAAGTTCGGTATTTGTTTGGCAGATGAAGATGTTGAAGGTGAATATAAGATCTATTCTAAAGCAGATGCTTCTAAATATCTGTATAGCGTAAATGGTAAGCTTGGTTTTGGAACGGAAGAACAGGCTATGGTCTTTACTCTGGGTTCCGGAGTTCCTACCGCCAACGATGCCACCCCTTCCGTAACCGAAGTAAAAGTGATTGCATCTGAAGGTGCTATCCAGATCATCGGTGCTCAGGGCAAGAAAGTTGTTGTAAGCAACATTCTGGGCCAGGTAATAGCTAACACAGTAATCTCTTCAAGTGACGCAACAATTGCTGTTCCGGCAGGTATCGTAGTCGTAGCTGTTGAAGGCGAAGAGGCTGTAAAGGCTATTGTTAAGTAATTGAGATTTTATAATCAAAATAATCTAAATAATACCACGCGGCGTTATGTGTCAAGTACCCTGTGAGGGAGAACAAGTGGTAGTATTAATACTAAAGTAATGAAATTAAAAGTTCTACTGTTAGTATTTCTGTGAAGAAAGAAAACAGGTTTTAAAAAAGACCCCGGGAGAATACTTCCGGGGTTTCTTTTTGGGTTTACTCTTCCTTTTTGCAACTGAAAATAGACATATTAGCAAATATGATGTTCGTTATTCTTCCGTTTCGTCAAAATCGTTCCGGATGTATTTACCGTCTTTGTGGTTGTTCGTTATATATCGGATAATATACCGGTCATCTCGGCGGGAAAAGAATATATACCAGGTGGTATGCTTGCTGGTTTTGCGCCGGAAGAATACATAATACAAGTCTTTGCCATAACGGTTAAAACGTTTTTGGGTAATGGGTGAAAGTCTGTAATGGGGAATTTCAGGTATTGTATAGACGAAATCAAGTATATCGTCTACAAGCATATCTGCATATTCTACATTAGAATAATAGTCTTTTTCAAGTAATGTGTCAGTTAAATCCAGCAAGTATTCTTTTATGCTAACAGGAATCAGGACATTATTTCGCCGGTTTATATTTTGCATAGCGTTTTCTTATCTCTTCTTTCATTAGTTTACGGAACTCTTCTACAGTCAGTCCGTTTTCCCAGTCCCTCTCGAATTCGAGTTTTAGGCGTTCCTCTCTTGATAAGGCCTGGACGGGATGTTCGTTTTGGTATGTTGTTGTGTTCTGCATATCTTAATATGTTGTTGATTTTGTATCTTATAGATGCAAAGATAGATTAATAACTCTATATATCGCTAATTTTCACCGGATTTTTCCCTATTTTTGCGCGTGTTTGTCAAATGCATTTGAAATAGACATAAATGGATAATAAATATATACGAAATTCATTCCGCTTGTTGTATGGAATGCTGTTGCTGGTTGTCATCTATTCGTGTGCCAATATCGGCAGTCCGAACGGGGGGCCTTACGACGAGGATCCGCCTAAGTTCGTGAGCAGCACGCCTGTTCCGAACCAGGTTAATTACAAGGGAAAGAAGATCGAGATCCTGTTTGACGAACTGATACAAATCGACAAACCTTCGGAAAACGTGATTATCACGCCTCCCCAGATGGAACTGCCGATCATCCGTTCTGCGGGTAAGAAGGCGGTGATCGAACTGAAAGATACGCTGAAGGAGAACACAACCTATACGATCGACTTCACGAACTCTATCGCCGACAACAACGAGAAGAACGTTTACGAAAACTTCTCTTTCGCCTTTTCCACCGGTGATGTGATCGACACGCTCGAAGTATCCGGCGTGCTTCTGAACGCGGAAAACCTCGAACCGATGCCCGGTATTACGATCGGTCTGCATAGCAACCTCGAAGATTCGGCCTTTGTCAAATTGCCTTTCGACCGCACTTCACGCACGAACGACAAGGGGCAGTTCACGATCCGCAACATCGCCCCCGGCACGTATCATATCTTTGCGCTGAACGATGTCAACCGCGACTATAAGTTCGACCAGCCCGGCGAAGATATCGCCTTTTTAGACTCCGTTATCGTTCCTACCTTTGAGCTGACCTCGCGGCAGGATACCGCCTGGAAGGACAGTCTGACGATCGATACGATCCGTACGGTCGGCTATACCCGCTTCATGCCGGACAATATCGAACTCCGCCTCTTTAAGGAGAAGTTTGAGCGCCAGTATATGGTGAAACCGGAACGTCCGGACGAGAAATACTTCACGCTCCGCTTCAACTCGAAGTTGGATACCGTTCCGGTGCCCGTCCCCATCAACTTTACTCCGGAAGACAGCGCCTGGTATTTCGTCCAGCAGACGGAAGGCGGCTTAGCTGTCAACTATTGGCTGGCCGATTCGACCGTCTGGAAGCAGGACACGCTGCAAGTGCAGGTCTCTTATCCGAAAAGCGATTCCCTGAATATCCTCCGTCCGCAGACCGACACCGTGCAAGTAGTCATGCGTCGCCGCCCGGCAGAAAAGAAAAAGAAGAAGAAAGACGAGCCCGAACCGATCGATTTCCTCGGAATGCAGGTGAACGCTTCCGGCTCGATGAACCTGTTCGATACGATATCCGTTACGTTCTCCGAACCGGTGCTGGATATCAACGAAGATATGTTCTTCCTCGACCAGAAGGTCGATACCGTTTGGAATGCCGTCGATTTCGAGTTCTTCCCCGATACGACGAACAGTCTGAACTTCTTTATCAAACGTCCCTGGAAGTACGGGGAGGAATATCGCATAGAAGTGGATTCGGCTGCTATCACCAGCCTTTACGGCAAATGGAACAACTTCTTCACCAGCGAGTTTAAGATCAAGAAGGAAGATGAGTACGGCCATTTCTATCTCAATATCGTCGGTGTGGACACAACCGCTTTCGTCGAGTTGCTGAGTTCGGGAGACGCCCCGGTCCGCAAGGCGAAAGTAAAAGACGGCGGCGTCCTCTTTATGGACCTGAAGCCCGATAAATATTATGCCCGCATCATCATCGACACGAATGATAACGGTGTCTGGGATACCGGTAATTATGCCGAAAAGCGGCAGCCCGAGAAGGTGTATTATTCACCCAAGATGTACGAGATCATGCAGAACTGGCAGGTGGAAGAGACCTGGAATGTCACCTCGACCCCGTTAGCCAAGCAGAAACCTCTTGAGATAACGAAGAATAAGCCTAAAGAAGTAACCAAGAAGAAAAGAAACTACAAAGATGAAAGTCAACAATCATCGTCAAGGAATAATAGCGGCGGCAATATGGGAATGCCGTTCTAAAGTAGCCTGCCTGTGGCCGGTACTTTTGTTGTTGCTGTTTGCCGCCGTGACGGAAGCGCAGACGATTCCTGTCAGGGAACGGTTCAGTCCCGGAGAGAAGGTGCAGTATGAGCTGTACTTCAAGTGGGGACTCCTGATGCCCCGTGCAGGCCATGCCACTCTTTCCATCCAGGATGCGGAATACGAAGGAAAGCCTTCCTACCACTACCGCCTTCTCTTCGCTACATCCGGTATTATCGAGAAGCTCTACAAGATGCGTGACACGCTCGATTGCCATTTCTCTTCCGATATGCTGCTGCTCCGCAGTGAGAAACGTGTGAACGAGAATGACTATTACCTGATCGACGATATTCGTTTCTCGTACGACAACAAAAAGATATTCGCCCATTCCCACCGCTATACGCCTTCCCGCACGAAGATCGACACGATGCTGGTTTCGGAAGACCCTTATATGTTCGATATGCTGGGCGCGACGATGTTCCTGCGCTCCTTAGACTGGCATACGATGAAGACGGGCGACACTTTCCCCTTCCAGGTGGCGATCGGCCGGGACCGCATCAATATCAGTTTCCGTTACACCGGACAGCAGATCGTCGAGCGGACCGAGACGCTGAAATACCGTACCCGCCATTTCTACATCGACATCTACGACGACGCCTTTACCCAGAGCAAGGAAGCTGCCGAAATCTGGGTTGGCGACGACGAGAACCATATCCCGATCAAGATACGCGCCAAGCTGAAGATCGGTGCCGCCGAGGTCTACTATAAGTCCTCCAAAGGCTTGCGCTATCCGCTGACTTCGCGGGTAGAGATAAAGAGAAGGGAACAATATTAAGTTACCCGCGTGGCTTTGCGGGTAAAGCAATCGTGAAACATGTTTCCGCGTAAGGTTGCGAGACGACAGACAGTTCTCCGCCGTGCATCCGTACGATCTGGCGGGAGAGGCTGAGGCCGATGCCGCTTCCCGTTGCTTTGGTCGTGAAGAAGGGGACGAAGATGTCGTCCTGCAGGTCCGAGGGGATGCCCGGCCCGTTGTCCGTCACCCGTATTTTCAACTCGTTCTTTTGCTGCATAACCTGTATACGGATGTGTCCGTTTTCCTGTCCTTCGAGGGCTTGCATGGCGTTCTTCAGCAGGTTGATCAAGACCTGTGAAAGCTGTTCTTCATCCGCATAAACCGTTATCTCCGGCTGGAAAAGGTCGAGGGAGAAGCGGATCTGTTCCCGTTGCATATCCGGTTGGTGCAGGGTTTGCAGGTTTTGGAGCAGACGGGTGAGGGAGAACGGTTTGGGTTCCGGTTTCTTCAGGTGGGCGAATTGCCGGTACGACTCGGTGAAATGTATCAGGCTTTCCCCCTGGCTCTTGATCGTGTCGAGTCCGCGGACGGTCTTGCGGACTGTCGTGTCGGTGATCTCTTCGCTGCTTTTGACGGATTCTTTTGTCCGGAAATAGGAGAGGAGCGTGCCGGAAAGCGAGACGATCGGAGCGATAGAGTTCATGATCTCGTGCGTCAGGACGCGCATCAGCCTGTCCCACGATTCATATTCCTTCCGGTGCAGTTCGCGGTCGAACTCCTTCCGCTTGTTTTCGGTCATCAGCTTGTGTATGCGGTTGAAAGCGGCGTGCAGGCGGCGTTGTTCGCGGCTGCCGATGTTTTCGGGGAAGTAGAGCATGGACTCGTTGTCTTCTATCGCATCCAGGAAGAGTTGTATCCTCCGGTTGTAAACATTGAGATAGTAAACGAGATAGCTGATCATCCAGGCGGCGATGAAGAGCGCCACGATGCCGAGTATGACCGCCCGCCCCGTCACGATGCCTGCCGCGCCTAACCCGGCCACCACGACGATGGCAACGACTTGCAACAAAATACGTATGTAAAGGCGGATGCTGAACATATCGGTCGGGGGGATCAGAGGTTGAAGCGTTTCATCTTATTATATAGCGTCTGCCTGCTTACCCCCAACTGTTCGGCGGCGGCTGTCAGGTTCCCCTCGTTCTGGGTGATGGCGGCCAGGATCGCCTGCCGTTCCACTTCGCCGAGATTAGGCGCTTCGCTGAAGGAAACCGCCTTGCCGGGACGGATGAAGAGGTCGGAAGCGCGTATCACATTCTTTTCGGCCAGGATCACCGCCTTCTCGATCGTATGTTGCAGCTCGCGGATATTGCCCGGCCAGTCGTAGTTCGTCAACTTCTCCACCGCTTGCGGATGCAGGCTGATCCCCGTCCGTTTATAAAGGGCGGTGTATTTCTTCAGGAAATAGTCGGCGAAGAGTGCGATGTCTTCCCGCCGGTTGCGCAGAGGCGGGATTTCGATCTGTATCGTGTTGATGCGGTAGAACAGGTCTTCGCGGAAGAGCGACTGCGCAACCATTTCCGGCAAGTTCCGGTTCGTGGCGGCAATCAGGCGTATGTCGACCGGAATCTTCCGGTTGCTCCCCAGTCGGGTGATCTCGCGGTTCTGCAAGGCAGCTAACAGCTTGGCCTGCAATCCCAACGGCAGGTTTCCGATCTCGTCGAGGAAGAGCGTGCTTCCGTGTGCCGCTTCGAACTTGCCCGCCCGGCTCTCCCGTGCGTCGGTGAATGCGCCCCGTTCATGCCCGAACAGTTCGCTTTCGAACAGCGATTCGCTGACGGCTCCCATATCCACATGGACCATTTCGTGGCGGCTGCGGAGCGAGAGGCGGTGTATCTCGCGTGCCAACATCTCTTTCCCCGTTCCGTTCTCGCCGGTGATCAGGACGTTTGCATCCGTCTTGGCTACTTTGGTCACGACCTTGATGAGCTTCATCATGACCGGAGAATGGCCGATAATCATCGCCGGTTCGCTCGGCCGTTTTGGAGGCGGCAGCGGTTGTCCGGACTGCCGTCCCTGCAAGGCGGCGCGTATCTTTTCCAGCAGGTTGTCATTGTCCCAGGGCTTGAGCACGAAATCGGCAGCCCCGCTTTTCAACGCCTTTACCGCCAGTTCGACGTCTCCGTAGGCGGTCAGCATGATGACGGGCAGCCCCGGTGCGATCTCCTGTATCCGGCGAAGCCAGAAAAGCCCTTCGTTACCGGTATTGACGCCGGCGGAGAAGTTCATATCCAGCAAGACAAGGTCGACTGGCCTGCTGTCCAGAACCGACAGGATGCTGTTCGGGTTCGAGGCAGTCTCCACCTGCTCGAACTCGTCTTCCAGGAGCAGTTCGAGGGAGGTCAGCACGCTCTTGTTGTCGTCTACTATCAGGATTGTTCCGGCTTGCATAGTCTCTTTTTCCTGTAAAGTTATCCGCTTCCGGAATACCTTGCAAGCAAGCGTCAAAATATTTGACACTTTCAGGGGATTATTCTGCGGTTGGCCGCCGCCGGCTGCCGTCCCGATTTCAGTTACATGGGAGGAAATAATGGTTTTGTTCCCATCTAAAAGGAATCGTGTCCCATGCAATCCTTGTTCGACCCAGGTCGAACAGTTGTTTGACCTTCGTCGGACAGCTGTCCCACCCTCGTCGAACAGCTGTCCGACCCGGGTCGGACAAGGATTGAGACGGCGTTTACGGGAATCAGGTGCCTGTTCTTCTGCTTTTTCATGGGACATTGTTGAAAACAGGACGGCAGGCGGTGCCGGGCAGACAGGCAGGCGGCAAGAGACGGGCAGTGTCAAATAGTTGGACGGATGGGTGTCAAAATTTTGGACGGTTGGCGGGGAGGTTCTCTCTTATCCTGTTGATTATCCGTGTGCTACGTTTCTGGCATGCCGTTTGCATCCCTTCTTGTATGACGACAGACAGTAATATGGACATCCGCATCGAGCGCAAGTCCCGCTTTAAGAAGAAACATATATATGCCGTTGCAGGAGGGAGTTTCGTGCTGCTCTGCCTGCTCTGGTTCATCTTTCGCGACACCTCCTCTTCTCTGACGGTGGACAAGGAACGCCTCACGGTTGCCACCGTGCAGAAGGGTGAGTTTAACGATTATATCCGCGTTATCGGGCAGGTCTTGCCGGACCGTATCATCTATCTCGACGCGATTGAAGGCGGCCGTGTGGAGGAACGCCTCATCGAAGAAGGGGCACAGGTCAAGGCGGGCGACATCATCCTGCGCCTCAGTAATCCGCTCCTGAATATCGGTATCCTGCAAAGCGAAGCAGACCTGGCCTACCAGGAGAATGAGCTTCGTAACACACGCCTCAGCATGGAACAGGAACACCTCCGGCTGAAGCAGGAGCGCATCGAACTGAGCAAGGAACTGACGCGGAAGGAACGCCGGTTCAAACAGTACGGGCGGCTGTGCGAGGAGGGCCTCATCGCCCGCGAAGAGTTCCTGCAGGCGCGTGAAGACTACGAGACCGCCCGCGGACAGCTCGCCGTCGTGGACGAACGGATCGAACAGGACGCCCTTTTCCGAAGCAGCCAGCTGAAGAGCCTGGACGAAAACATCCGGAATATGAAGAAGAGCCTCGCCCTGGTGCGCGAACGCTTGGAGAACCTGAAGGTGAAAGCGCCCGTGGACGGGCAGTTGGGCAACCTCGAAGCCCAGATCGGGCAGTCTATCGCCCAGGGGGAGCGGATCGGCCAGGTCATCACGCCCGAACTGAAGGTCGAGGCGAAGATCGACGAGCATTACGTGGAGCGCATCCTGCCCGGCCTTCCCGCTAACTTCGAACGCGAGGGCAGGACGTATGATATGACGGTCACGAAAGTCTACCCGGAAGTGCGTGAGGGGCAGTTTCGTACCGACCTGCATTTTGTCTCCGGACGGCCGGAGAATATCCGTGCCGGACAAACCTATCACCTGAACCTGCAACTGGGCGATCCGGTGCAGGCAGTGATCGTCCCCCGCGGCAGTTTCTACCAGGCAAGCGGCGGCGAGTATATGTATGTGGTCGACGAGGAAGGCAAGACGGCCCGCCGCCGCCCTGTCCGCATCGGCCGACAGAACCCGCAATATTATGAGGTGGTGGAAGGGCTGCAACCGGGCGAGCGGGTGATTATTTCCGGCTATGACTTGTTTGGGGATAACGAGAAACTAATACTAAAATGATATATTTGCGAATATGGTAGTATCAAACTATTGGAACAGTGCCCGGCGCAGCCTGGCGAAGAAGAAAGGATTCAGCGCCATCAATATAGCGGGGCTGGCGATCGGTATGGCGGCCGCCCTGTTGATCCTGACCTATGTGGCTTTCGAGTATAGCTACGACGATATGCACAGCCGGCAGGAGCGTATCTTCCGTGTCGAGGCGCGTTTCTACGAGAACGGGGAGCTGACGGACGACTGGGCTTCTTCTTCCTCCGGATATGCTCCGGCGATGAAGCAGAACCTGAGCGCCGTGGAAGATTACACCCGTGTCGGTAGCCAGTACTTTCCCGAGCAGGTGGTGAAGTATAACGAGCTGCTGTACCGGGAGACCGGCATCGGCTATGCGGAGGCTAACTTCTTCAATTTCTTCGACTTCAAGCTGCTGAAAGGGGACAGGAATACCTGCCTGGACGGGCCGAACAAGGTGGTGATTACCGAACGCATCGCCCGGAAATATTTCAAGGGAAAGAACCCGATCGGGAAGATACTGATCTTCCGTAGCAACATCGGAGAGGAGGCTTGCGAGGTGACGGGCATCATGGAAGATATGCCGGTGAACACGCATATCCGTTATAATCTCCTGATTTCTTACAAGACGCTTCCGAAGTGGCTGGACGACTATTGGTATCGGCACGAGGTCTATTCCTACGTCCTGCTGAAGTCCGCCGGGAAGAAAGAGCAGGTGGAGCAGGAATTTCCCGCCATGGCGGAGAAATATAAGACGGAAGAGGCGCTGAAGAACAAGACTTGGGCGATCCAGCTGGTCAACCTTCGCGACATCCACTTGAACCCGCAGAAGGCCTATGAGCCGGAGGTGAAGGGAAACCGCTCTTCCATCTGGGTACTGATCTGCACGGCGCTTGCCATCCTTTGCATCGCCTGGATCAATTATATCAATATGACGGTTGCCCGCTCGATGGAGCGCGCCAGGGAGATCGGGATACGCCGCGCTTCGGGGGCGAGCCGCAGGCAGATCATCGGCCAGTTCCTGTTTGAATCGCTGTTGACGAACGGGATTGCTTTCGTCTTAGCGGCGGGATTGATGGAGGCGTTGATGCCGGCTTTCAACCATCTGACGGGACGCGCTTTGAGTTTCTCCGTTTGGTTTACGACGCCGTTGGGGGGATATTTGTTGCTGATCTTTGCGGTCGGAGTGTTCCTATCGGGTTTCTATCCGGCGACGGTGCTGTCGGGGGTGAAGCCGATGCGCCTGCTGAAGGGGAAGTTCACGCATACGCGGGGGGCGGCTATCACCCGCAAAGTGCTGGTCGTGTTGCAATATACGGCTTCCTTAGTCTTGCTTTGCGGGACGCTGATCGTGTATGCGCAATTGCAATATATGCGGAACGCCTCTTTAGGCGTGCGCGTGAACCAGACGCTTGTCCTTAAATTCCCGGCGCAATGCGAGGAGTTAGCGATGAAGCTGCAGGCGTTCAAGAAGGAGGTCGCCTTGTTGCCTTCCGTGAAGGCGGTTACGGTTTCCGGCGCGGTGCCCGGGACGGAGGTGGCGGATTTCCTTTCCATCGTCCGCGAGAGCGATGTGACGAAGCAGACGCGCCTGTTAGAGATGTTGAGCTGCGACGAGTATTTCCTGAATGCTTACGGCCTGAAGTTTGTTGCCGGACGGGGTTTCTCGGAGGATTACGGGGGAGATGTCTATAATATCGTCCTGAACGAATCGGCGGTCCGCACGTTAGGTTTCGACTCGCCGGATGCCGCTTTGGGACAGCGGCTGTCTGTCGAGACGGTCGACCGCCCGATGCAGATTATCGGGGTGGTGAAGGATTACCACCAGCAATCCTTGAACAAAGACTATACGCCCATCTTGTTCGCCCTGCACGAGAAGCTGAGTTGGATGAAGCAGCGTTATATCTCGGTTGTCCTGGAGAGCGGCAGTCCGCGCGATCTGGTGAAGCAGACGGGGGCGGTGTGGGAGCGTTATTTCCCGGATTCCAGCTATGATTACTTCTTCCTGGACCAGTTCTTCGACCAGCAATACCGGCAGGATGAGGTGTTCGGGCTGATCGTGGCGTTGTTTGCGATATTGGCGATCTTTATCTCTTGCATGGGGTTAGGCGTGCTGGTCATGTTCTCCTGTTCGACCCGTACGCGGGAGATGGGGATAAGGAAGGTCCTGGGCGCTTCCAATATGCAACTGTTCTATGAGTTGGGACGCGAGTTCTTCCTCTTGATTGCCATTGCGATCGTGATCGCCCTTCCGCTTTCGTGGCTGATCATGAGCGGCTGGCTGAGCCATTACTCGTTCCGTACGGACTGGGAGGCCTGGTTTTTTGTCGTCCCGGTGATTCTATTGTGTGTGATCTCTTTATTGACCATCGGCTGGCAAACCGCCAAAACCATCTTCAGCAAGCCCGCCCGCTCTTTGCGCTACGAGTAAATAAAAGAATGTACGCTATTTGCTTATCTGACGGCAATAGCGTACATTTGTCGTGTATCAATAACAAAGAAAGGACATTCATTATGACGCAGTTGGAATTGCAGGCACGCAAACTGAACCTGATACAGGATATCATCAATACGATCGACAACGACGAACTGATGAGCCGCCTGGAATCAGCTTATAAGCGGTTGAAGAATTCTGCCGCCGGACAGCATCGTCCTTGCGCTTATACGCTCGAAGAGGTGAATGAGCGGTTGGATGAAGCCGAAAAGGCAGATAAGGAGGGACGTTATATCAGCCATGAAGATATGCTTAACGAAGTAGAATCATGGTGGAAATGAAAATCCAATGGCTGGAAACAGCGCAGGAAGATTTACGTCAGCTTCGTGCTTATTACATAGATAACGCAGGAATTAATGCGACGCGAAAACGTATAAGAGAAATCACGGAAAGGGTTTCTCTCCTCTCTGCAAATCCCTATTTGGGAAAAGCGGAGCAAGAACTTGGCAGGAAAACTGAGCAGTATCGCTTTCTTGTCTGTGGAGATTATAAGATCTACTATTATATTAAAGAACAAAGCATTAAAATAGCTTTGCTTTGGGATTGCCGACGAAATCCCAAACGTTTGTTTGATAGATTAAAGTAAGTAATTACTCTATCGCCGCAAACGGCAACTCCGTATCCTTTCTGTAACCCGTTCCGTTGAAGGTGGCGATGAGGTCGCCGGCTTCGTTGGTGATGCGTACTTCGCAGTTTGCAAGCCGTTTGTGGCTGAAGGCTTCGCGGGCTTCGGCGTAGAGGAAGCCTTTGCTTTCGGCTTTGAAGAAGTTGATGCTGGACGTGATCGAGAGCGTCAGCCGTGCATGGCTGTTCGTCGCGGCGGCAAAAGCAAGATCGGCAAGAGTGAAGATCGCTCCACCCTGGCATACTCCGCCACCGTTCAGATGTTCCGGTTTTATTTCCATCCGGGCTTTTGCATAGCCATTACCGGTTTCCAACAGTTCTACACCGGCCAATAGGGCGAACTTGTCGCCTTGAAGAAATTCGTTTATTGTCATGGTAAATAATGTGTTAATGTGCCAATGTGCTAATGTGCCAATGTGTTGATGAAGCCAACTGTTAATTGGCACATTGGCACATTAGCATATTGGCACATTATAACTTCCATTCCGCGCCGTCCTTCGTGTCTTTGATTTCGAAGCCGAGGGCGGTCAGTTCGTTGCGGATTTTGTCGGATGTGGCCCAGTCCTTGTTGGCTTTGGCCTGCTGGCGGATGGTCAATAACAGATCCATCGCTTTGCCGAATGCCTCATAGCTGCTGCCGCCGGCAGAGGCTGCTTCGTCTTTCATTCCGAGGATGTCGAAGACGAATGTATGGAAGACGTCTTGCAACTCTTTCAGGTCTTCGGCTGAGATTGTAGCCTTGCCGTCCTTCACAGAGTTGATGGCGCGTGTGGCATCGAACAGGTGGGCAATCACGATCGGCGAGTTGAGGTCGTCGTTCATGGCATCGTAGCATTTACGGCGCAGGTCTTTCACGTCGACCGTCGATGCGTCGGATGCTTTCATCTTCATCAGATGGTTGTAGGCATCCATCAGGCGTTCCAGTCCCTTCTCGGCAGCTTGCAAGGCTTCGTTGCTGAAGTCTACCGTGCTGCGGTAATGTGCCTGGAGGATAAAGAAGCGGATCGTCATCGGTGAATAAGCCTGATGCAATATCTTGTTGCTGCCCGTAAAGAATTCGTCTAACGTGATGAAGTTCCCCAACGACTTACCCATCTTCTGTCCGTTGATGGTGATCATGTTGTTGTGCATCCAGTAGTGGACCATGTCGTCGCCCTGCGAAGCGACCGCCTGTGCGATCTCGCATTCGTGGTGCGGGAAGATGAGGTCCATGCCGCCGCCGTGGATATCGAAATGCTCGCCTAAGTACTTCTTGCCCATCGCCGTACATTCGCAATGCCAGCCTGGGAAACCGTCGCTCCAGGGAGAAGGCCAGCGCATGATGTGTTCCGGTTGTGCACATTTCCAGAGGGCGAAATCGATCGGGTTATGCTTCTCGTCCTGCCCGTCCAACGCGCGGGTCGTGTTGAGCATATCGTCGATGTTGCGGCCGGAAAGGACGCCGTAGTTATGATCCTTGTTATATTTCTCCACGTCGAAGTAGACGGAACCTTCGCTCTCGTAAGCATAGCCGTTGTCCAGTATCTTCTTCACCAGTTCGATCTGTTCGATGATATGTCCGGATGCATGCGGTTCGATGCTGGGAGGCAGGACGTTGAGCGCTTCCATCGCATGATGGTAACGGTTCAGGTAATACTGCACCACTTCCATCGGCTCCAACTGTTCGAGGCGGGCTTTCTTGGCAATCTTGTCTTCGCCGTCATCCGCGTCGTGTTCGAGGTGGCCGACATCGGTAATGTTGCGTACGTAACGTACTTTGTATCCTATATGAGTCAGGTAACGGAACAGCAGGTCGAAGGTGATGGCCGGGCGTGCATGCCCCAGATGCGCATCGCCGTAAACGGTCGGACCACAAACATACATTCCCACATGCGGCTCGTGCAGCGGGATGAACTGTTCCTTTTTTCTTGTAAGCGTGTTGTAAATACTTAATGGATGTTCCATATCTATTTATTTTTAAGAGGGGCAAATATAGGAATAATCTCTGCCTTTGCCAACCTGTCGGGAAGGTATTTACGCGATTAATTACGGATAGGGTACAGATTATAGAGGGGAATGGCCGCAGATTAAAATAATAAATTGATATATTTGTTCCCGAATTGTAAAATAGGATCAACACATAAGATACTTGCCATGAAACTAAATTTATCTTTTCTACTCACATTTATGCTGGCGGTTCTGCTGACAGCCTGTGCCGGTCAGTCGTATAATCTTGCCGACTATGGCTTGAAACCGGACAGTAAGGAAAACGCATCCCCCTTGATCGCGAAAGCTTTGCAGGAGATCGCTGCGACGGATCACCCGGACGGCGTCACAATCGTTTTGCCGAAAGGGCGTTACGACTTCTATCCGGAAGGGGCTTCCCTTCGTGAGTATTTCATCTCCAACCATGACCAGGACAATCCCAAGTCCGTAGGGCTGCCGTTCGAAAACATGAAGAACGTTGTCTTTGACGGGCAGGGTTCGGAACTGATTTTTCATGGGCGGATGCTTCCCGTTTCCTTAGTGGGTTCGGAGAATTGCACGTTGAAGAACTTCAGTATCGACTTCGAGAATCCGCATATCAGCCAGGTCAAGGTGTTGGAAAACGATACGGTGAACGGCCTGATTACCTACGAGGTGGCGCCTTGGGTGCAGTATGAGATACGCGACAGTAACTTTGTCGCCAAAGGGGAAGGCTGGGAACATATTCCTGCCTGGGGAATCGCTTTTGAAGGAGATACGAAACGGCTGGTCTATACCACCAGCGATATTGGCGTAGGTAGCAGGCATGTGGCAGAGATCGCTCCCCGTAAGATACTCGCCTCCTGGAAAAACAAGAAACTGATACCGGGAACGGTTGTCGTTTTCCGTGGGTACGGTCGTCCGACTCCGGGCGTTTTCATGTATCATGATACCAATACGGCATTGGAGAATATACAGGTCCATTATGCTGAAGGGATGGGCTTGCTGGCACAGATGAGCGAGAATATCACGTTGGACCGCTTCTCGGTCTGCCTGCGTGGCAAGGATGATCCGCGTTACTTCACGACACAGGCGGACGCCACCCATTTTTCCGGATGCAAGGGACTGATCCGCTCTGTCGGCGGTTTGTACGAGGGGATGATGGACGATGCGATCAATGTGCATGGCACTTATCTGAAGGTGCAGCAGCGTGTCGACGACAAAACGCTGGTGAGCGAGTATATGCACGGTCAGTCATATGGTTTCGAATGGGGACGTCCGGGTGACACCGTCCAGTTTATCGATTCCAAAACAATGGAGATACTCGGAGAGCAGAACACGGTGACGGCTATCCAGGCTGTCGACAAGCCGGATGATCACGGCGCCAAGCAGTTCCGTATCACATTTGAGAAGCCTGTCGACCCTGCGATCAGCGAGGCGGGGACGTATGGTATCGAGAACCTGGAATGGACGCCGACGGTATATTTTGCCGACAATGTGATTCGTAATAACCGTGCCCGCGGTTCACTGTTCAGCACGCCTAAGCGGACTGTTGTGGAAAATAATGTCTTCGACCATACTTCCGGTACGGCTATCTTGCTGTGCGGCGATTGCAACGGATGGTTCGAGACGGGAGCTTGCCATGACGTATTGATCCGGAATAACCGGTTTATCAACGCGTTGACGAATATGTTCCAGTTCACCAATGCCGTAATATCCATCTATCCGGAGATACCCGACCTGAAAGACCAGAAGAAGTATTTCCATAGCGGTATCGTGATTGAGAACAACACGTTCGATACATTTGACGCCCCGATCCTGTATGCTAAGTCGGTCGACGGACTCGTCTTCCGTAATAACGTGATCCGGCAGAACCAGGATTATCCTGCCTTCCACTGGAACAACCACCGTTTCTTCTTCCAACGTGTGATTAATGCGGAGATAAAGGATAACCAGTTCGACGGAGGGTTCGATGAGGCGCGGGATATACTGAATGAGGAATAAGATGTGCGGGCAAAAGGTTTGGTGAAAAGGCTTCATTTATAAGTTCTTAGTAGCTGTAAACAGGGGAAACTAAATATTCAATTTTTGTTTCCCCCTTTTCCTTTTTATGTTAGCGATTTAATGACTGACCGATATCTTTTTCGAACCGATCTTTTCACCTGTGCCATCCATGATGTGTACAAAGTAAATGCCATTAGCGAAATCTGTAGTACTGATAGAAATCGTATTGTTTGTCATTGAAACGCGTTTTATTAATACCCCTGTTTGATCATAAATAGCAATCTCATATGAGCTGTTGCTCTTCATTCTTGCCATATCCTCATTAATCTCTATTTGTATTAATTGGGATGAATTGCTATAAGTCATAGAATAATAGCTTTGTGTTTCAAAAGCTATATATTCGGTTATTCTTCCATCCGTAAAGCAAAGTTCATAAATGTCGCTTTGCGGTGTACAAGTCAGCATATAGTAGTCTCCTCTTGGAAAATATTGCAAATAGAATGAACCGGTTCCATCCCATAAACTACAGGTCAGATTCTTTTTGTTGGATGTGAATTGTAAAAAGACTTCCTGATTTTTGCAAACATCGTAAGCTCCGCCCCATTGGTCGATGGTTATGACTTGATTGTTTAATAGTGGACAGTTCGGTTGTCTAAGTGTACCATTTATATGGATAACATAAGGATCATAGTCTGAATTACCATTTACAAATTGAACTCCTGTATTGTTTGGATCAAGCCAATCTTTCAGACGGCGTTGAGGACTGGTTCCATAATCCCAGGAAATATGGAATTGGCCATATCTTGCAAAATCCTCTGCAGGGTTAGCACAATCTATGTCAAGACTACCCCGTAATTGACCAATAACTCGATGGGTATTTTGTGTCAATAAAGGTGAACCCGAAGAACCTCCTTCCGTTATGGAAAAACCATTAGTTGTTTGACTCCAGTATATATACCAATATGTATCAACACTTGTCGGACGATTGACAGATGTTGCTATTTTTTTGACATCTCCATCTGGATGATGTATTCCGACTACTCCTGAGCTTGGAGACGATGTTCTGTCCCAGCCCAGATAGTAAGGATCATAGCCGGAAAGATTATCCGGATTTTCGTTTAAAGATAATAGAGCAAAATCGGTGTATGAATTATTGGCTAGAACTGTTGCACCTGATGTTGATAATATTGCTGGTTCAGTACCTCCACGAGAACAAGAAGGACTTTCATAGTTCCAATAAAACATATAAAAGTCTAAATTGGGATTTGTGACTGCATCCCCATATTTGTCAATGCAATGATTAGCTGTTAAAAAAGTAGGTCTTTTGTCATAAGCTGTTGTGTTTAAAAGTGATCCACTTGCATATCTGTGTCCATTGACAAGAATTAAGGCAACAGCTCTTTTTTCTTCCTGCCAATCTTCTCCTTCCGGACAATTAATATTTACTTGGCAACTGCCAGATGATCCAAATGAACGAGTTGATATTGATGGGGCAACAATTGGTTTATATCCATGTATAACGTTACAGATTGATATTATGGCTTTTTGTGTAACATGTGCAGGTTGATAATATTCCAAAACAACATTATTTCCTTGGATTATGCCAGTTGCAAAACCTCTTAAATTAATAGAGTCTCCTTTATTGTTGATAGAGGTAAAAGCTCCCATATATTGCTCTTTATCTACGCTGTATAAAAATAAACTTGCACCTTCTGGTATCCAAAATTTATCATATAGCAAATTAATAGAAAGAGCATTAGGGGACGATATTTTCATTTTCCAAAGCTTATCTCCATTAGTTAGTTCTGTCCAATTTCCTGCATTAGTCATATTCCAATTTACAGGTATGGGGTAGCCAAAGCGGGGAGGAATATTCTCATCATTTCCTTCAATTGTCTGATCTTCTGCGTTCAATTCTTCAACTGTTTTGGGAAGTAAAACTTCGTAAGACTTAATTTGTACATTCCTTTGCATGAATAAATGCTGATTCTCTGTTCTGAAAGAGAAAGGTAACTCTTTTGTGCTAAGTTGTGCATTTGTAAAAGTGAAGTATTGGCAAAAGATAGATATGATTATAATAATTCTTAGTGTTTTCATTTTATTCTTCTATTAATTCATATTGAAAATAACTGTTATCCCCATAATATAAGAGTAAACATCCATCATAATATGTCCATGAATATATTGACCTCAATGTGTCCATATACTGATTGCCGAACTCGCCCTCTCCAAGGTCTGTTCCAAATATATCCGTTAAATAGATGGTAGATTGTTTGTTATTGGCTGTGTATGTGCCTTCTATGGCATTCGTTGAACTGTAACCTTTGAACTTTCCTGTTTCTTTGAAACTGCCGTCTCCTTCGAAAGACAAAGTGAAAACCTTGTAACTTTCGTAATCTTCTTCCTCTTTGATGTTCTTGATGATCTTACCGTTCTCAACAGCTTTTGTCAGTTTCCAGCAGATCCCTTCTCCGGTGAGCTTGTATGAGGGAGCTTCTTCTTCTAAGTCATCAGGGTTCTTTAATTTATACTCCAAATAACTGTCTTCCCCGAAATGCAACTTGATGGTCTCTCCCTCTTGTTTAAAAGAAGAAACATCCCTTAGATAGCCTAAATACATATGTTCGGCATCACTATATGGGCTTGGGCTACCGAGCTCCGTCATTACTAATTCATCGATTTTGAATTTGCTGTTGTCTGCATTATACATATAGCTTCCCCGGATCTCATTGATCACCGCAAGTCCTTCCAATGTATTGTCTTTTTTCAAAGACAGGCTGGGGGATATCTTTATCGGGTACTCAACTTCTGTTCCGTTCTCCACAGTCTTGACCAACGTGCAGGATATCTCCATTCCTTCCGATTCCCACTCGTCCGAATTATCGCATCCGAAACCAACTGCTATGCCGAAGAGCAGCAGGCTGATTTTGAATAATGTTTTGAAGATTGTTGTTCTCATAAGATTTTGTATTTATGGGGTTAATACTTTGTAAAGATATGTTTTATCTTTTGAAAACACAACAAAAAGCAATGAAAAACAACTGATATAGAGTGTTTTTCTCTTTATAGGTGGATTTATACAATAAAGTCGGAAGAACATCGTCACCTTCTCAGGAATATAGCTGGTGCGGATACGCTATTGCTGTGGATAAAGGTTATTGGACCGGTTGCCGGAATCCTCTGTGGCTTTTGTCTTATGATAAATATAGTTCTCGTTTATATTATACAAAGGTAATACAAAAGAGCCTAAAAAAAGAGGGAAGGTTATACAAAAAGAAAGCGTATCTCGTTATATTATCATACATTTGTAGAGAAGAAAAGATAAAACTATGGCAGTAAAGAAAGACAGAGTACTTTGGGCGGACGATGAGATAGATTTGTTGAAACCTCATATCCTTTTCCTGCAAGACAAGGGGTATGAAGTGGTTCCGGTGATCAGCGGGCAGGATGCCATTGAATGCTGCAAGGAGGAATCATTCGACATCATTTTCCTGGATGAGAATATGCCGGGTCTGACCGGGCTGGAAACACTGGCCCAGATCAAAGCGATCAATCCGGACCTCCCTGTCGTCATGGTTACCAAGAGCGAGGAAGAGAGCATCATGAATCAGGCTATCGGTAATAAGATCGCCGACTACCTGATCAAGCCTGTCAATCCGAACCAACTGCTTTTGTCTATCAAGAAGAATGTCCACAAGAATGTGATTATCTCTGAGACGACGACTGTCGGCTATCAGCAGGAATTCGGCCGTATCGGCATGCAGATCAACGACTCGCTGACGACCGACGACTGGATGGAGGTCTATAAGAAACTCGTCTATTGGGAACTTGAGTTGGAAAGCAGCCAAGTACCGATGACCGATATGCTCCGGATGCAGAAACAGGAGGCGAACAATGCTTTCGGTAAATTTGTCAAGAAGAATTATGTGGACTGGATTCAGAATCCGGCCGAACGCCCGTTGATGAGCCCCGACCTGTTCAAGAAAAAGGTGTTCCCGATGCTCGATAACGACGAAAAGGTGTTCTTTATCCTGATCGATAACTTCCGCCTCGACCAGTGGCGTGAGGTGAAAGACCTGCTTGCCGAATATTTTACTTTCGACGAAAGCCTCTACTACAGTATCCTGCCGACCGCTACGCAGTATGCCCGTAACTCGATATTCTCCGGCCTGATGCCGCTACAGATAGAGAAAATGTTCCCTGAGCTTTGGGTGGACGAAGACAGCGAGGAAGGCAAGAACCTGAACGAAGCGCCACTTATCCAGACGCAGATCGAACGGTTCCGCAAGAAATATACGTTTTCCTATCATAAGGTGCACGACTCGCAGTATAACGACAAGTTGCTGAATATCGTCCCTTCCCTCCTGAATAACCAGTTGAATGTGGTTGTCCTTAACTTCGTTGATATGCTTTCGCATGCCCGTACGGAAAACAAGATGATCCGCGAACTGGCCCAGAGCGAAGCGGCTTATCGCAGCCTGACGCGTTCCTGGTTCCAGCATTCCGGCACGTTGGAACTCTTCAAGCGTATAGCCGGGAAAGGCTACCGGGTTATTGTTACGACCGATCACGGGACGATACGCGTGGATAATCCCTTGAAGGTGATAGGCGATAAGAACACGAACACCAATCTCCGCTATAAGGTCGGTAAGAACTTGAATTACAACCCGAAGGAAGTGCTCGAAATCCGCTATCCGGACAAGGTCGGATTGCCCTCCCCGAACCTGAGCAGCAAGTATATATTTGCGATGAATAATGATTTCTTCGCCTATCCGAATAATTATAATTATTACGTTTCTTACTATAAGAATACGTTCCAGCATGGCGGCATTTCGATGGAAGAGATGTTGGTCCCTTTTATTACGATGATGCCAAAATAATTGACAATTGGCAGTTGACAATTGACAATTGTTTTAACTTTGTACCCAGAATTCAAAAAAGATCATGAGCGTAATTAAAATCGACAGTTTAGATACGATCCGCCAGGCCGCGAAAGCGTTTATCGCCGGGATGGACGACCGTACCGTTTTCGCTTTTCGCGGAAGCATGGGAGCAGGAAAGACTACCTTTATCAAAGCTATTTGCGAAGAATTGGGTGTGGAGGATGTGATCAACAGCCCGACGTTCGCCATCATCAACGAATATCGCAGCGATACGACCGGCGAGCTGATCTACCATTTTGACTTTTACCGCATCAATAAACTGAGCGAAGCGGAAGATATCGGCACGGAAGATTATTTCTACAGTGGCGCGCTCTGCTTTATCGAATGGCCGGAAAAGATTGAAGAACTCTTGCCGGGCGATGTAGTGGAAGTTGCCATTACGGAGAACCCCGACGGATCGCGTACCGTAGAAGTCAAGTAAGCGATGGAACCTACCGAATATTTTATCCTGATCCTCTTTATCGCATTGGGGGCTTTCTCCATTGTTGCTGCCATCCTGAACCTCGAATGGTATTTCCAGACCAGCGGAGCCATGACGTTTGTCCGCTGGCTGGGTCGCAAGGGTGCCCGTATCTTTTATGCCCTGTTAGGGTTGGGACTGATTGCTTGCGGGGTGGCAGGATTTGTCTTTTGGAGTTAAACTATTGCAAAGTCCAACTGTTTTCTTTCCAGGTTCGCCTGTGCCACTTTGACTGTGATGGAATCTCCCAAACGGTATATGCGTCTTGTTTTACGGCCTAACAGGCAGTAGTTTTTATCGTCGTACTCGTAGAAATCATCATCGAGGTCACGTATCGGGACAAGCCCTTCGCATTTATTGTCATTCAGTTCCACATACAAGCCCCATTCGGCTACGCCGGAAACCTTGCCGTCGAATACCTGCCCTAACTTATCTTTCATAAATTCCACCTGTTTGTATTTGATGGAAGCGCGTTCGGCACTGGATGCCAGGATTTCCATTTCGGAACAGTGTTTGCAGAGTTCTTCATACTTGCTTTTGATCACACTGCGTCCGCCTGCCAGATAACGTTCCAGTAAACGGTGCACCATCATATCCGGATAACGGCGGATCGGGGAGGTGAAGTGTGTATAATAGTCCATTGCCAATCCGTAATGCCCGACATTATCTGTCCCGTAAAAGGCTTTCTGCATGGAACGGATAGCTAATGTCTCCACCAGATTCTCTTCCGGCTTGCCCTGTACGGTCTCCAATAAGCGGTTGAAGCTTTTGGAAATGTCCGTTTTACTTCCTTCCGTACGTACCTTGTGACCGAATCGGCTGATAAATGCGGAGAAGTCTCTCAGCTTCTCAGGATCCGGCTGTTCGTGAACACGGTAGACGAATGTTTTCTTTGTCTTATTCTTGGTCTTTCCGACGAATTCGGCTACTGTACGGTTGGCCAGCAACATGAATTCTTCGATCAGCTTATTGGCTTCTTTTGACTCTTTGATATAAGTACCCAATGGTTTACCTGTCTCGTCGATATCGAATTTGACTTCGAACCGATCGAATGCGATAGCTCCGTCCTTGAAACGCTTTTCACGCAATTTTTGTGCCAGGCTGTTGAGCGCCAGGATTTCTTCTTTATAATCGCCTTCTCCTGTCTCGATCACTTCCTGCGCTTCTTCGTAGGCGAAACGGCGGTCGCTCTTGATGATCGTACGGGCGATATGGAATTGCTGGACTTCGGCGTTTTTATTTAATTCGAAGATAGCCGAAAAACAAAGTTTCTCTTCGTCCGGACGGAGTGAACATATCTTGTTGCACAAGCGTTCGGGCAACATCGGGATGGTACGGTCTACCAGATAGATGGAGGTGGCCCGGTCATATGCTTCCCGGTCTATCAGGCTTTCCGGTCTGACGTAATAAGTGACGTCGGCAATATGTACGCCAACTTCCCAGTTGCCATTTTCCAGAAGACGTGCGGAAAGCGCATCGTCAAAGTCTTTGGCATCTTTCGGGTCGATGGTGAAAGTCGTGATATTACGGAAGTCCTCACGTTTGGCTATTTCCTCTTCGGGGATTGCTTCCGATATCTTATCCGCCGCTTTTTCCACATTGGCCGGATATTTGTATGGGAGGTCGAACTCTGCGAGGATTGCGTTCATCTCGGCATTGTTGTCACCGGCCGCACCTAAAATGTCTACCACTTCGCCCAGCGGGTTCTTGGCTTCTTCCGGCCATTCGGTGATACGGACAATCGCCTTATCGCCCGTCTTGCCGCCTTTCAGCTTGTCTTTGGGGATAAAGATATCGTTTGCCAATGTCTTGTCTTCGGTAATCAGGAAGGCAAAGCCTTTTGTCACTTGCAGCTTGCCGGTGATTGTCCGACGTTCGCTTTCCAGGATTTCAATCACTTCACCTTCCGGATCGGCGCCTTTTCTCTTTGCATGAAGCTGTATTTTTACCTTATCGCCGTTAAGCGCATGGGCGGAGTTGCGTTCTGCCACAAAGATAGGCGTTCCGCCGTCTTCGGGGATAAAAGAGTTCTTTCCGTTCTGCCGGCGCATGAAAGTCCCGACGGCTGTTGTTCCCCAGTCGTTATAGCGGTAGCGTCCCCGGTCTATTTCGGAAATGAAGTTATCAGCGGAGAGATCATACAGGATGTCCACCACCTGCAATTTCTGCACTTGGTTAGTCACTCCTATCATACTGCTGATTTGTCGATAGTTGAAAGGTTCCTTGGGAGAAGACTTGAATACGTCGATGATGGCATTGATCATTGCCTCTTTTTTCATCCGTTTGTTATTGCTTTTGGAGCTGTTTTGCTTCTTTCCCTGTTTATTACTTTTCTTTTCAGATTTATTCTTAGTCATATTTTTATTTCAATGTTTTACAAAGTAAACAATAAATATTGAGAAGCTGTTTACATTTGTGATAAATTATGTCCGGAAGGCCTTAATTCCCGAAACTGTTGGCTGCTACTCCTTTAGCACCCGGTTTGCAACTGAAGACGCTGCCGCTCAACGGATACTTGCGGAGTTGTTCTTCGGACAGGCCGGCGCGAGCCGTTGTGATATAAAGCGTGTCCATCTTTTTACCTCCGAATGCGCAGGAGGCGACATTCGGGGCCGGAACGTTCACCTTGGCCAATAATTCTCCCGTATAAGGGTTATAACAGTAAACGCCATAGCCTCCCCATTGAGCCACCCAGAGGTGGTCCTGGCTGTCGATTGTCATCCCGTCCGGCGCCCCTGTCCCTTCCGGCAGATCGACCGCAATTCCGTCAAACAGGATATCGCCGTTGTCGGGATCATAGCGGTAGCGGGCTATTTTGCCGGTCGGCGTATCGTTGTAGTACATGAATCTCTTGTTTGCTGTCCAGACGATACCGTTCGAGATCGTTACTTTTTGTAGTTTGGTGCTGATTGTTCCGTCGGGTAAAACACAATACAAGGTTCCGGCTCCTTTCGGCGCACCAAAACCCATTGTCCCGATCCATAGACGTCCTTCCGGGTCGCATTTCCCATCGTTGCAGCGTACTTTTCCGTCTTTGTCGGGTATCGGAGCGACGGATGTCGTCTGCCCGTCAGCCAGGTTTACCCGTACGATTTCGTTTTGCAGGGCGATGATAACGGTGCTGTCGCTTTCCGGTACGACAGTAGATATCATGCGGTCGAATTTCCACGAGTCGCATTTCTTTGTGTTCGGGTGATATTCGTACAACGTCTGACCTTCAATGTCTACCCAGAATAATGTTTGGCGGTAGGGGTCCCAGATCGATCCTTCTCCGGTAGTGGCTTCGGCCTTGTAGGCCAATTCAGCCGGAATGATTTCTACTTTAGGCGAACAGGATATTGCCGTGATTAAAATAGAGAATAAAGTCAGTATGTTAATAAGAAAATGCTTCATGATACAAAATGCCGGTTTTAGTTCGTGATAGAGATATTTGATGCAAATATATTAAATTAATCCTGATTACCAGACATATTTATATGTTTTATTGCATATTGTTGGATATGTTTTCGTTTTCCTTTAAATTAGAACCCAATTTGATTACCGGCTTCGATTGCCGTTAATGAACGGATTTTAAACTGAGATTGAGATGAGAGAATTGAATAAAAAAACAGCCGGAAAGGTGCTGCATCCGGAACGGATCATACAGTTCGGCGAAGGGAATTTCCTTCGTGCCTTTGCGGATTGGATTATCCAAAAGATGAATGAGAAGATGGGTTTTGACAGTAGTGTGGTCGTTGTCCAGCCGATTGACCGGGGGATGGCGGATATGTTGAATGCGCAGGATTGCCTCTATCATGTCAATCTGCAAGGCTTGGATAAAGGAGAGAAGGTAAACAGCCTGACCCGGGTCGATGTGATCAGCCGTGCGTTGAATCCCTATACGGATTTTGCCGCTTTCATGAAATTAGCGGAACAGCCGGAAATGCGTTTTGTCATTTCCAATACGACGGAAGCGGGAATCACTTTTGATCCGGCTTGCAAACCGGAAGATGCGCCGGCTTTTTCTTATCCGGGAAAGCTGACCCAGTTATTCTACCATCGCTACAAGACATTTAACGGCGATAAGGATAAAGGGCTGATAATCTTCCCGTGTGAACTGATATTCCTGAACGGGCATAAGCTGAAAGAAACAATTTACCAATATATCGAACTGTGGGAATTGGGCGATGGCTTTAAAACATGGTTCACAGAATCCTGCGGGGTGTATGCGACACTGGTGGACCGCATCGTACCGGGATTCCCACGCAAGGAGATCGATGCGATCAAGGAAAAGTTACAGTATAACGATAACCTGGTTGTCCAGGCGGAGGTCTTCCATCTGTGGGTGATTGAAGCGCCCGGTTCGGTAGCGAAGGAGTTCCCGGCGGACAAGGCGGGGTTGAATGTCCTGTTTGTTCCGAGCGAAGAGCCTTATCACCAGCGGAAAGTGACTTTGCTGAATGGCCCCCATACGGTTTTGGCGCCTGTCACCTGGCTTTCCGGGGTGGATATCGTACGGGATGCCTGCCGGCACGAGGTATTGGGGAGATACATTCATAAAGTGATGTTCGAAGAATTGCTGGAAACGTTAGACCTGCCGAAAGAGGAACTGATGCAGTTCGGCCGCGACGTGATGGAACGTTTCAATAATCCGTTTGTCGATCATTCGGTTGTCTCGATCATGCTGAATTCATTCCCTAAATATGAAACGCGCGATTTACCGGGCCTGAAAGTCTATCTGGAGCGGAAAGGCGAGTTGCCGAAAGGGCTCGTTTTAGGTCTGGCTGCCATTATTACCTACTATAAGGGAGATGCACGTGCCGATGGTGTAAAAGCGGAGCCGGATGACTCTGTGGAAAACCTCAAGTTGTTACAGGAACTTTGGGCGACCGGTTCGACGCGGAAAGTGGCGGAAGGCGTATTGGCAGCCTCTTCCATTTGGGGTGAAGACCTGAACCGGATTCCGGGGCTGACGGAAATGCTGAAAGAGTTTCTGGATACCATTCAGGAAAAGGGAATGCTTACTGCCGTTAAAGAAATTTGCTGATGCGAACGTATATACAGATAAATCCGGCCGATAATGTGGTTGTGGCCGTCGAAGACCTGCATGCCGGCATGTCGTTGGACATTAATGGAAAGACTGTTGTTGTGAAACAGGATATTCCGGCAGGTCATAAGGTAGCCTTGCAGGACTTTGAGGAAGGCGATTATATCGTTAAATACGGTGCTCCTATCGGGCATGCCCGGATGGCGATTGCTGCGGGTTGTTGGATAAACGAGAAGAATATCAAAACCAATCTGGAAGGATTGCGTGAATATGAATTTAACCCGCAGCCCATCCCTGCCCAACCTTCACGGGCTTCGCTCGCTTTTAAAGGCTATCGCCGCAAGAATGGGGATGTCGGTATCCGGAATGAGGTCTGGATCATTCCGACCGTCGGCTGTGTGAATGGCATTGCCCGCCGGCTGGCCGATGAGTTGCAGCGGGAGACACAAGGGGCGGGAGTCGATGCGATTGTCGCTTTTCCGCATAACTATGGTTGTTCCCAGTTGGGTGATGACCACGAGAATACCCGGAAGATATTGCGGGATATGGTGTTGCACCCGAACGCGGGGGCGGTTCTTGTTGTCGGTTTGGGATGTGAGAACAACCAGGTCGGCGCTTTCCGCAAGCTATTGGGAGAATACGATACGGAACGCATCCGCTTTATGGAAACGCAGAAAGTGGACGATGAATTAGAGGCGGGCATGGCGCTTTTGCGTGAGCTTTATGCAGTCGCTTCACAGGATGAGCGAACGGATGTCCCTTTAGGCGAATTGCGTGTGGGGTTGAAATGTGGCGGCTCGGATGGCTTTTCCGGCATTACGGCTAATCCGTTGCTGGGCGTCTTTTCCGATTATCTGGTGGCACAGGGAGGAACGAGTGTTCTGACGGAAGTGCCGGAGATGTTCGGAGCCGAAACGATCCTGATGAACCGGAGCGAATCGCGGGAAGTCTTTGAAAAGACTGTTCATTTGGTCAATGACTTCAAATCCTATTTCATAGAAAATAAACAACCCATTTACGAGAATCCTTCCCCGGGCAATAAGGCGGGAGGTATTTCTACACTGGAAGAGAAATCGCTGGGGTGTACGCAGAAAGCCGGGACTTCGGCTGTGCGCGATGTGATGCTCTATGGTGAACGGTTAGTAACAAAAGGTCTGAATTTGTTGAGTGCTCCTGGAAACGACCTGGTGGCCAGTACCGCTTTGGCAGCTTCCGGCTGCCATCTGGTACTGTTTACAACCGGAAGAGGAACGCCTTTCGGCACGTTTGTCCCGACAGTGAAGGTTTCGACTAACAGTAATTTGTATGCACGCAAGCCAAACTGGATCGATTTCAACGCCGGTTCCCTGTTGGAAGGCAAAGGCATGAAAGAACTTTGTGAAGAGTTTATCCGCTTTGTCATCGATGTCGCAAGCGGTTGTCCGACCAATAACGAAAAGAACGGTTACCGGGAGATCGCAATCTTCAAATCCGGGGTGACATTATAATTAATCGGGATAATCCGTTTATGGACAGAAGTGAATCAAACAGACCTCGTAGGGGCGGTTCGCGAACCGCCCTTCGTGTCAACAAATACGCTACCTGGGCAGTTCGCGAACTGCCCCTACGAAGCCTGTTCTATAAACAAGCGTGAAGGTCCTGGCTTGTCAAGATTGCCTGTAAAATGGTATTGCAGTACTTCATGGGGTTATAGTGCCGTAAAGGAAAGAATAACCCGGCAGATAGAATGAACGATGCGGGATGTGTGCTACTTCCGTACCTACCCGCTATTCATGTTACAGCCGTGAAACAAAAGAAATCCAATTGTAACATAGAAGGAAGACAATTGTGACATGAAAAGAATACGACTGTGACATGCAATAGAAGACCGGATAAAATAGTTTATCTTATATCTTCTTCTCAATAACCGCCTGCACTACATTCAATACATAGTCGCCAAGCTTCTCTGCTTCGCCGATGATATCCATGTAGTAGACGCCATCCTGATACTGGTATTTCTTGTTGTTGATGTCTTCCACGTTGTGGTTCTTCAACTGGTTGCGGTAGTTGTTGATTTCGTTCTCAATGTTGTAAGACGGGTTGACATCATCGCGGACGAGTTCTGTCTTTTTCAGGATCTCGATCATGCGGTACAAGGCCTTTTCCGTCAGTGCCAACATCTGGTCGACGTTATGGTTTTGCTCGTCCGTAAACGTCGATTTGAACTCGTTGCGGCGCTTGATGCTTCGTGCCATATTGTTGCAGGAGTCGGCAATACTTTCTATCTCCGATACGGCGCGCAGCATGATACGGATCTCTTCCTTACCTTCCGAACTCAAGCGGCCTTCAGCCACGCAAGTCAGATAGTTGGCAATCTCGATTTCCATCCGGTCGCTGATACTTTCGTATTTCTCGATGCGGCTGTAGGTCTTCAGGAATGCTTCTTCATTTTTTTCGTAGAACAGTTCTTTTACCATGCCCAACATACGACCCGTGCGTTCTGCAAAAAGAGTGATTTCCTTGTGTGCCTGCAGGATGGAAAGCTCGGCTGTAGACAACATACCGCCTGTAATATAACGTAAGCGGTATTCTTCTTCCTCCTCTTTCTTGCCTTTGATGAGAGCACGAACCGTCTTCTCGATCAGATTGACGAACCAGATCATAATGAACGTATTGCTGATATTAAATGCCGTGTGGAATGCCGCCAACTTGAAGGAAACGGCAACTGCCGGATCGCTTATGCCCATGATATTTGTCACGAACCAGGAAACGGCATTTGTAAACGGATAGAATAGAACAAGCACCCAGCAAACGCCGAATATGTTGAATACCAAGTGCGCCAAAGCCGCTCGCCGGGCCTGTATATTTCCGGTCAACGCTGCTAAGTTGGCCGTGATGGTTGTTCCGATATTTTCGCCCAGTACCAGCGCTACACCTAATTGATAGTCGATCCAGCCGTTGGCACACATGATAAGCGTGATTGCCATTGTGGCGGCGGAAGCTTGTACAATCATGGTCAGAATCGCACCGATGAAAAGGAACAGGATGATGGAGATGAATCCCATATCGGTATAGTTCTGCACGAAAGCAAGCATATCGGGGTTGGCGCCAAGATCAGGTGCGTTGGCTTTCAACGACTGCAAACCCATAAAGAGAAATGTGAAACCGAAGATGAACTCACCGATCGACTTACGGGAACTTTTACCGGAAAAGAGTAGAGGAATACCAAATGCTAATAGAGGGAGGGAAAAGGCTGCGATGTCGACTTTAAATCCGAGGGCGGAGATCAACCAGGCGGTTACGGTCGTACCGATATTGGCTCCCATGATGACCCCGATGGATTGGGTGAGGGTGAGCAACCCGGCGTTGACGAAACTGACCACCATGACTGTAGTGGCGGATGATGATTGGATCAGGGCCGTGATCAAAACGCCGGTTAAAACACCGGTTACCCTGTTAGTCGTCATGGCCGTCAGAATCTTGCGTAAACTGTCACCCGCAAATTTCTGCAGACCTTCGCTCATGATTTTCATACCGTACAGGAACAAGCCTAAAGATCCTATCAGGCGTAGAAAATCAAAAAATGAATAGTCCATTTAAAATACGTTTAAGTGGATGTATATCCGATTAATATTCCTAACTTTAGGGGGCAAATTTACAAATAATAACTGATATACCATGTCTGAAACGATTACAATTTATTGCAAAAATAACAATACCTATAAAGAGGTTCCCATTGGTTCTTCACTGTTAGACATATATGCGCTTGTAGGCGCTCCGCTCCGGTTGCGGCCGATGAATGCGCAAGTAAACAATAAAACGGAAGGCTTGAGCTTCCGTTGCTGGCATCCGAAAGATGTAGAATATGTCGATTATTCCCAACTGTCGGGAATGCGTACGTATGTCCGTTCCCTGTGTCATATCTTTTCCAAAGCGGTAAACGATGTGCTGCCTTCGGCGACGTTGAACCTGGAACATCCGATTTCAAAAGGTTACTACTGCGTCATTCACAATGGAAAGAATATCGATGAAGAAACGATCGGCAAGATCAAAAAACGGATGTGTGAGATTATCGATGCTGACCTGCCTTTCCGTTTGAAGACGGTCCGTACGGCCGACGCGGCAGTCTTGTTCCGCGAAAGGGGCATGAACGACAAAGCGCGTCTGATCGAAAGCGCCGGTATGCCTTATACCTCTTATTATGATTTGGATGGTTACATCAATTATTTTTACGGTTGCCTGACGCCGTCTACCGGCTATGTGCGGCTTTTTGATCTGGTCCCTTATTTCGACGGCGTGTTGTTGCGTGTCCCGCAAAGAGGCAATCCGTTGGAGCTGGAACCTGTCATCCGCCAAGATAAGATGTTTCAGGTCTATAAGGAACACCTGACTTTGCAGCGTACGGTCGGGCTGGATAATGTTGGTGACCTGAACCGGGCAATCGAGAAAGGCCTGTCTTCCGAGATTGTCATGGTATCCGAAGCCATGCAGGAGAAGCAGGTTGCCAAGATCGCGGAAGAGATTGCTTCGCGCTACGACGACGGCATCCGCATCGTCTTGATCTCCGGCCCTTCCTCTTCCGGAAAGACAACCTTCTGCAAGCGTTTGGAAGTGCAGTTGATCACGAACCTGATTCATCCCGTCAGTCTCTCGTTAGACGATTATTTCCTGAATCGCGAAGATACGCCTAAGGATGAAACGGGCGAATATGATTTTGAATCCCTCTACGCACTCGACCTGCCTTATTTCAACAGCGAGTTGCAGAAATTGCTTTCGGGTGAGGAGATAGACGTGCCGAGTTTTGACTTTGAAACCGGCCGTCGCGTGTATAAAGGAAAGAAATTGAAGATGCACCAGAATTCGATCCTGGTGATCGAGGGTATTCACGCCCTGAATCCGGAATTGACTTCTATGATCGAAGATTGCTATAAATACCGGGTTTATGTTTCGGTGCTGACCTCTATCTCGTTGGACAACCATAACTGGATTCCGACGACCGATAACCGCCTCTTGCGCCGCATTATCCGCGATTACCGTTTCCGTGGTTATTCCGCCCGCGATACGATTGCCCGCTGGCCCAGTGTGCGCCGGGGCGAAGATAAATGGATTTTCCCGTATCAGGAAAATGCGGATGCGATGTTCAACAGCGCCATGTTGTATGAACTGGCAGCCTTGCGGAAGTTTGCCGAACCGATTTTAGGCGAAGTGCGCGAATGCGATCCGGAAAATGCGGAGGCTTACCGCTTGCTCCGTTTCCTCCGTTACTTTAATTATATTCCTGATGTCGGCCTTCCGGGCACTTCCCTCTTGCGTGAGTTCTTAGGGGGAGGAAGTTTCCGTTACTGATATTTGTTTTTCGGCGGCGTCATTTATATTTATGACGCCATCGTGTATATTCCTGACGCCGTCGGATTTCTTTTCGACGGCGTCGGGAACAGATTTCCTTTGCACCGAAATTTATTGTACTTTTGTGCGCTCTAAATGAATGGATAATGGAAAAAGATTACTTCTCACATATATTGCCGAACGGTTTACGTATCGTGCATCTTCCCTCTGCTTCTCCGGTGTCGTATTGCGGTTTTGCCGTGAATGCGGGAACGAGGGATGAGGAGGCGCATGAATTCGGATTGGCTCACTTTGTGGAGCACATGGTATTCAAAGGGACGGAAAAGCGGAAGTCCTGGCATATCCTGAACCGGATGGAGAATGTGGGAGGAGAGTTGAACGCCTATACGACAAAGGAAGAAACATTCGTCTATTCCATCTTTATGAAAGAACACTTCCGCCGGGCTTTCGAACTGTTGGCCGATCTGGTGTTCCATTCCCAGTTTCCGGAACAGGAGATCGAGAAAGAGGTGGATGTCATCCTGGACGAGATCAACTCGTATGAGGACAGCCCTTCGGAACTTATCTTCGATGAATTCGAGAATTTATTGTTCGACGGCCATGCCTTAGGGCATAATATCTTAGGAGATGAACAATCGTTGCTGAGCTTCGACAGCGAGTCCGGCAAGTCGTTTATGAAACGTTTCTATGCGCCCGAAAACATGGTCTTTTTCTCGATGGGACGCATTCCGTTTAAAAAGATTGTGCAGATGGCGGAAAGCGCTTTGTCGGATGTCGCCTTCCCGATGGCGTCGCGTAACCGGGTTGCGCCTGCCGGGATTCTTCCTGTGACGCGACAGGTCCATAAAGATACGCATCAGGCGCATGTCCTGATAGGCGGTCGGGCATACAGCATGCACGACGAGAAGCGGTTGCCGCTTTTCCTGCTCAATAACCTGTTGGGCGGTCCGGGAATGAATAACCGGTTGAATGTCTCCCTCCGGGAAAAGCACGGGTTGGTGTATAATGTGGAATCAAATGTAACTTCCTATACCGATACAGGTCTTGCGAGCATCTATTTCGGTACTGATCCGAAGAATAAGGAGAAAGCTGTCCGGTTGGTCCATAAGGAGCTGGCAAAACTGCGTGATGTGAAACTGTCGGCCACCCAGTTGGCTGCCGCCAAGAAGCAGGTGATCGGCCAGTTAGGTGTCTCGGGTGACAACCGCGAAGGCTTGTTCTTGGGCTTGGGAAAGAGTTTCCTCCATTATAACCGCTACGACACCTTACCGGAAGTCTTCGCCAAAGTAGAACGCCTGACAGCAGAAGAAATACTGGAAGTCGCCAACGAGGTCTTCGCTCCGGAGCGGTTGTTTAGTTTGATTTATCAATAATTAAAAAGTTTGTTCCAGCCAACGGGATAAAAAGACGTCATAGACTTGATACCAAGATTCGTGAAGGGTCTCTTCCCTGTAGATCATCTCTTTTTCAAGTAGTGCATCCAATGCCCGTTTGGCATTGAATGGGGTTCCGACTTTATATTTTTGTATTAATGTTTTAGACTGGGGCTGGAATACTTTACCCTCTTTAGCGATGGCGATGAGGAGTTGCCATTGAACCGGACTTAATAATTGACGGTATTGTATATAAGTAGCTTGTTGTGATGTCAACAAATCGTTACAAATACGCTTAACATCTGTTTCCTGTGTGCATTTGATCGGAGTGGCAAAAACATTGTTACAGACCATTTGGGTGTAATAGGTATGCGACCGGGTCCATTCAAGTAAGAAGTGAGTGGCTTCTTCTGTTATTTCTTTTCCGGCTTCGGCAAACTTTTCATGGATGAAGGCGCTGTATTTGTCATTCGGAATAGCCGACAAATACATCATCTGAGTACTGGCAAAGAAAGGTCTCTTGGTATTATTAAACAGTTCCAACATCATATGTTTATTACTTCCACTGAAGATGAATTGTACGTTTGTCAGGTGTTGGATATGGGAACGTAGCAATGCCTCCGTATTGCTCTCCGGATAATTGGCTACTTGTTGAAATTCGTCGATAGCAATCAGAACCGGCTTATCCTGTTCTTCCAGAAACCGGAATATACCGGCCAGAGTCTTCTCCGCAGCTTTTGTCTCTGTAAATTCGAATCCGACTGTAGGCTGTCCGGTCAGAGAATCATAAGAGATGGTCGGATGGAATCCTTTCAACAGGTCCAAGAAACGCTTCCCTATATTTTTTTGTTCGGGTATTTGCTGGAGAATGGCTTGTGAAAGACACTCTGTAAAAGATTTGATATTTTGGGTTGCATATATATCCAGATAGATGCAATGGAGGGAGTGATCTGCGGAATATTCATCGAATAGACGGTGAATCAGTGCAGATTTTCCTAACCTGCGGAGAGAGATTAAAGTTGTATTGATCTTATTCTCTACCTGCTTTTTCAAGAATAGAAGCTCTTCTTCGCGATCGCAAAAGTACGATTTGCCATGATAGCCAGTCGTTGGGAATGGATTAAATTTGCTGATAGCCATATTCGTTTCTACTTTGATGTAATGCAAAGATACAATTTTTATCATACAAAATGTATCATACAAAATGTATCATACAAAATGTATGATGCTTTTTTACCAGCATTCCGCCTTGTCCTTTAGTTCCGGTATCCTGTTCTTGTCGAACGTTGGACTTTTGATTCCATTGCGTTTCTGTCCGATATAATCATGGAGCAGCAGGAATGCCTGTTTGCTTAACAGCGAGATGGCGATGAGGTTGCAAATCGTCATCAACGCCATTGTGATATCCGCCAGGCTCCAGGCAAGGTCGAGGCTTGCCAGTGCACCGAACATCACCATTCCGCCAACCAGCAGGCGGTAGATGTATAAGATACTTTTTTTAGGGGTGATAAACCGTATGTTCGCCTCCCCGTAATAGTAGTTTCCGATGATGCTGCTGAATGCGAACAGGAAAATGGCTACCGCTACGAATATGCCTCCGGCTTTCCCTATCTCGAGCGTCAGGGCGTGTTGCGTCAGTTGCACCCCGTTTACCGAGCCATCCAGCGGAGCTCCGCTGAAAAGGATGATGAAAGCCGTACAGGTACAAATCAACAGGGTATCGGTGAAAACGCCCAATGTCTGGATAAGCCCCTGTTTCACCGGATGCGTCACGGATGCTGTTGCCGCCACATTGGGAGCTGAACCCATACCGGCCTCATTGCTGAACAGCCCTCGTTTGATTCCTTGCATCAGAGCTGCACCGACTGTACCACCCAATGCCTGTTCCCATCCGAATGCGCTGCCGACAATCAGTTTGATGACACCCGGCAGTTCTGTGATATTGAAAAGGACAATGCCTAATGCCAATGCCACATATCCCAATGCCATTATCGGGACAATCACGCTGCTCACCTTGGCAATACGCTGGATTCCCCCGAAGATAATGGCGAGCGTCAACACTGTCAGGATTCCCCCGACGATGGCCGGATTGAAATCGAATGAACCTTGCAGGGCGGCACAAATCGTATTGCTCTGTACCGAATTGAAGGCGAAACCGAAAGTAATGGAAATAAGGATGGCAAACAAGACTCCCATCCAGTTCAGCCCTAACCCGTAGCGCATATAATAGGCGGGTCCTCCGATAAAAGAGTCTTTCCCTTTCCGTTTATAAAGCTGTGCCAGTGTCGATTCGACAAAGGCACTGGATGAACCCAACAGGGCGATAATCCACATCCAGAACACCGCTCCCGGTCCGCCTACGGCAATGGCTGTGGCGACTCCGGCGAGATTACCCGTCCCGACACGGCTGGCAAGTGACACGGCAAAAGCCTGGAAAGAGGAGATATGTTTCTCGCCCTCATGGGCTTTGTTGGCGGAGTCGCCGAGTACGCGAATCATCTCCCGGAACATACGGAATTGGACGAAACGGGTTTTGAAGGTGAACCAGAGGGCGCATCCCAATAACATAATAATCAGAATATACGACCATAAAATATCGTTCGCTCCGCTGATCCAGTTGTTTAGTATTTCCATTGAGGCAGTTTATTGTCTTGATAATTACGCGAATATTAGCGTACAAACCTAAAGAAAATATTTCGTATAGGCAAGAAGGATATCCGGATTAAGGATTAATAAGTATATGATAAATAAATAATTCCGTATCTTTGAGTGTTTATTAATAAGGTATTGAGTTATGAAAGCAATTGAACCGAGTCTGATCAAGGACAATTTTATAGAGATTATCGGAAAAGAGTGGATGCTGGTGAGTGCCGGCGACGAGGACAAGTTTAACATGATGACGGCGAGTTGGGGCGGCGCAGGCTTCCTGTGGAACAAACCGGTGGTGTTTGTCTTTATCCGTCCGGAACGCTATACCCGCGAATTTGTCGATGCCAAAGGCGCTTTTACGCTCTCTTTCCTGGGTGAAGAACATAAGGCAGCCCATAAGATATGCGGATCGAAATCGGGCCGTGATATCGATAAGGTCGCAGCAACCGGCCTGACTCCGTATTTCACCGAATCCGGCAATCCCTGTTTCAAGGAAGCGCGCCTGACGCTCGAATGTAAGACTCTTTATGTCACGAAGATGGATAAAGATCATTTTGTCGACCCTGCCCTGTACGAGAAATGGTATAACGCAATGGCCGGCAATCCGCATTATGTATATGTTGCGGAGGTCGTAAATGCCTGGGAGATATAATCTCCAGGCATTTTGTGCAAATAAGTGTCGGAACATACAATTAAATCAAAAACTTTATCTATTTTTGCCCGGAACACAACAAAAACACAATGTCTAATGCTATGTTAATTCGTTTATGGCTTGTAACTTTGTTATCCTTTGGCATTTCTTCTTTATATGCATCGGATAACTCTCTTCCTGTATTTCATTTTGGGCATATATCGGCACAAGATGGCCTTCCGACGGATGAAGTGCGTCAAATTTATCAGGATAAGGACGGGTATATCTGGATCGCGACCAATAGCGGGCTGTGCCAATATGATGGTTATCAGATTAAGACATACAAGTCGAATCTGCATACACCCGGACTGTTGAGTAATAATACGATCTGCTGTGTGGCGGAGGACAATCATCATAATTTGTGGATCGCCGCTTACGACGGAGTGAATGTGCTCAATAAAACGACCGGACATATCCGGAAAATTGACAGTAAAGAGTTGCGGCGCAGTATAGTCGACCGTTTACTGGTAACTGCAACAGACCGTATTTTTATTGGTACGGAAGCGGGAGTGTTTGAATATTTCTCCGAAAAAGATTCTTGTGTAGCTTTCAAACCGGACGTGCTGAAAGGCTCTGTCAAGGCAATGATCGAGGATTCCAATCATAACCTATGGATAGGAACTTGGTCTGATGGGTTTTACCGGTATGACCCGGAGGTTGACAAGGTGTTTGCTTATCCGGTATTGAATGGCCGGAACTCGGCATATGATATTTTCGAAGACAGCAAACAACGGATTTGGATCGGCTCATGGGGGTATGGCCTGTTTCTACTTGAGAATCCTTACGAACCGGAACGTTTGTCCTGGAAACAGTATAAGCATGATACGAATAATCCGAATAGCCTTTGTGACGATATAATATATGATATCGATGAGGACCTGAATACAGGTACGCTTTGGATAGGAACCCGGAACGGGCTTAGCATACTCTACAATGAAGCTGCTTCATTGTTTCAGAGTTATCGACCGGATAACTCTGAAATTTCCGTTTACCATAATGAGATCAGTTCTGTCTTCCGCGATCGGGAGGGAATGATGTGGCTTGGACTGTTGGGAGGTGGCGTGAACACCGTTATTACACGCAAGCCGGAGTTTAGTCTGGACCGGATGGATGCGGTAAAAAACCCGTTGCTTACGAACTCTTCCGTCCGCAGTATCCTGGTTGACCGGGACGGTTTGATCTGGCTTGGATTGGGTAGCTGGGGATTCTTTGTCTATAACCGTATTGCCGGAACATACACGCACAATCTGGATATGCCGGAGTTTAAGGGATTGGGGCGTCTTCCTATTGTCAATACGATTATTCAATCTCCTACCAGCGATAAGATCTGGTTGGGAACGTATGACTGGGGAATTGTTTCGTATGATAAAACAGCTCCTGCCGGGCAGCAAGTCCGGTTGTTCAATTACGATACTGATTACTGGTTGACAAACCAGTGTGTTTTTTCTATTTTTGAAGATAAGGACAAGAATACTTGGTTTGGTACCCGTAATGGGATATGTGTCCTTACGGCGGGGGATAAGGGTGTCCGCTTCGATTCTTTCAAACTGAACGGGGCATCTGTCAATGCCTATGCCTATTTGTCCATCGTGCAGGATTCGCAGGGACGTATTTGGACGGGTACGAACAATGGGGGCATTATCAGAATCAGCGGTAGTCCGTCACAACCTGAGGAGATGGTGTTTGAACGTTACTCGTTCGAGGATGAGAAATTGAACAGCATCTCCGTACTTTGTCTTTTTATCGACAGCCATGGACGTCTCTGGGCCGGAACGGAAGGAGGAGGCCTGAACTTGTATGATCCTGTTCAGGACCGGTTTATTCCGGTACACAAACAAAGAAATCTGCCAGGCGATGCTATCTTCAGTATCCAGGAAGATCAGCAGGGTAACCTTTGGATGGGGACAAATGTCGGCTTGATGAAAGTCCATATCCCGGACGATCTTTCGAACGTAACCTACCGGCTTTATACTACTTCCGACGGTTTGCAGGATAACATCTTTTATCGTAACACTGCATTTACCGATATAAACGGTGAAATGTTCTTTGGCGGTTATAAGGGGTATAACAGCTTTTTCCCCGACCGGATGATGGAAGATGAGTCGTTCCCGCCGATCAGTATAACGGATATTAAGATTTATAACCAGTCCTGGGCTTTGCTTGATGAAAAGGTACAAAAGAAGATATCGGAACAGGCTCCGGATTTTACGGAACGAATCCGGCTGGATTATCGCAGGAATAATTTCAGTATCGAGTTTGCCGCTTTGAGTTTCTCTAATCCGCAGCAGATCAAATATGCCTATATGCTGCAAGGATTTGATACGGATTGGCAATATGCGGATGCTTCGCGCCATTTTGCCTATTATAATAACCTGAAGCCCGGTACTTATACTTTCTCTCTGAAATCTACCAATTCGAACGGAACCTGGAATAAGGACACCCGGCATCTTGAAGTCGTAATCCTGCCGCCACCCTGGAAGTCAGGTTGGGCGTATGCCGGCTATGCTTTGCTGTTGTGTATTTTGGTTTATATCGCCTATCGGATTGTACACTACAGGGTGGAGATGCGGAACGCGTTGCATCTCAGGGAGCTTGAACAGGCAAAGGCAGAGGAAGTCAATCACTCCAAATTGCAATTCTTTACGAATATAACGCATGAACTGTTGACTCCGCTTACTATCATATCGGCTGCCGTGGATGAGCTGAAGATGATTACACCGCAAAACGGAGAGTATTACCAGATTATGACGAGCAATATCAACCGGTTGATCCGCCTGCTTCAGCAGATTCTGGAATTCCGTAAGGCAGAGACCGGTAACCTGAAGTTGAAAGTCTCACAAGGTGATTTGGCTTCGTTCATACGCAACAGTGTGGATAGTTTCCGTCCGTTGATTAAGAAGAAAAGAATGCTTTTTTCGCTGGTTTGTGATCCGCAGGAGTTACCTGCCTGGTTCGATCCGGATAAGGTGGACAAGATTTTGTATAACCTGTTGTCCAATGCGGCCAAGTATAATGAACCGGGCGGCACGGTACGGGTCGAACTGTCTGTTATTGGCTCCGGAAATGCGAACTTAATTGTCAGAGATAATGGAAAGGGGCTTTCTCCGGAAGCAATAAAGAATCTGTTTAAACGGTTCTATGAGGGTGACTATCGCAAATTCAATACAATTGGGACAGGCATCGGCCTTTCATTGACAAAAGATTTGGTGGAATTACATAAAGGAAGCATCTCGGTATCCAGTAAACAGGATGAGGGAACCGCTTTCTCCGTAGTAATTCCAATCCTCCGTGAATTTTACACTCCTGAAGAAGTCGATGAAAGTTTGCATATTCCGGTTCTTCCGTCTGATAATAAAGAAGAGTGGAAGGAACCTGAAAAAGAATCGGTGAAACCGTCAGATAAAGAGAATCTCCGTTCACTGTTGTTGATTGAAGACAATGAAGATTTGTTGCGCCTGATGACTCGTTTGTTGAGTCCTACTTATAAGGTTTATACCGCAGTAACGGGAAAAGAGGGAATGGAGGTTATCGACCGGGAAGAGATCGATTTGGTTGTCTCCGATATTATGATGCCTGAAATGGACGGTATCGAATTTTGTAAACAGCTAAAAGGACATTTGGAAACAAGCCATATCCCTGTCGTTCTGTTGACAGCCAAAAACCGGGAAGAGGATCGTGCAGACGCTTATGATGCCGGAGCTGACGGGTTTATTATGAAACCGTTTAATTTGAGCGTGCTTCATGCCCGTATCAATAATTTGTTGAAACAAAAGGAACGTATGTCGGGTGATTTTAAGAAGCAGTTAGTCTTTGAAGCCAATGAACTGAACTACACGAGTCTCGACGAAAACTTTCTTCAGCAGGCAATCGACTGTGTCAACCGCCATCTTTCCGACCCTGATTTCGATCAGCAGGCGTTTCTCGATGAAATGGGAACGAGCAAGTCTACTCTTTATCGTAAGTTGAAATCATTAACAGGATTGAACTCCTCTGCCTTTATCCGTAATATCCGTTTGAAGGCTGCTTGCCGGATTATGGAAGAAAAGAAACATATCCGTGTTTCGGAGTTGGCGTATGCTGTCGGTTTTAACGACCCCAAGTATTTTAGTGTTTGTTTCAAAAAAGAGTTCGGTATGCAGCCCAGCGAGTATTTGGATAAGTTTGTGCCGGGGCATTCGGAATGAAACGTATTGTTGTGTGACCATCCTTGAAATTCAGGCTGCGCTTTGCAGCCTGTCCTTGTCTTGTGGTTTAATTATAATTCAAAAAGGTTTGATTCTGGTGTATGAGTGTAGAACTTACCTTTTTGAATCATCTTTCCCATATATAGTAAGAAAAGAGCCTTTCCTTTGCTGGCAGAAAATTTGAACCACAAGTACTAATTTTAATTTTTAATGCATGAAAGCACAAAGCTTAGCCTTGGCCGTTGCACTCTTGAGTGTTGGCCCCGTACTGTACGGTAACGCAGCTGAAGCAGATGTATCGCGGCACGAAAGTGCAGCCGTTCTGCAACAAGTGAAAAAAATCACAGGTGTGATCAAAGATGCAACAGGCGAACCGGTTATCGGTGCAAATGTTATTGTCAAAGGTACCACGAACGGAACCATGTCCGATATCGATGGTAAATTCTCTTTGGAAGTTCCCGCCGGAGCTATCCTCTCTATCTCCTATATCGGGTATGTGGCACAGGAAATCCCTGTTAAAAATCAGACAGACTTGAACATCCTTTTAAAGGAAGACAGTGAGATGCTTGACGAGGTAGTCGTGGTCGGTTATGGTGTTCAGAAGAAATCGGACGTGACGGGTTCGGTAACGTCGGTATCAAAGGAACGCCTTGAAAAGCTTCCGGTAACAAACGTATTACAGGCTGTACAGGGTGCGGCTGCAGGTGTGACGATCACACAAGCGTCGTCTATTCCTGGAGATGCTCCGACAGCATTGGTACGCGGACAAAACTCAATTAATGCCAATTCCGGTCCGTATATCGTAGTCGACGGAGTGCCTATCAACAAAACCGGTGGATCGTTGAATGATATAGCTCCTTCGGATATCGAGTCGATGGAAATCCTGAAGGATGCTTCGGCAACTGCCATTTATGGTACAAATGGGGCGAATGGTGTTATCTTGATTACGACCAAGCATGGTAGGTCTGGGAAACCCACTATCAAGTATAGCGGCTATGTAGGTTTTGAAGATTTCTCCAATAAACTGCAATTCTGTAACGGTGATCAAATTATTCAGCGTTATAAAGACTATGTTGCTATTAATCCGGGTGAGACGATGTATAATGAGAATGTGAAGTATCAAGCCGAAGTAGACAACTACAATGCCGGTATTGAAACAGACTGGATTTATGATGAAGCATCGCGTACCGGTATTATTACGGACCATAATGTCAGCGTTAGCGGTGGTGCCGAAAAAGTACAATATTATGTTTCTGCCGACTACCTGAGTCAAAAAGGTGTTTTGGTCGGTTACGACTATAAACGTTATTCCTTACGTACAAACCTTGATGTAGATGTTACTGATTATCTGAAAGTCGGATCAAATACATACATTGCCTCACACAATCGTGACGGAGGACGTGTTAACTTCCTTTTGGCCGAAGCTTCTTCACCTTGGGCTAAAGAATATGATGATAACGGGAATTATGAGATTTATCATATGTATAGTGAAACTATGTTTGTTAACCCGATGATTTATACCACCCGTGATGCTGAACGCCGCCAATGGAATGCAAGTATCAACGGATATGCAGAACTGGATTTCGGTAAAATATTCAATCCGCTTACCGGGTTGAAGTATAAATTCAACGGTGGTTTCTCATATGCGCCTAAACGTGAAAGTACTTATAGCGGGGCGACAGCCAATGACCTGAATGGTACCGGTAAGATTTTTAATGCCGAAACGCAGACTTATACAATCGAGAATATCCTTTCTTATACCCGCGACTTCGGTAAACATCATATCGATCTGACCGGACTTTATGCCGCTTCACGTAAGAAATATTCCGAGTCTTCTGCACAAGGGCAGAAATTCATTAATGATGATTTGTCATTCGGAAACCTCGGTAGTGCAGAAACGGCTACTGTCACTTCTTATGCAGACCTCTATACTACCGTTTCCCAAATGGGACGTGTTAATTATTCTTACGACAGTCGTTATCTGTTTACCTTTACAGTGCGTCGCGACGGTTCTTCCGTGTTTGGAGAAAACAATAAATACGGAGTGTTCCCGTCTGTAGCTTTGGGCTGGAACGTTGCACGTGAATCATTTATGCAAAAAACAAACGACTGGTTGAGCAATTTGAAACTTCGTCTCTCTTATGGTATGGCAGGTAATGAGGCTATCGGCGTTTATCAGACGCTTGTAAAACTCGATAATCATAAGTTTGCAATGGGAGGCAATTCGGTTGTAGGCTTGTATCCTAATTCACGTATGGGTAATAATGACCTCTCCTGGGAAACGACCAAGACGTTTAATACAGGTCTTGATTTTGGTTTCTGGAATAATCGTCTGTCTGGTAACATTGATGTTTATTTCTCCAAAACTTCCGACTTGCTTCTGCAACGTAACTTACCGAGAATTTCGGGTTACAGCAATGTATATGCCAATATGGGTGAGACACAGAACAAGGGGGTTGAACTTACTTTGAACTCTAAAAATATCGTGACACGCGATTTTACTTGGGGAACCAGCTTGGTATTCTCTTGGAACAAGAATAAAATCACTGATTTGTATGGTGACGGGAAAGACGATTTGGGTAACAGATGGTTTATCGGACAGCCTATTGGTGTCATTTACGACTATGACCAGGTGGGTATTTGGCAGGAAGATGAAATAGCACGTGGCGATCATGAAAAGTGGGATTCGACAGCTGAAGCCGGTGATGTGAAATTGGCAGACCGTAATGGCGATGAAAAAATTGATGATGACGACCGTCATGTAAAGGGACAAACCACTCCGAAATGGATCGGCGGATTAACCAATACATTTACTTATAAGGGACTGTCGTTAAGCGTATTTATCCAAACTGTCCAAGGTTTGATGAAGTACAATAACCTGATCGGTATAGCCGGTGATGAAATGGGACGTCGTAATTCCACTACCGAGATCGGCTACTGGACTCCGGAAAATAAGAGCAATGAATGGCGTTCGTTGCGTAAGCAATCAAACAAACATGGTTATGGCTTTGCCCAGGATGCAAGCTTTACCCGTATCAAAGACATAACTTTGAGCTATACATTCCCGGCCGAACTGATGCAAAAAGCGCATCTCGGAGGCTTGACAATCTATGCCAGCGGACGTAATTTGTTTACGTTCACCGATTGGATCGGTTGGGACCCTGAAACCCGTCAGGATTCACGTGGTAGCGGAGATTGGGAGGATAACTATCCGATGACTAAAAGTTATGTATTCGGTATTAACTTAACATTTTAAAATTGAAGAACGATGAAAATTAAAGATATATTATTCGCTTCTTTCACTGCATCTGTATTAATGATTGGCAACACGTCGTGCAGTGACAGCTTTCTGGGTGAAAAAATGTATTCATCTTATGGAACTGATGTGACAGATGTGAATGCTAAAGTTTTGGGAATACATTATAAAGTAGGTTGTATTCTCGGATACTCGAGTAACCAGGGATATCCCGGAATATGGCAGGTCGGAACCGATGTCGGTGCACCCGGTGATACGCAGGGAGTTGAGAACCCGTTTTACCGCTATGCGGAATTGAATAGTGAAAATGCCGGTGTCAGCTATTTATGGACGATGCTTTATGATATAATCAACTGCTCCAATCAGATCATTACAGCCGAAGAAGAAAACGGCGATAAGGCTTTGGTGGCAGAAGCTAAGTTTTTCCGTGCCTGGGCTTATAACCAGCTTGTAACTGGTTGGGGGGATGTACCTTTGGTAATTGAGTCGGCTACGACTCCGCGTACGGATTATGTCCGTGAAGCTGTTACCGAAATCGATAAGGTGATTAAAGAAGATCTTGTCTATGCAGTAGAGAATTTGCCGGAGGTTACAGCTTTGGCTAAGGAAAGCCGTATCAGCAAAGATGCAGCCCGCCAACTGGCAGGTGAAACTTATCTGCGGATCGGGATGCGTGATAATTCTTATTTTAAAAAGGCTGAAGATGTTTTGACGCCCATCATCGAGGGAGGCCAATACAAACTTATTTCCGGACGGTATGGCAAATATACCGGTGACCCCGGTGATTATTATCATGATATGTTCCGTTGGGGTAACCAGCGCCGCAGTGAAGGCAATACGGAAGGCATTTGGACATTCGAGATGGAATATAATGCATCTGTAAGTGGTGGAACTATCGATAATCCGCAACAACGCCGTAATTGGGTTCCTGCTTTTCATAAGTTGGATGGCATGGTGAATGCCGATTCCATCGGTGGACGTGGTAACGGGCGCTTGCGTTTGAGCAATTATGTGAAATATGGTTTGTTTGAAGAAGAGGGAGATATCCGTAATTCTAATTTCAATATCCGTCGTGTGATGTGGTATAACAAACCTGATTTCTCTATGGAAATCGGTCTGGATGCTGACGGATGGCAAGTAGAAAAGGATAAAGGTGTAAGAAATATCACCATAAAGACCGGCGATCAAGTAATCCCACATAAAGGCGATACCTTAAATGTGTTTTATCCCCATACGACCAAATGGGGCGGATATGATGTAACGGATGATTTCGGTTATGCTCTTGTTAAAGACTTCCCGATGATGCGTTTTGCAGAGACTTATCTGCTTCGTGCCGAAGCTCGTTTCCGTCAAGGCAATACTCAGGGAGCAGCCGATGATATCAATGTGTTACGCGATCGTGCTTTCCAGGAATACCGTCAGAATAATCCGTCGGCAGGTAAAGTGACAGCCGATATGATTGACATCAATTTTATTCTGGATGAGCGTATCCGTGAACTTGTAGGAGAAGAGAACCGTCGGTTTACATTAATGCGTACCGGTGAACTTGGTAATCGTGTGAGCATGATGCTGAACGGCTGGAACGAATTGGACAATAGTAAGAAATTATCCGGCTTCGACGCAAGTACACATACATTGCTTCCTATTCCTTTGACGGAAATCCAGTTGAATAAGGATGCTGTCCTCGAGCAGAACCCTGGTTATTAATCGGACTTCATTGTTATGCAACGACGTAACTTCATAAAAACAATAGCAGCTACAGGCGCCACAGGAGTGGTGGCCTGTAGCCCTTTTTCTTTAACGATGGCGGGAGAGCCGGAGAAGAAGAGGAAAAAGGTGCCGGAAGCGGAGATGAGCGACCGCTTGTATTGGACAAGCCTGATGTATAAGATTGCCTCGCCTGTACTGTCGAATATGGCAAAAGGAGAGCTGAGGAAGAAGATGACAGTCGAGGTAAGTCCCAACTGGGATGGGCGCGATAAAGGCGTTACCTATATGGAATGTTTCGGACGCCTGATGTCCGGACTGGCGCCTTGGTTGAGTTTGCCGGACGACGATACACAGGAAGGGAAACAGCGGAAACAACTGCGCGAATGGGCATTGGCGAGCTATGCGCATTCGGTCGATCCGGATAGTCCGGATTACCTGCTCTGGCGGAACGAAGGCCAACCGCTGGTCGATTCCGCATACTTTTCAAACGCTCTGATACGGGCGCCGAAACAGTTGTGGGAACCGCTCGATGCAACGACGAAGCAACGCATTATAGCTGAACTGAAACAGTTGCGCCGGGTAAAGCCTCCGTACACAAACTGGTTGCTCTTTGCCGCCATGAACGAAGCATTCCTGATGATGGTCGGTGAAGACTATGACCCGATGCGTCTGGATTTGACGATCAAGAAGATAAACGAATGGTACGTGGGAGACGGCTGGTATGCTGACGGTGAACGTTTCCATTTCGATTATTATAACTCATTTGTGATCCACCCCATGTTGGTGGAGGTATTAGAGGTTTTGGTAAATAGAGAGGTTGTGAAGGAGGATACGTACAGATTAGCACTTCAGCGTATCCGGCGTTATGCCGAACATCTCGAACGGCTGGTGTCGCCGGAAGGGACATTCCCGCCGTTCGGACGTTCGCTAACGTACCGTACCGGAGCTTTTCAGGCGCTTTCTCTGATGGCGCTCCGCAAGCAGCTACCGGAAAAGTTGCCGGAAGGACAGGTCAGAGCTGCACTAACGGCTGTGCATAAGAGTATCTTCAGCAATCCGACCAATTTCACGGACGACGGTTTCCTGACGATCGGCTTTGCCGGACATCAGCCGGAATTGGGCGACTGGTACAGCAACAACGGCAGCATGTATATCACCTCCGAGAGTTTCCTTCCGTTGGGACTTCCCGCCGATGATTCGTTCTGGACGGTGGAACCGCAGGATTGGACTGCCAGGAAAGCATTTGCCAACGTCCGGTTTAATAAAGATTACCCGGTGGAGTATTAATTCTAAATTGTGACTCATATGAATAAGTATATATGGCTGCTGGTCCTGTTTGTGTTTCCTGCCAGCGGTTTCAGCCAAAAGGAGTGGACGAAAAAGCAGGTAGTGGATATCATCTACCGGGTCAATGACCATTGGCAAGCGCAGAATCCTGTTCCCGAAAGGGCTTTCTGGGATAATGCCGCTTACCATACGGGGAATATGGAAGCCTATTTCCTGACGGGGAAAGAATCTTATCTCCGCTATTCCGAAGCCTGGGCGGAACATAACGAATGGAAGGGGGCCAAGTCGGATGATAAGGCAAACTGGAAATACAGCTATGGCGAGACCGACGAATATGTCCTATTCGGGGACTGGCAGATCTGTTTTCAGACCTATGCGGATTTATACCTGCTGCAGCCTGACCCGAAGAAGATCGCCCGTGCCCGTGAGGTGATGGAATACCAGATGAGCACGACCCGCAACGATTATTGGTGGTGGGCCGACGGATTATATATGGTAATGCCGGTGATGACCAAACTGTATAAGATCACCCGCGACCCGCTTTATCTGGAAAAGCTGCATGAGTATTTTAATTATGCCAACAGTATCATGTACGACAAAGATGCCTGTCTGTATTACCGTGATGCCAAATATGTTTACCCGAAGCATACGAGTGTAAACGGCAAGAAAGATTTCTGGGCACGTGGCGACGGATGGGTGTTGGCCGGTCTTGCGAAGATATTGAAAGAACTTCCGCAAGCGGATACACACCGGGTCGAGTATCTTTGCCGTTTCCGGAAAATGGCAAAGGCTGTTGTGGACTGCCAGCAGCCGGAAGGCTATTGGACGCGCAGTATGCTCGACCCTGCTCATGCTCCCGGACCGGAAACCAGCGGGACGGCATTCTTCACGTATGCTCTTCTTTGGGGAGTCAATAATGGCTATCTCGATCAGGAAGTTTATCTGCCCGCAGCCTTGAGAGGTTGGGACTATCTGACCACTGTCGCCCTCCAGGCGGACGGAAAGGTCGGATATGTGCAGCCGATAGGCGAGAAAGCCATCCCCGGACAAGTTGTGAATGCCGGTTCTACCTCCAATTTCGGAGTAGGCGCTTTCCTGCTTGCTGCCTGCGAGATGTGCCGTTTCCTCGATTAGTCGATCCCTAACTCCCGCAACATCTGCTCGGTGTGCGTCAGGAAATATTTTGTCAGTTGATAGTGTTCCGTCTCCTCGAAAGGAGTGAGGCGGGCACCGTCTTCATCTATGTTATAGATGTCGGCTCCGGGATAGGCCATCAGGATAGGCGAATGGGTGGAGATGATCAGTTGGCATCCCTGGTCGACCAACTCTTTTATCCGCACCAGAAGCGATAGCAGGCGTTGGGGGGAAAGGGCCGATTCCGGTTCATCCAGGATATAGAGCATGTTCCGTTCCCCGTAGTTGAGGAATGTGTTGAGGAAGCTCTCGCCATGCGATTGTTCGAGCAGGCGGCGCCCTCCGTAGCGTCCCAGCGAATAGTCGCGTCCGTATTTGAGGATGTCGCGCATCGAGCGGGCATCGATCTCACGAGCATGGTTGAAGAACGATTCGGCGCGGAAAAAGAAATGGTCGTCCGGCTTGCGCACTTCCACCAGGCGGATCTGATCCGGCAGGACGTTGGCAAGGACCTTGTGGCTCTCGTCGCCGTCGTTCAACATCCCCTGCGCTTCTTCATCCCGCATCTCATATTTATACATGACTGCTTCTAACAGTGTCGATTTGCCGATCCCGTTTTCCCCCACCAGGAAAGTAACCGGTTTCGTAAACACCAACTTGTCCATATACCGCACGGCAGCCGCCCTGTACGGATATTTCAGATCTTCCACCGGTCCCGATACTTCCTCCGGATTGATTAGTTTGATTTGCTTTAGATAAACCACTTGGTAATTGAAAATTGATAATTGAAAATTGAAAATTAGGGAAAGCCGGGCTTTCCGGGGACTAAGATACGGAAGTAAATCCGATTTACAACTTTCAATTTTCAACTTTCAACTGAATTGTATTCTTCCTGTCACACCCATGCAACAGGCGTGCTGTTACTTTGCCGGCAAATAAGAGAGGATACACTTATAGACACATGATTATATAACACTGCTTCGTTTTTTTTAATAACTGATTTACGTGTTTGGGCTTTATGTCTCAGTGATGAGGGGTAAAGCTTTTTTTGCGATGTATAAAATCTTTATCCAATACTCAAATCCTTCTTATTATATCTATAATATGAAGAAGCAATACGACTGAAAATATCAGAATCGTAAAGTAGCCTTTGTCGTATCCTGCTTTTTTCCGATAGATAACATAAATAAGAAATAGGAGCCACATGAATACGCTGTATACCGTGAAAACTATATTTATGTCGTACACAATATTGAATATGTATAATACAATATAGATCAAAACAAAAGGTATAAACAGCAACCCTTTTTCCATTATTCCTTTCATATTCTTTTATGGTTTTATTCCTTGAATACAATCTTCATAAGCACGATCTGCAAGCCTTATATCGTTTGTGCTCATTGAAAAATTTATGAATTCATCAGATTTTACAACGAAAGCAACGGGATCCGTATGTGTAAGATCTAAAAGTTGGTTTAAATATAGTGATTGTTTTGATGATTATGAATAAATATAGGTTAATAAATGTAGAGAAATAGGAGGCTTGTAACATATTCAAATCAGGGAAGATGTCAATGAAAAACCCGTATAGATATTACAATAACTCCCTTTTTTGCCGTTTTTCTATTTCGTCCGAAATCTTGATCGATTTTGGATTGACTTTTTTCACGGTTTAAGCTCCTCTTTCTGACAACAAGAAAAACGAGGTGCGCAGCCCGTTTCGAAAAGTGTGCAATTTGATTGCCGAAAGCCGGAAACGCCGTCAAAGTGATAAAGCTTAACTCCCGGAGAATCGAATATTTGAAAATAAAACGGACGGCGTCCCAAATATCGCAAGGAAATTCAGGTACTTTTTTGCCCTTTAGACGGTCCTCTTTCCAATTACGACCGTCCAAATCGCCATTGCGACCGTGCTAATCTTCGCGAGGTGCCGAGTGCACTACACATTAGCACGGTCATAATGGCAAAGAGGACGGTCGTAATTGCTGGAAACGCTCAAAAAAGAGGAAAAAGTCCCTTTTTGAGGTCGAAAAAGTGGATTAACATTTGTTTTGTTTCGGATGTCTCTTGAACCTGAAAAATGCGTTTTTTACAATAAGCCCCTCCTCGGGTAGTTGAAAGTTAAGAGTTGAAAGTTTGATCACTCAGGAAGCCTTTGAAAAGGGGTAAAATCTCGGAATGGAAAAAAGAACCATAGAATCGCCCTTTACACGTTGGGGTAACAAGATACCAATCACGCGTTTTATGAAAGGATTATATTGACTTAATATATTGATAAACAATTGGGTTTACGACCGTAGGAGCGTATGGCGAAGGACCTGTGGAATTTGTGGAAACTCTCTTCAAAAAGTGTATTTTGTAAAAATACATTTAGAAAACCCTTGGCTGCTTTTCATTTAAAAACGTAAGTGTTTTATTGCAAATACTACTATCTTTTGAATATCAACTGCTATTTGTAGAGCAAAAATCTACCTGAAAAATGACTAAAAAAACGATCGTTTATTTTAGTCATCAAAAGTCCACATTTTTTTTCAATCTTCCAAATTTTTTCAAAATAAAAAACACCTTGATTTTCAAAACTTGTCGCATTATTTTGTGGAAAAATGCTCCAAACCCGCATCCAGCCTAAAAATGACTAAAAAAAAGGATCGTTTTCGATCGTCAAAATACAGAAAATCACACTTGTTAACTACTATTTGTAGGCGTACATTGTATAGGGTAAGTTAATAGAGCGATGATAGGGTACAGAATTTTATTTCAATCAATAAACTCATTATTAATGCTTTAATTAAAAATGTTATGAAGAAAAGATTACTTATGTTACTCGCTGCCTTTATGGCGGTGACGAGTGTGGGGTGGGTGCATGCGCAAGATGGCCCAACGATTACGACGGATCTAACCGTTGCCCAGAAGGGGAGAGCGATCGTATTTGGTATTACAACGAAGAAAGGGAATGCCGGAGATATGAATGTCCGTGCTTCATTAACGGCAACCGACAATGCTTTTGATACTTGGGATTCCTACTATTATGAACCTAATAGTGGGAATCCTGGTTGGGTAAAATGGGATCCTAAAAACGAAGGATTCGGTCCGGCTGAAGGATTTTCTTTGATGGATGCAACTTCTTATATTAAGGTTGTACCGAAGGAAACAGGAACTTTCAGCTATACATTGAAAGTGACAAAAGTTGATGGAACAGAGGTTACTTCTATGCCTTGCGAGTTAGAGGTAAAAGACGAACCTGTATCTCCAGTTGCTTCAATTGGTGATACGGATTATGCTTCTTTGCCGACAGCGGTTCTTTTTGCGGAAAAGGGTAATACGATTAAACTGTCAAAAGGTGATTTTGACTTAAATCAGATGCTTGTGATAGACAAACCGCTTACGATTTCTGGTGCTGGTACAGGTCCGGAAGGGACTGGCATTCAATGTCGTATCGTAGAAGGACAAAAGCAATGGTCTATACCGGCTGGTAAAGTAGAAAACGAATATAAGCATTTGCTTGCAATCCTCAATGGTAGTGCAGGAGAAACTGTTACGATTGAAGGATTAAATATCTCAGGAGCTTTGGCTTCCGGTTTAAATGCACAATCAGCGATGAAAGTCGTTTTGAAAAGTGTTGGTATGGTTGATAATGCGAATGCAGGTTTGCTCGTTCATTCTGATGTTGAAGCAACAGGCATCTATACTATAGATAATAAATGGGGTGGTGTAAATATTGATCAAGGAAAGACGAGCTATTCTCCCTCCTTTACTTTTGACGCCACTTCTACTTTTGCTGAACAATCTAAGATCTGGTCGGAATTGAAAGATGCCGAATCAGCAGTGAATGCTCCGGAAGGTTGGACCTCTTATCTTGGTGTGCAAGGAACAAGTTCGAAGGAGATGTGGTATTGGACGAATTCGAAACTGACGTTCGAAAATGTTGCAAACTTTTATACAGATAAGACTTTAAACAAAGGATATACTTTAGTTTATGCTAATGGTAATCCTGTTACAGTAGAAGCATCGGGTAGTGATAAAATTAAAATCAGTGCTGGAACAGATGATGTACTGGAAATAGAGACTGCTAAGAATCCGATTATTTTCGGTGGAGCTAAGTTTGGTGATGTTGAGTCTTCCAATATTACCATGAAGGGTGGTAAAGTAGAAATGATTATCGGTGGTGGTTATTTAGGTAATGTAAAGAATGCCAATGTAACGGTTTCCGGTGGTGAGATTGTCAATTTGCTGGTTGGCGGTGGCTATGGTCCGAAGCAGGCATTTGATGCTTCAAAACGACAAACTGCTGACATCACGGGTAAAGCAACAGTTAAGATCGATAACGCTAAAGTTCGTTATTTGATTTCTGCCGGTTTGATGTATGCTAAGACGAAAGCAGTGGATGTTGAAATTACAGGAGAAAATACACAATTAACATATATATTAGGTGGTGGTTATGCTCCGGTGGGTATTGGACAAACGGAACAAACGGATTATGCAACGATTGCTAATGGCGTCGAAACGACTAACTTTAAGATGACAAACGGTAAAATTACGGGTGATCTTTTTGTTGGCGGTGGATATAGCTACTCTTATTCAAAGAATGTAACTGCTATATTGAATGATGTTGAATGTGTTGCCCTGTTGGGTACAGGTTCAAATGGATGCTCTGATAATGTGAAAATAGAGGCTACAGGTTGTAAATTCGTAAAAGCGACAAATTGGCCTTTAGAGATAGCTGCTGTTAATCGTGGTAAGGTAGGATCAGTGAGTATGGATTTTAAAAACTGTACTTTCCCTGCTACCGAAGAAGCTAAATATATTTATTTAGGCGCAACTTACCAGTGGCAAACCAGTTCTTTCCCCATTCCGACAGCAGAGAATATCTCTTTCACGTTTGATGATAAGTGTACAAATACTCCAGTTGTTGGTGTAAGTGAAGGAATCCAAAACGTAGTATTGAATGGTGCTGTTGCTAATGTTGGTCCTTTTAGCCAGAAGAAGAACGGAACTGATATTAAAGAATTTACAATTTCGGAAGGAAATGTTTGGGCTTTGAATAAAGGTTTAACCGTTGCAGAAGGTTGTAAACTGATAAATAACGGTACGTTAGTGGTTTCGGCAACAGATATCATGGCAGGTATTGCTGTCGGTGGTGCTCTGGCAGTTGACACTACTTCTACTGCTGTTGTTGCTGAAATGAATAAGGCTTCGGATAAGAAGGATCTGAAAGAAAAGACTTTCTCAATCGAATGCAAAGACGGTGTTATCGCTTCCAACAAAACGGTAGCAAAAGAATTACTGAAAGCCGGCAAGGTGGTGATGTTGTTGAGCTTCTCGGGAGAAACTTATTCTATTGCTTCTTATCAGAAAACATTGGCTAAGATTACTAACCTGCCGGATAGTGTAGTGTATGGTACGGCGCCGATTAAACTGGAGTTCAATCTGGAAAATGTGACAGCTACGGTTTCTGATGGCAGTAGTAATGTCGTAGAAATTAACAACGGTGTCTTGACAATCAAGAAACCGGGTACTGTTACTTTAAGCTTGTCGGTTACTGATGATGCAGATGCAGCTAATACACAAGCGTTGAAGGTGACAAAACGTACTTTGACCCTGACGGCTGGTATTGTTCCGGACTATGGAACAGAAAATAAGGGCGATTCAATCGTCTACAATGCCAATACAGATGTAACCTTGAAATGGGATGCTGCAAATATCGCAGTTTCCGGACTTCCTTGGGATGCGAATGCTTTTATTTCTAAATGTTTTGAAACATCGACTGCACCGACAGGAAGCCGTGCCAATAAGAATGTAGGTCCTAAAGTTCCGGTAATAGTTAATGAAATTACTATTAAAGATTCAGCTGACTATTATGTTTTAGCTCCGATCACTTTCGTAACCGCTAAGGTTGTGAAAGCACAGGCTACGGTAACAGCCAATAATGTAACTGACTATACATTTGGTTCAGAACTGCCGACCTTTAAGGCTACTACTACAGATGTGAAAGAAGGGGATAAACTTGACGGAACCTTGAAGTTCATCTGTTCCGCTACTCCTGATTCATTGGTGAAAGAGGGCGGTTATGACATTATGCCTTATGGACAGACTTCCGATAATTATGCGATTAAGTATGTCGCAGGTAAGCTAACTGTTGTGCCTGCTGATCCTAAGATTGAGATTGTAGATGTAAAGGTAACAGGAACTGCCGATGCTAAAACAATTACAGTACGGGCTAATCTGGTACATTCGGGTGGCGCAACAACGGCTGCAACAGTAACGGCTGCTGCGACGACTAAGGCTTCTGGTGATGCAATAAATAAAGGAACGGATGGTTATTATACTTATACAGTGTCTGGAGCAACTGCTGCTACACATACGGTTACATTTACGGCAACCAGTGGTGATAAGACAGGTACAGCTTCAATTGATGTAACTGTAGCAAAAGGTACTCCGCAGAACCTGGCATTCGACGACAAAGTTCTTTCTTCTATTGTCTATGGCGATAGCCTGGCTTTGATTGTATCGAGCGACCAGACGGGTGCAACAGGTAAATATACATTTAGCGCTACAGTAGATGGCGTAGATGCTAAAATCATCAGTGCAAACAATGTCTTGAAACCGACAGTTGCAAAAGATGTTGTTGTAACAGTTTCTCGTGCAGCTGATGACAGCTATTCTTCTGCCACTATTACAAAGACAATCAAAGTAACACCGAGACCGCTTAAAGCAGAAGTTGCTGCTTTCACGAAAAAATATGATGGCAATGTTACTGCAACAGTGCCGGATATTAAGTTGTCAACTGATTATAAAGTAATAGGTTCTGACCAGGTTAGCATTAAAACATCAGACATTTCTGCCACTTATGCCAGCAAGAATGTCGGAACACATGCGATCACTCTTTCAACATTGACACTGGAAGGTGATCAAGCCGATAATTACACCCTGATTCAGCCTACCGGCCTGAAAGGTGAAATTACGAAGAAGGACGCAACAGTAAAAGTGGACGATGTTACACGCATGTACAACCAGCGTTATACAAAGTATTCTTTCACTGCTACAGATTTGGTTGAAGGTGAGTCTTTGTCTTCTGTTTATACCGGTAAATTAGATGTTACTGAAAATGAAAAAGAAGCTACATTGATATTGAATATTAATACGAACTTATGCCAGAATTATAATCTGAAAGCTGAAAACGGAAAACTGACTATCAAGAAAGGTACTCCGGTTGTGGTTGCTTATAAAGATGGTGAAACCCCAAAGGCTTTGGTAGTCGATTCTGCCGGACATCAGAACTTGGAAATTTCAAAAGATCTTATAGATGGATACTTCCGGGTAACAGGGGATGAAGGTAGTGTTACAAATAGTGTGAATGCTATTGTAACTGCAGCTCCTGCAAATGTTCTGATGAATGCTTTATTAGTAACAAAAGCAAGTGAGCCTGATTGGACTGGTTGGAATAGCGATAAGGCTACTCCGATTGAATATGCTAAAACTGGTAACATTACGTCGGAAAATGATTACACATATTCCTCAACCAACTTAAACCGTTTGACTATTGATGCTGATGGTAGTTTGGCTGCAACAGGTGTTGGTAAGGTTGCTATTATTGCAACAAGTACATCTGGTGATGTCAAAGTCAAATTGTATGAAGTAACTCCGAAAAAAGCTACCTATAAAGCCGATATGAGCAAGACGTACGACGGCTTGACTCAAGCAACCGGTACTGTAACTTTAGATGGTGTAGTGAGCAACGATAACGTAGTATTGGATCTGGATGGCGTAACATTCAACTATGCTTCTCCGGCAGCCGGAACAAAGGCGATCAATCCTTCCCAGGCTCCTATCCTGACAGGTGCAGATGCAAATAACTATAATTTAGCATCTAAGGTTACGGGTAAGATTGATCAGAAAGCAATTAAAGTTTCAGCTCCGATCAGTGCATACTATACAGGTTCGAAAGACATGGTATTAGACGAATTTACCGCTGAAGGTATATTGAGCAATGATATCGTAAGCCTGAGTGTAACTTTGGATAATGAAACGGTTGGTACGGCACGTAAGTTTAAATTGGAAGGTTTGGGAGGCGATAACGCTGCTAACTATACATTGTCTAATACGGAAGCTTTGGAAGGTACGATTTTGAAACCGACTATCATAGTAACGGTTCCCGAAACAGCCTCTTCTACAACTGATGCTAAAAACAAATTGACTTATACAATTCGTGAAACAGGTAAACCTGTTTCCGGTGCTGTATTTAGTGATGCTGTGCAGGTAATATCATTAGGTAATAATGTTTATCAGGTAAGCACAGGAAAAGAGGACCCGAACTTCTCTTTGGTTTATACAAGCAACTCGATTGGTTACAAAGCAGCCCCGACTCCTCCTGCCGGTGGTGGTGACGAAGGCGACGAAACCGTTACAATCTCCCTGGATGCAACAACAAAGACGTTGCCGCGTAATGAAGAGTTCGTACTGAAAGCAACTGTATCTCCTTCCGATAAGACCGTGACATGGAGCAGTAGCGATCCGACGATTGCCAGTGTGACAGCTAACGGAAACAGTGCAACAGTGAAAGCCCTGAAGGTAGGTACGGCAACGATCACAGCTAAGATCGGTGATGTAACAGCCACTTGCGAAGTAACTGTAGACTTTGCTACCGGCCTTGAAGAAGCCCTTGCCAATACGCAGGTATATGCAAAACAGGGTAGTATTTATGTGAATCCGATTCAGCCGCTGCAGCTGACGATTGTGAACATGCTCGGCAAGACAGTTTACAATGCACGCATCAGCAGCTATGCGCAAATACCGGTAACAAATGGCATTTACATTGTGAAATTAACCAATGCCGGCAATACGATTGTTACCAAGGTAAATGTATACTAATCCATATATAAGAGAGTTTTAGTATTGA
>QWCH01001292.1_pt1 | contig 62098 bp, 43 predicted proteins | sample 1972671 | NCBI WGS metagenome assembly QWCH01 (sample SAMN09866713, study PRJNA288562) | Human gut metagenome isolate term3_stool, whole genome shotgun sequencing... | isolation source: gut | host: Homo sapiens | place: USA: California
CCGGAACTCAAGTATCACTTGAACAATCCGATGATGGAACGTATTTGCGAACTGAAAGAACGCAATTACAGAGATAAAGAAGAGTTCGACTATGCACCGCAGGATTATGCCGATACGTTGGATTCATTCGACAAGGTGCTCGAGATCACCGGCGAGATCACCGGCGAAATCATCGCTCCCAATGCCGAAGGTGTCGACGAAGAAGGCCCTCACTGTGCTAACGGACGTGTGGAATATGCTTCCGGAACGAAGCAGAATCTGGACGCAATGGTCAAAGCCGGCCTGAACGGTATGACGATGCCACGCCGTTTCGGTGGCTTGAACTTCCCGATCACTCCGTACACCATGTGTGCCGAAATCGTATCTGCTGCAGATGCCGGATTCGGAAACATCTGGTCACTCCAGGACTGTATCGAAACATTATATGAATTCGGTAACGAAGACCAGCACAGCCGTTTCATCCCGCGTATCTGTGCCGGAGCGACGATGTCTATGGACCTGACAGAACCGGATGCCGGTTCAGACCTTCAGTCCGTGATGCTGAAAGCGACTTTCGACGAGAAAGAAAATTGCTGGCGCCTGAACGGTGTAAAACGTTTCATCACCAATGGCGATGCTGATTTGCACCTGGTACTGGCCCGCTCGGAAGAGGGAACAAAAGACGGACGCGGTTTGTCTATGTTCATCTATGACAAGGAAGAGGGCGGTGTGGATGTTCGCCGTATCGAAAACAAGTTGGGTATCCACGGTTCTCCTACTTGCGAATTGGTTTACAAGAATGCGAAAGCCGAACTTTGCGGAAACCGCAAATTAGGTTTGATCAAATATGTGATGGCTCTGATGAACGGCGCCCGTTTGGGTATCGCCGCTCAGTCTGTCGGCCTGAGCCAGGCTGCCTACAACGAAGGGTTGGCTTATGCCAAGGAACGGAAACAGTTCGGCAAGGCAATCATCGAATTTCCGGCTGTTTACGACATGCTGTCTATCATGAAAGCGAAACTGGATGCCGGCCGTGCACTGTTGTATCAGACTTCCCGCTATGTAGATATCTACAAAGCATTAGATGATATCGCACGCGAACGCAAGCTGACTCCGGAAGAACGTCAGGAGCAAAAGAAATATGAGAAGTTGGCAGACGCTTTCACACCGTTGGCAAAGGGTATGAACTCCGAATATGCGAACCAGAATGCATACGACTGTATCCAGATTCACGGTGGTTCCGGTTTCATGTTGGAATATGCTTGCCAGCGCATCTACCGCGATGCCCGTATCACCTCCATCTACGAAGGTACGACACAGTTGCAGACTGTCGCTGCTATCCGTTACGTAACGAACGGCTCTTATCTGGCGACCATCCGCGACTTCGAAGCGATCCCATGTTCTCCGGAAATGGAACCGTTGAAAGCGCGGTTAGTTGAAATGGCCAACAAGTTGGGAGCTTGCATGAATATCGTGAAGGAAGCCCAGAACCAGGAATTGCTGGATTTCGTTGCCCGCCGCCTTATGGAAATGGCAGCCGACTGTATCATGGCCCATCTCCTGATCCAGGATGCAACAAGAGCACCCGAAATGTTTGCCAAATCAGCCGTCGTATATCTGAACTACGTTGAAGCCGAAGTTGAAAAACACAGCAGCTTCATCCACAGTTTCAACGCAGACGAATTAGTAAACTACAGACAATAAGAATCATTGTCTCCCCCATAAAAAGAGCCGGGTATCACCTTGATATCCGGCTCTTTTATTTATATTTGCGCAATCACATCACCACCACAGCTTCTCATCCGATGCCACAACCCCCATTGCATAATCCCCCGCAATAACAAATAAGTCAGGAATGCCATCCATAATGCGTGGTTTCCCATTGTGCCGGAAAAAAGGTAATAGATCAGGAAGAAAGTTCCGGAGGCAACCAGCATGGAATAGAGCATCAGGCGGGTGGCAGTAGCACCGATCAGGATACCATCCCAGAGAAAGGCGGCAAAACCGGCAAGCGGAACGGCCAGCACCCAATAGAAATAAGTTCCGGCTTCCTGAATGACGGCAGAATCGTTGGTCAGGAGTGACAGGAAACCTTTCCCTCCTACTCCGTAAAGTAGGGTAAAGAAGAGAGACAGACCGATTCCCCAGCCAAACAGCAGATGAATCATCCGGTTGAGCGCACTTTGGTTTCGGGCGCCGATATAACGTCCCGCCAACGCTTCACCAGCATAGGCGAATCCGTCCATTATATAAGAGAATAACGTAAACAGCTGCATCAACAATGTATTGACCGCCAAAACAGTATCACCCTGACGGGCTCCCGTAGAGGTAAAGAAAGTCGTAACGGCCACCAGGCAAAGCGTCCGGAAAAAGATATCGCTGTTTACCTGGAAAAAGCGGCGCATGGCAACCTTATCCACAATCTCCTGCCAGCCGACACGCCCTTTCAGCCGCTTCCGATAGTAAACAAGCCACAGAAAGACAGCCATCAGAAACCCACCGTACTGTGCAATCAGTGTTCCCGTGGCAACCCCTTCCACCTTCATTCCAAAGACAAACACAAAGATCAGGCTTGCCACGATATTGACAATATTCTGTGTAATTGCAATAAACATCGGAAAACGGGAATTCTGCATCCCGATAAACCAACCGGAAAAGCCATATAATCCCAATACGGCCGGTGCACCCCAGATGCAAATACGGAAATAAAGCGTAGCCAAATGCTCCACCTCCGCAGTCGTATCGAGCAAAGCAAAAGCTATTTTCCGTATCGGATACTGCAGCAGAAGCAGTGCCAGCGAAATGAAAAGCCCGACTCCTACCGACCGCAACAACACCCGTGTCACCTCCGACAAATCCCGTCTTCCCAGAGCCTGTGAAGTCATCCCACTCGTCCCCATACGCAGAAATCCGAACAGCCAGTAAATAATATTGAACAACATCCCCCCTACCGCAATCGCCCCTATATAAGAAGCCGCCCCCAGATGCCCGACAATCGCCACATCAACCAACCCTAATAAGGGAACAGTTATATTGGAAACAATAGAAGGGAGCGCTAATTGAAGGATTTTTTTATTCATAATTTATCGTATATATAAAAAGCTTATTCCTAAATTTGTGAGCAAAGTTACAGATTACTTTATAGATAACATTATTACGCCTATGTTTCAACAACAGACAAAACGCGAACCCTAAGTGGTTGTGAATACGTTAGCTGTTCGCATTCCCTATTAATCAGACATTTACGTATTTGCTTAGAGAATATGAACATCTATTATTTTTCATCATCCCTACCAATCCGCCACCTATAATAAACAAAACTGAAAATCGCGACCAGCTTACAATTCCAATATATCAGATTCCCGTCCCAAAACGCGAAGTGTCCACCTCTTTTGCTTTTTTCTCCTTGTAGCCACCGAAACTATAGCGCAATGTAAATGTCATATTTCGGCTGTCCTGCCAGAGTTTCATCCGGCTTTTCTGTCCCTGCTCGTCCACGTGGGTGACGGGATTGCCGCCCTCGAACAAATCATTGCCCCGAACCGTCAAGCGCATCTTCTTTTTCGCGAATGTCCAGGTCAGGCCGGCCGAGACGTTATAGATAAAGTCGACATCATACAATCCCTGGATAACCGGAGAGATACAATAGCCCCGCAGCTCCAACGACAAGTTACGGTCTTTGGTCAGGTAGAACGTATTATTCAGTTCGGCGCGGCCAAACAGTTTTTTACGGTCGAAAGAGACATCATAAAGCGTCCCTTTGTTATGAATGGCACAACCCATCAATGTCAGCCTGGAACTCATAAAATCAAAAGGTCTGAAAGGGATGACGGCTACGGCTCCGTACATATTGTAGATATCCATATTCACCGTCTGGAATACGGAGCGCAACTCATCGTGGCGCTGGTACGTCATCTGTTGTATTTTATCGGGCTGGATATTGGCAAACAGGCCGAATACATACTTGCTCTTCAGGATATAATTCAGTTGCATCGAATAAGAGAGTTGCGGCTTCAAATCCGGGTTCCCGATAATAGAACTATAAATATTCATATAATAGGTATTGGGAGTAGTCATCCAGTAGGACGGGTAGGATTTATCACTCGAAAAGGAAAACATCAGCATACCGGACGGGGCTACCTTGTAAGTAAAGTTCAATTGAGGGAAAAGACTGACCCTGTTCCATAATGTCTTTTTCTTGCCCGCCGAATCGACGGATGCCTTATAATATTGCAAGGAGACAGACGCATCCAATGAAATCTTTTTCCCGAACTGTTTCGTAAAACCGGCAAAAGCCCCCACGGAATAGTCTTTTTGTTTAAGGCGGAAAGTCCCTTCAGGAGCTTCTTCGTCATTGATCAACTGGCCGGACTCGTTACGGGTATCGGAAAGAGAAGCCTCCACTCCATAATTCAGCATCCATCCTTTTTCCAACTTACGGCTGTCATTCAGATAAAGATTTGCGCGTTGTACCTGCTGGGAAGACAGAGTCGAGATTGTCTGTTCTTCCTCTTTTTCAAAGTCATTCACCAAGTGTTGCTTGTCGTCATTCTTATAAAAAGTATAATCCATCCCGGCATTGAACCCTTTGTGGCTGACATAATCCATCCGGGCATTATGCAGATTGGAGGCTCCGGACAATTCCAGTTCCGTCTCTACCCGCTGGATACCGACAAACTCGGTTAACGCGCCCCTTCTCGACACTTTATCCGGATCATAAAAACGGCCGGTATAGGAAAGTGACAACCGGTCTTTGTTCTTCAAATCGAAATCGAAAGCTCCCCGTATATTGTGGGAAAGGCTTACAAAATTATACCAGTCATCCTGCCTGATATCGTACGGCCGGCCGTTTACAATCGGTTGGGCAGTCATTTCCTCTTCCTGGCGTCCATGATTATAAGATGCCGAATAAGAGATATCCGCCGAATAGTTTTTCCCAACATACGAAAGATTTGCCTGGCCGGACGGAGAAAAGAAATAGCCTTGTTTACCCGTCAAAGAGATTTCCCCTTTCAGCACGTCTTTTAAAGATTTGTCATTTTCTATCACGACATTAATGGAAGCACCTTTCACGCCAAACCGGGGAGGTGTGCTATACATCACATCTATTTGTTTTACTTTGGATGAAGAGGTGGATTTCAATAAATCTGTTAATTGCTCCGCAGTCATCGAACTTTTACGCCCGTTGATCAGGATCGAGGTCGAAGGGGTTCCGATAATCGACACCTTATCCCCTTCTTTTTGTATGCCGGGCAACTCGCCTATCACATCAAAGGCGTTATCGACGGGTTTATCTTTTACCAGGTTCGGAATGTCGTACTGCAATTTACCTTCCGACACCTTTACTAATGGCCGCTCGGCTTTCACGAACACCTCCGGCAGGTCTACGGTTATACTGTCATTCACGAGGATATGTTTCTTTTCCGTTGCGTTCTGTCCCCATACAGGTGCCTGGCCTGCCAGGAAAGCGATCCACAAATAATAATAGAAGTGTTTCATCGTATTCTTTTTTTCTTGTAAAGGTTGTATTCGGAAACGAAAGTTCCAAACTTTGCCTTTCTTTCGTAAGACTATATAACATCGTCCGGTCCGAGTGTTATTTAGTCTTACCAAATGAACCGGATCAGATAAACTTTCCCTACATTTGTTTATATGAAATCTTCGTTCAAATATGTAGTCATACTGGTCATTCTTTCCTTGTCCGGCATTTTCATCTACCAGCTGTTCTGGCTGACCGGCCTCTATCACTCCCGGCAGGCCCAGAACCGGGAAGATATCCGGATGGCTATCAAAAACGCAGACCATATCGAACTGTTCGACCGGGCAGACTTTCTTAGCAAGGCATTACACAAACAGCGGGAGACTTCAGCCATTGCCGATACGGAAGGCGGTGTCGCTATCAGCACCAGCTTTCCTGATAAAGACTCGGTCATCTCCGAACGGAGCATTTTACCGCTCGACACAAACATCTACAATCCCAGCTACAACAGTAAAACACTCAGCAAAGAAGCGGGAGAAATGCTTAAAAGCACGGCCGTAAAAGTAGGGGATGATTTCAGTTCGCTGGGAGAATTGGGACTACAGATGCAACGTGCCCTGCACGAAACAATCGACACGATCAAACCGATCAGCCTTGCCAGGTTCGACAGTATTCTTTCCTCCCATTTGCAAAAGAGCGAACTGGATATTCATCATTATACCGAAATATGGAACCTGGAGGACAGTTCCATCATATCCTCATCCGTTCCTGCCAACCTGGACCGGACAAAATATGAGCTATATAAATGGGATTACACGACTTACCACAAAAGGGCTTACTTCGTATATACCGAACCGACAAAGTGGGAAACGGTCCGGATGATGTCGGGCATCCTGTTTTCATCTTTCCTGATCCTTCTGATCCTGACTCTTTCTTTTGCGTATATGCTCTGGTTCCTTATCCACCAGAAAACAGTGGAACAACTGAAAGATGATTTTACACACAATGTCACGCATGAACTAAAGACTCCGATCGCCATCACGTATGCGGCAGTCGAAGCCATGATCCATTACAACATAACCGGCAATAAGGAAAAAACGAACAAGTATCTGCATGTCTGCCATGAGGAACTGCAACGCCTCGGAAACATGGTCGAACAGATTCTTTCCCTCAGTCTGGAACGGAAAAAGGAGTTTAAACTCAAATTCGAACGGATCGACCTGAACGAACTGACCGGAAAGATTGTCGAACAGCAGACCATCAAATCTTCCAAAGCGTTTCACGTCTGCCGGAAATTTACTCCGGACACGATCTGCCTCGAAGCAGACCGCACCCACCTTTACAACATCCTTAGCAATATACTGGATAATGCAATCAAGTATTCCGGAGACGATCCGCAAATATCGATAACGGCAGAAGAAACAGACGGAGTTATCTCAATATGCATAACAGACAATGGAATCGGGATAGCCGAAGAACATCTGTCGCACATCTTCGACAAGTTCTACCGGATCCCGAATGAGAACAGGGCTCCGGTTAAAGGATACGGAATCGGATTGTTCTACGTCAAAACCATGATACAAAAGCACAGCGGGACAATCCGGGTTGAAAGCCATCCCGGCGAAGGAAGCAGTTTTATCATCACATTACCCCAGACACATGAAAGATAAAAAGTCAATATTGGTAGTAGAAGACGAAGTAACCCTCTCCATGATCATCAAGGATGCGTTGGAGGAAGAGGGATACCAGGTTATAACAGCCTGTAACGGCCTGCAGGGAATCGACTGTTTCTACAAACAACATCCCGACCTGATCATAGCCGATGTCATGATGCCGGAAATAAACGGATTTGAAATGATCCGGCGAATACGAAAAGAAGACAAAGAGGTCCCGGTGCTCTTTCTCAGCGCCCGTTCCTCCACCGACGACATTGTCTCGGGCTTCGAGTTGGGTGCAAACGATTACGTACGCAAGCCTTTCAGTCTGCGCGAGTTAGTGGTACGGGCCAAAGCTCTCCTTATCAAAAGCAAGCCGGAAGAAGAAAAAGCCGGATTTTATGAGATCGGCCTTTACACCTTCTATCCTAAAACCCAGACACTGCTGATAGCCGGTGAAAGCGATAAACTGTCCTTTAAAGAATCCGAGATATTGAAACGTTTATGCGAAAGTGAAAACCAGCCGATTTACAGCAAAGACATCCTGCTGAACCTTTGGGGAGACGACAGTTTTTACAATGCGCGCAGCCTGCATGTATTTATCACCAAACTACGCCACAAATTGGAAAAGGACCCAAACATCAAGATTCTGAATGTGAGAGGTATCGGGTACAAGCTGATCAACGAACAGCTTTAAGAGGTTATTTCCGGAAACTACGCCTCAATTCTTCGATCGAAGGCACAAAGAACGACACAGCTCCAATCAGCCCGACTAAAACCCCGCCGATCATAAACGTATTGCCGATACCAATCGTATCGGCAAGAAAGCCGGTACTCAACAACCCGATCATGGAAGGGAGCATATTTACACTCATATAAAAAGAGAATACACGTCCCATCACTGCCGGATCGATACGGGTCTGGACCACTGTTGTAAAAGAAGCCATATAAAGAGAACCGGAAACCCCTCCTACTGCCGTTAGTATGACAAACAGCGGATATCCTGAAACAGGCAGAATTCCAGATAAAAGAAACGTAAACCCCAACAGGATATACATCCAGTTAATCAGGGAAATCTCATTCAAATGAAACTTCTTCATCCCCAGGAAAGTACCTCCCATCAATGCCCCGATCCCCCAGGCAACCTCAACAAGGCTGATCTGGTAGGCATTTCCCGAATAATGGTTAAGCGTCATCAGCGGATACAACACGCTCACCGGCATAATGAAGAATGTACCCAAAATAGAAAGGGCGAACAACCACGACAACCCGTTTTGGCGGCGTACCTCCGTGAAAGCCTCCTTCGCCTCTTTCAGCAACCGGACCCTTTGAGTCCTCTCCGCATTTTCAGGATCAGGGATCGTCACGAACAATAGCGACGTACAGGCTAATGCCGCCCCGATCACATCCATCATCAGGATATTCGTCATCTTCATAAAAGAGATGAAAAGAGCCGCTAAAGCCGGTCCGGCAATATTACAGACAGACTGGATGATCTGATTGATACCGGCAATCCGGATCAGTTCGGATTTGGGAGCCAGCAAAGGGACGGAGGCTTGCATGGCCGGCATATGGAAAGCCGAACCGACCGACCGCAATGCCAGCAAAAGATAAACATGACCGAGCTTTGCAATATCCAGATAGAACAACACTGCCAGGAGCATCGTACAAAACGCAATAAAACTATCGGCCAGAATCATCACCAATTTCCTTTTCCAACGGTCCACAAAAATGCCAGTAAACAGCCCCAATATAGATTGAGGAAGCATAGCCGCAATAGTGGCTAAAGCCAAGACTTCAGCCGACTTTGTTTCAAAACTAAGCCATAAGACAATTGCAAAATTGACGATCGAGCTGGTCAGGATAGAGAAAAACTGCCCGGTCCATATAATAGCGAATACTTTTTTCCAGTTATTCATAATCGGTACAAGTATACAAAGAAAATCCGAGATGGCAAACTGTCCTAAAAAAACGAAGGTCGCGGGATTCACATCCGACGACCTCCTACACTAACCCTTAACTTTAACCAATGAAAAACAATAATCTACTTAATTAGTTTTTTAGCGAAGCAATTGCGGCTTCGTAATTCGGTTCGTTCGTTATTTCGGAAACCAGTTCCTCATAAACAATCTTACCTGCTTCGTCGACTACTATCACGCCACGGGCTAATAAACCTTTCAGCGGACCGTCAACCATCAGCATCCCGTACCCATCTTCAAAACAAGAACAACGGAATGCAGAAAGCGGAATCACTTTATCAATACCTTCCGTGGTACAGAAACGTCCTTGTGCAAAAGGTAAATCCTTTGAAACGGCAAGCACCACAGTATTCGGAAGAGAAGCGGCTTCTTTATTGAAACGTCTTACCGAAGCGGCACACACAGCTGTGTCTAAACTCGGAAATACGTTAATTACAACTTTCTTACCTTTTAACTCTTTCAGATGCAATTCTGATAAATCACTTTTCACACCTTTAAAATCAGGAGCCTCTGCTCCAACTGCGGGCAATGAACCGTTCGTATTTACGCCATTACCTTTAAATGTTATTTTTGCCATCTTTTATTGTATTTTATGTGCTACATCAAAAGCGGCTTACAAATATAAGCTGCTTTGTATAACTTAAACAAAGGTTTCAGAAGAATGTTTCTTTTTTTAACTCTTTTTAATTACTATACACGATAACTCTTTTTCTATCTTTGAGCCAAAATAGAAAAACATGAATTGGTTGATTATTTGCTTACTTGTCATTATCATTGCCTTACAACTTATCTTCCGCCTCCGGAAAGAGCATTCGGACACTGCAGACGAACTAAAACGGTTGTTGGACGAAATGCAACGTTCTTTCGAGCGCATCGAAAAAAACTTTCGGGAAGACTTTCGCCTTAACCGTGAAGAAAGCCGTATTGTCGCCCGTGATAACCGAGAAGAACTCACACATTCCATGAGTGAATTCAGAGAAACTTTCGAACGGGGTATTGCTTCCTTTAACAACCTGCAACGGGAAAAATTTGCCAACCTGGACGAACAGCAGCGTTTATTGGTCGCCAACACGGAAAAAAGACTGGAAGAAATCCGTGTCACAGTAGATGAGAAACTGCAAAAGACGCTGAACGACCGGATCGGTCAATCTTTCCGCCTTGTCACCGAACAGCTGGAAAGCGTGCAGAAGGGACTTGGGGAAATGCAAACGCTGGCACAGGATGTCGGCGGCTTAAAACGTGTCCTCAGCAATGTGAAGACGCGCGGCAATATCGGAGAGATTCAGCTTAGCATGCTCCTCGAACAACTATTGGCGCCGGAGCAATACGAAGCCAATGTGCATACCCGTAAAGGTTCGGATGCCGTCGTCGAGTTTGCCGTCAAGTTGCCGGGACGCGACGATGTACGCGAATATGTGTATCTGCCGATAGATGCCAAATTCCCGAAAGACGTTTACGAACAACTTTTAGACGCCTATGACCAGGCCGACACCCAAGCCATAGAAGCTGCGGGAAAATTACTGGAAACAACCATCAAGAAGATGGCAAAAGATATTTCCGACAAATACCTGGCACCTCCGGCAACAACCGATTTCGGAATCATGTTCCTTCCGTTCGAAGGAATCTATGCGGAAGTCGTGCGCCGTTCCTCCCTGCTGGAAGAACTGCAACGGAACTACAAAGTGGTGGTAACCGGCCCAACGACGCTTGCCGCCATCCTGAACAGCCTGCAAATGGGATTCCGTACCCTTGCCATCCAGAAACATTCCGGTGAAGTATGGACAATCCTGGGAGCTGTCAAGAAAGAGTTCGAGAAAGTCGGTGGTATGCTGGAAAAAGCACAAAAGAACCTGCAAACAGCCAGCGGACAAATCGAAGAAGTATTGGGGACCCGTACCCGTGCAATCCAACGCAAGCTGAAAGACGTGGATACGCTCAGCGACAGGGAAGCACGTACCGTCCTTCCCGAGATCGGATCATTAACAGACGAAGAAGACGAAAACAGCTTATGAAAAAGAGACAAATTCCGCATACATACGTTATTATATTCTACATCATCCTGTTCTGTGCAGTCCTCACTTGGGTGATTCCAGGCGGGCAATACAAGGAAAGCATCAATGCAGCCGGAGAGAAAACGATTGTTTACGAAGCTGTAAAACATATCCCGCAAACCTGGCAAGTGTTCTCTGCCTTCTATAAAGGATTTGTCGAGAGGGCGGACATCATCGTCTTTATCCTGATCATCGGAGGGGCTTTCTGGATTGTCAACGACAGCAAGGCTTTCGATATCGGTACAGTCAGTTTCCTGCGCCGCGCCCGGAAGATGGAGAATAACCGGTTATTGCGCAAGATTGGAGTCGAAAACTTCTTATTGACATCCATCATGTTATTGTTCAGCATTTTCGGAGCTGTATTTGGCATGAGCGAAGAAACGATTGCGTTTTGCCTGGTTCTTGTTCCGATGGCAATTTCGATGGGATATGATTCTATTACCGGAGTCTGCATGGTCTTTGTCGCTGCCGGGTTAGGATTTGCCGGTGCCATACTAAACCCATTTACAATCGGTATCGCACAAGGGCTGGCCGGTATTCCGCTTTTCTCGGGAATCGAATACCGGATATTCTGTTGGATAGTCATCAATGCTATCGGTTTCACCTGGATACTCCGATATGCCGCTAAAGTTAAAAAAGACCCGCAGTCCTCACCGGTGTACGAAGAGGATAAATATTGGAGAGATCTGCACAGCAGCAATTCATTGGATGTAGTCTATCATACACCGCGAGCAGCCTGGATATGCTTTGGAATATTGACTGCCGTACAGATCGTCTTTGCCGCTTTATACCCGACTACGACTTTGCAGATCGGGAACAGTCTGATCAAAGGGCTTCCTCTCCTGCCTGTCTTAACAGTCGCTTTCATCCTGTCTTCCGTATTTGCCTTACGCAAAACAGTTCATTTATATATTCTGAACCTATTGTTCTTCACAATCTTTTACCTGATAACCGGGGTTATGGGATATGGCTGGTATATCATGGAGATTGCAACACTGTTCTTTGCACTCGGGCTGGCAGCCGGTATTGCTAACAACCGGACACCGAATGAGCTGGTCAAGCTTTTTCTGGACGGATGCAAAGATATTATGAGTGCTGCATTGGTTGTCGGTCTGGCAGGAGGTATTATTGTTATCTTGAAAGACGGTCTTGTCATCGATACGATCCTTTACAGCTTGGCAAAAGGGATGGAAGGACTCGGACAGGTGGCAACTGTCGGCATGATGTATGTTATTCAGACATTGATCAATCTGGTCATTCCATCGGGAAGTGCCAAAGCAGCACTGACCATGCCTATAATGGCTCCTTTCTCCGATCTGATCGGATTATCCAAGCAGGCGACAGTCATGGCTTTCCAGTTCGGAGACGGATTTACCAATCTGATAACCCCTACTTCGGGAGTACTGATTGCCGTGCTGGGAGTAAGCCGCATCCCCTATGACAAATGGTTCCGGTGGGCTTGGAAGTTTATTCTGCTTTTAGTGGTAGTCGGATTCATATTATTAATTCCGACAGTCTTAATTCCGATGAACGGATTTTAATGGAGCGCAAGATCATACATATCGATATGGATGCATTCTACGCATCCGTCGAACAGCGGGATAATCCGGAACTTCGCGGTATTCCACTGGCTGTCGGGCACGCCGAGGAGCGTGGTGTTGTGGCTGCAGCAAGCTATGAAGCACGGAAATTCGGAGTACGTTCCGCCATGTCTTCACAAAAGGCAAAACGGTTATGCCCGCAACTCACGTTTGTACCCGGACGTATGGATGTCTACAAAGCCGTATCCCGGCAGATACATGAGATATTCCATGAATATACGGATATTATCGAACCGCTTTCGCTGGATGAAGCCTTTCTGGACGTAACGGAAAACAAGCAAAATATCCCGCTTGCCGTCGATATAGCCAAAGCTATCAAACGGAAAATCAGGGAAGAGCTGAACCTGGTTGCTTCAGCGGGTATTTCCTATAATAAGTTTCTTGCCAAAATAGCGTCGGACTACCGCAAGCCTGACGGCCTTTGCACCATACACCCGACACAAGCCGAGGAATTTATCAAACATCTCCCGATCGAATCATTCTGGGGAATCGGTCCGGTTACGGCCCAAAAGATGCATACATTAGGCATTCACAATGGCGAACAGTTACGAGCCTGTTCACAGGAAATGCTTACCCGGCAGTACGGAAAGGCCGGAATCTTATACTATGAATTTTCGAGAGGAATCGACTTGCGCCCGGTCGAAGCTGTCCGCGTACGCAAATCCGTCGGATGTGAACATACGCTGGATAAAGATATCTCCCGGCAGTCATCCGTCATAATCGAGTTGTACCACGTTGCCACCGAACTGATCGGCCGCCTGGAGCGAACCGGCTTCAAAGGAAACACCCTAACGCTAAAAATCAAATTCCACGATTTCAGCCAGAAAACCAGAAGCATCACTCAAAGCCATGAACTGACAACACTAACCGAAATATTACCTTTAGCCAAAGAACTACTGAAAGATATCGAATACGACACTCATCCGATCCGGTTAATCGGCCTCTCCATCTCCAACCCCTACGAGAAAAACGAGGAAAAGGCCCGCTGGGAACAGTTGAGTTTTGAGTTCAGCGATTGGGAATAACTATGCCATGTTCAAAGTCCCTTTATGGATATAAATAAAAGATCCGTTCCATCAACGTCCATTTTTCCGCCGAAGAGGCATTCGGCAATGTTTTCTGGAAACGGGCGACAAAATTCTCCCATTCGGCCTGACGCGGCAATGTGTTTAACTTTGCCATAGCCGAATCCCAATCAAAATCGAGTGGAGTCTCAACAATCATAAACAAGCGGGAGCCCAACAGATAAATTTCCATTTCCAGGATGCCGACAGCCCGAATGCCATCTCTTATCTCCGGCCAGGACTTCGCCTCACTATGCCACTGGACATACTCGTCGATCAACTCCGGATTATCCTTCAACTCCAGCGTCTGGCAATATCTTTTCACAGGCCCGTTATATTCTTTAACCCTGTAACCGCATTTTGTTTCTTCCATTTCTTATTTATTAGTGCCAATTTGATTAACAAAGTTACACAATCATTCTTATAGCCCAGATATATTATCTGTCTAAAATCGTATTTTGTCGACTTTTAGACAGATACTGGCTCACCCGAAATCATTGGGGATAACCACAAGGATGAGGCAAATTATACAATAACCCTCTTTTTTGGCGTTATTCTATTTCGTCCGAAAAGTTGATCGATTTTAGATTGACTCTTTTCACGGTTTTAATCTTCTTTACTGACAACAGATGGAGTGAGGTGCGCAGGTTGTCTGAAAAAGCATACAATTTGATTACCGGAAACAGAAAATATCGGCAAAGTGATAAAGCTTAACTCCCGGAGAATCGAATATTTGAAAATAAAACGGACGGCGTTCCAAATATCCCAAGGAAATTTTGGAGACTGGTTGCCGTGAGGTGCGCAGAAAATAGCCTTGACCCGGCACTTCATCGCTCTGAAGGTTGACTTCGTACTATATGAAGTCCGACTTCAGGGCAACAAAGTACCGGATCAGAGCGACAAAGTCCCTCTTCATGGCGATAAGGTGCAGGAAAAGAGGAAAAAGTCCCTTTTTGAGGTCAAAAAAGCGGATTAACATTGGTTTTATTTCGGATGTCTTTCGAACCGGGAAAATACGTTTTTTACAATAAGCCCCCTCTGCCGCAGGCTCTCTTTTGCCAAATAATGAATTTATTTATCCCCAATGATTATCGGGTGAGCCAAGAATACTCCAAAAGATCAAGTTGTGCAAATGTTGTGCAACTCATATAAATCAAAAAAAATCGCAAACAACTATATTACAGTTATTTGCGATTTTGCTAAGTGATTCCGGAGCGATTCGAACGCTCGACCCACGCCTTAGAAGGGCGTTGCTCTATCCAGCTGAGCTACGGAACCATCCTTATTTGCGGTGCAAAGGTAGTATTATTATTTGAATATGCAAAGGCTTTTATTCCCTTTTTCGCCTTAGTTGTTATAAATCGGCTGTTCCTACCAGCACATCTCCACGACAGCCGGGATGTAAATGATAAAATGGACAAATTCGCAGGAGAGCGAGAAAAAGAAAGGAGAGTACGAGGATAACACAACCTCATACTCTCCTTTTCCCTATGGTTCCGGGAAACTTACGGCAGGATTACCGTACGTTGACTTTCCGGATATGGGCGTCATTGCCGGTACCCAGCTTCACGATATAGATGCCGGTAGCAACCGGGACATACGTTGTTCCGCTGATCCGTCCGTTGTAGACAACCGTACCCGTCATATTGACAATCATTACCGGCATCGGTGCAAGCGGTTCGATCACGATCTGTCCGTTCTTGCCATACATTGTCGTGTTAGCAATGGCCTCTTCCAGTCCGGTAGCAAAATCGACCGTCACAACGCAAGTTGCCGTCTTGCCGCCATCTTCGGTTGTAACCGTGATAGTAGCCGTCCCGACTTTCAAAGCAGTCACTTTACCATTTGCATCCACCTTCGCAACGGTTTCATCGCTGCTCTTCCAGCTAACCTTCTGATTCGTCGCATCGTCCGGGTTGATAGTCGCCTTCAGCGTATATGAATCCATACGCGGCAAAGTCAGTTCGGATTTGTCAAGAGAAACGCTGTTGACAGAGACAATTGGCGAACCGCCACCGGAAGACTTAATGGAATAAGAGCCTTCGTTATTGGCATATACAAATGTATAGTTCTTCGTATCACCACCGGTTACAGTATATTTACCACCGGCGAATGTAATCGTCGGATTGTAATCAGATAAACTCTGTATGGAGAACGTTTCATCAGTTGCCGCCAGTTTAAAGGAACCGGATTGCTTCAAAGCAACTTTGAATGCACTCTCTGTTTCTGAACTTACGACCAGAGTCCCGATCGTGGCTACGATCTTTGCTTGGGTGATCGTTCCGGTGATAGTTGGAGCAGGAGTGGCATCAGGCAATGTATAATTAGTACCTGTCGGCAAGGAAACCGTTATACCTGAATCATATGTACCAGCTTCAACGTTTGTACTCCAATTCACCTTCAGCGGAACAACATCTCCTTCCACCAGACCATCTGCCTGATAAGTAGTAATTGCTTCATCCGAAGTCTTACCGTTATATTCTTTGGTAACGGATTTTACGTCCAGTTTTCTCTCCGTGATAGCTCCTTTCAATTCAATTGTTCCAATCTCATAATTAGCAGCCTTTGTTCCTACTAATTCTATTGTACGGGAAGGAAGCAATGATATTTCCTTACCAACATTCTTATTAGAATAAGTAAATGCGCCGTACGACAAAGAGACATCGTCACCGGTATAGATACCGGTTGTATTCAAAGATACGGCTTCAGCGGCAGTTGTTCCGTCATAAACTTTGGCAACAGTTCCGTCTATCTTAACACCTATCTCTAACGGTTTAATTTCAGCTTCCAATAGATTAGCACCCATATTATCACTTGCTATTGCAACAATAGCAGCATGGCCGATACCGACAGCTTCGATAGTAGCGGTTTCATCGCCTATTTCGATAATCTTCAATATGCTCGGATCCGTACTTTCGATAGAAGCACCTGAGGTAAACTTAATTTTCATACGCTGGCCGTAAGTTTTAAATTCGGCTTCCAAAGCTCTTGTCATTACATTTCCGTCCCGGAAGACTTCAACCGTTCCTGCTCCAGACAATTGAGCTCCATATACTGTTTGCATATTTCCTGAATCATCTGTATAAGTGGCGCAAGCCCGATTATCTGTAACATTTCCTAATGTAACCTTCCATCCGGCAGCATCCACAATTTTCCCATACACTCCGCTTGCATCTGAATACGTCACCACCTTCGGTGTTCCCTTTTCGATTGTAACTGTAGCGTCATTGGTTCTCAGGCTATAATTCGGGAAAGAGACGCCTTCTGTCGAGACACTCAATACATTATTCGCTTTTTCAACCACACCGATAGTTCCGGTATGGATACCCGGTGTATTCTCATTGTCAGAGCCTTGGAAACCGCTGTAGACAAGCGTATAAGTCGGACGTGTTTCATTATATCTGCGCTTTGCATCCACAATGGAGATTGACAAATTGGCCTGTGTAATATTTCCGGTTACATTGTAGCCCAATAGCTCATAATTGGCATTATCGCTTAACTCTGCGCCACTGATCACAATCTTCTTTCCATTTCCCACGTTCTTATCGGCATACTTTCCGGTAACAGTTCCGGTAAGCGAAACACCCGTTACAGCTTCACCTGCTGCATCCACAATCTTCAGTTCAGAAAGAGAGACAGATGCATCCAATGTATTATCATACGTTTTTGTGATAGTCGATTTATTTACGATGCGCACCGGTTTCTTTGTCACCTCGATTGTCCGCAAGGCGGAAGCAGCTGTGCATCGGTTAGCATCGTCGACAGGACGGGAAACAGAGATTGTGGCTGTTCCCGCCTTTAGGATCGTCAGCGTTTTACCTTCGATCTTAACGACATCGCCGGATTCAACTTTATAAGTATAATCTCCTGTTGCTGTCTCCTGATTGCTCGTTGCAGACAAAGTAATAGGTGCAGTTCCATATTCTATCTTATCAGACAGACCGGCAAACTGGACGGTTTGTACTGCGTACTCTTTATTGATCGTCACTGATTGGGAAGCAGAAGTCACCAAAGTGCCGCCATCAATCTGGGCAGTTGCTTTATACTCATAAGTAGCATTACCTAAAACACCTGTTGTCACAGTAAACTCTCCAGCCTCTGTCATTTCTTCTGGAGTAGAAGAAATAGCAGTTTCTCCTTGAGTAAATCCGACTTTCACCTTTGTATCTTTAACCGCACCTCCCGTATGAATCAATCGGCCTTTCAGTATGACTTTGTCCTTAGATTCTGGATCGATTACTGCACTAACGAGTTCGACTTTCGGATCAATCGAAGCAACTTTTAAAGTCGCATCCACATATTCGATTTCATAATTGGAAGAGGTGTAGCCATAAGGAGAGATTTTATAATCACCGGTCAGAGATTCCTTATTAGCTGCACAAGCATACTTCAATTCACCGCCCAGAACCTTAGCATCCTCCTCTGAAATAAAACCATTATACTTTACAGTAAATGCAGGATTCTCATCACCATAAATACGGGTTTTATCCTCTGCTGTCACAGTCAACTTCTTACGTCCAATCTTCATTGTGATATTATTGATCGGAGCGAGTGTGTAATAAGAAGCATCAGTACCACTTAATGTAGCCGTAACCGAAACAGGAACTTGCTGGCCGGCATTTGTGGAAGAGATAGAGCCTTTTAAATCAGACAGACTAACAGACGCATGATCTTTCACCAATCCGTTAAACAGCTTGCTGGCATCAGAAGAAACCTCCGTTGCTATTGTTACCACACCGTCATACGTACAGCCATACGTCGTGTCCTTCACACTCAGGCAAGCCGTATTCACCGAAATCGTTTTCTTCTCTACCGTAACTACCAGCAAAGAAGATACATTGCTGGTTTCCGTTGTTGTAGTTGAAACCTTCAGGGTTGCAGAACCGGGTTTAAGAGCTACAATGGAAATGTCTTTATCATCCGCACCATTCTTATACCAACCCAATACGCCATCTTTATTTTCTGCAAACTCATACTTCACATTCTTATAATTGGAAAGCAAACGAATCGTATCGCCGAAAGTAATTGTATTCGGAACAGACGTAATCTTAACGGGCTTAGCATCCGCGCTCAAACTACTTTCATAAGCACCCATATCAATGTTACTTCCCTGAATACGAGACACACCTGCCAAATCTTTATCGTCAGCAGTCCAGCTACCGATAATCCCCTTATCTACATAAGGAGCACCGAAGACGGGAGAATAGTTTCCTTTTGTGGAGTCGGCAAACATTTTCATATTCACTTCACCAATCAGGTTATTTGCATTCTCTGAGAAAGTTATTCCCTCTCTAACTGTTGGAATGAGGCTATAAGTTATCAAATGACGACTTGATGTTACACTTTCATCACTGGATAACTTACCATAATAATCTTGCGCAATTGTATTAGTAGTTGTTATAACAGGATTTCCTGACTCAATAGCATAGATTCCACTATGTTCGCCAGCATTATCCCAAACTGTACAATTCAGAATATTTGTTCCACTGGCTGCTATAATACCATTCATTGATTTATTTACAGCTGTCGAAGCCTTTCCATTATTATAAACCAAACAATTAATTATATTGATACTATTTTGGATCTCTGCATATCCTGTAGCCAATCCAGCTCGGGAATCCGTCTTTAAATCACCATTATCATGTATTTTAGAATTTCTAATCTCAACATGCCCTACTGTATTATTCAAATTTACACCAGCTGCACCGCCACTTGCTCCATTTGTATAATTCTGATAAATATCACAACCTTCTATCAGCACAGAAGCATTTGTTACACTTACAATTGAACTGGCGCCAGCATTTCGACTTCCAACCCCTGCTGTATGTTCTGTTGACGTTACCTGATTATAACGAATCACACAATTCCGAACAACACCATCCGCCAGAATCATAACTCCAGCATAGCTATCACACGCTTTATTATTCTCAATCGTGCAGTTTTCCAGTTTTCCGCCAGAATCTAACAGAACTCCACCAGCTTTAATGTCACTACCTTCCGTTACATTATTACGTATTACACAATTGCTCAACACTCCATTTTTAGAAATATAAGCTCCGGCAGCTGCACCATATTTTTCTTTAGTCTCATTCGTTATCTTTCCATTTTGAATAATCAGATTCTTCCAAACTGTTTCTTTTGAAAAAGCATAGGTTGTTTGCCAGTTTCCTGTATATTTAGCAAATAAATCCCCTTGCGACACCACACGTCCTACAGCTCCGCCATCCAAAATAGTAGAGTCGCCACTCGCAAAAGTACCGGTTACATTCACACCTTCTTTCATTACAAAGTTACCGGTATAAGTTCCAGCTTCTAAAATAATTTCAGGGATGGGAGTTTGGGTTGCTGCATAATTAATCATTTCTTGTAACTTCTTCCCATTAGCAACAAAATCAGTTGCATCAGCGGTTATCGTAATTTTACCATTTTGTACAGATGGAGACATCATAGTCTGCAATGCTTCATCTTGATAATAAGGATAAACATTTACAGAGGCAAGCGGCGAACGACTATATTCTATTAACTGCGAAAAGTCCGGATTACTACTACCCCAATAGTTATTGGAAAGATTTACAACACCGGTAAAATTATCAGGGCGAACAGAATATAGATACTGTTGGCTTCCTGGATACATTTTGTTCTTCGTGAACTTCACTCCATCCTGGACTTTCACTACACAGTTATGAAACTCATTCTGTTCAACAACATTCGTTCCATCATTTTTAGCAACAGAAATATCACTATCCACAAAAATATTATTCTTTACAGTCGCATTTTCCCGACCTGCAGAAAGAAGCAGATTTTTATCATATACATTAAACTTACAATTCTGTATCAACAACTTGCCTGTCGTAGATCCAGGTTCTGAATATATCCCTGTATTTAGGTTTTTGTCATCAAAAAGACAATTATCAACTGTAATTGTCCCTCCACCCAAGAATAAGCCAGTAGGACGCACACCATCGCTCAGCTCACCCTGAAATGATAAATTTTTAATTGTTACATTATCCGCAGCTATACAAGCAACGGAACCCCCTGTATATTTTTTTTGTCCTTTTATAAATGTCTTTCCGGCTACACCTTCAATAGTCACATTCTTTTTATCGACATTAAAACCATTGTATGTTCCTCCCGGCAAAGATATTCGATCTACTGCAATCACCGATTTTAAAGCTGTTTCCAATGTATTGACTGCTGTTCTTAAAGTATCACCCTGCCCCCAAATCTTAATTGCGTCTATTTCTGATTGGTTAGCGGCATCATAGTATTTAAGTTCTACTGTAGGATCAGCTAAAACTCGATTCCATCTATCTGATTCATCTTCAATAAAACGTTCTGCTCCATTTTGTAAAGTATGGGACACTTTGGTATTGCCTCTTAATTCAACAATACATTTATCAGCCCAAGAATCATCAATATATGTATTTAATGAAAATGTAATAGGAGTCATCGGAGCAATATCAACATCCTTTATTCTGGTTTGAATTTCCGAATTAGTAACAACAACTCTTACATTTTTAACTGCCTGAATCGATATGGTAGAAAAACTATTACTGGAACCAGTCATTTCACTATATCCTATCAACTTAGAATCGTTCACATAAATAGTTGAATTGCTTGATTCTACATTTGCATAGATAGCTGACCAACCTTGAATAACAGATTGATTCCTTACATATATTGTTTGGTTCAGCCCCAACACATATAAAGCATAGTAATTCTTTCCTAATTTAATTTCAGAATTATCAATAATGACTTCCATTCCCTGACAATGAACATCCACACCAAAACATCCCGTATGATGTCCAATATCATTAATTTTAGATTTCTCTAATGTCAACTTACTCACCTCTCCATTACAGGAGATCCCTGTTTGGTTATTTCCATTCATATTAATAGTGGTATTTTTAACTACTATTCCACCGACAGCAGTAGAATCTGACTGAATAGAAATAGCCATTTTTTTATACACACCTTCTCCATAGCCATTTCCCCAGCCTGTTGCATTATTATTTACAATGCAATTATCTAAAGTTAGAATCGCACCTCCACGTTGCATCAAAATGATTGGAGTCGGTTTTGTCGGATCGGAATAAGTTTTCGATTCATTTTCAAGAGTTAGATTCTTAAATGAGACATCATCGTTAGCTTTCGCCGAAACAATAATATTTCCCTTAATAATCGTTTCCACATTTGATGTCGTAACTCCAATAAAAGAAAGTGGCTTTGTTACAGTTAAATCTGCTTCCACATAAGTACCTCCCTTAATCTGTATGATTTCTCCACCTTGCGCTTTTTGAATCGCTTCACTGATTGTTTTGTAAGGAGAGCTCTGTGTGCCATCTCCTGTGTCTGTTCCTGCACCATCTACATATACAGTAGTTTGTGCCCAACCGTTTGTCGCCAACCCTATTATGACGGCAAACAACATAAGTAACTTCTTTTTCATAAGATTAAAATTAAAACATTAATTATCAATTTATTACCCTATACGTAATCGTTCTTTAAAATTCACATTGCATTACTACTTAATAGCATTTTCATACCCTCTCTTATCATCATATATCAATAGAGGTTAACATACATTTCATTATGTATTTTGACTAAATAAACGTTCCTTTATTTTAGTCATTTTTTCGAGGTTCCCGGTTCTTGTCCATAATTTTCAAGAAAGTTTGAAAATCAAGGGTTATTTTATTTGGAGATTATTTACAATTATACTATAACCTAATATCCAACCTATTAAAAAGGGGTATATAATATATAGTTTTATAGTACAAAAAGGGTATAATTCCCCAAAAACGGCTCTTTTCTTTTAAAAAGAGCCCAAAAACAGTCTATTTTCATATATCAAGGAATGATATGCGTTCCTCTGCGTCGTCCGCAAAATCAACGTCCGGTGATACAGGCACAGTAAATAGATGTCATCAAAACGGATACCCCACCGCAAAATGCCAGGCGAAGTTGTCGTGGAAGTTGGGGTGCAGGATAGCCCATTTCTTTACAGTAATAAGATCATCTTATCTATCATTGGCAGTTACATCCTTTCTTAAATATATAGTCCGCCCATCCGATGTCAGCCCCTCTATCACCACAGTATAGGAACTTGCTTCATCCGCCGTATAAAACGAAAATTCAGCTTTGCCTTGTTCGGAAAGAATGACATTCGGATTCCAGTATAGCGTGGTCCGTAGATCCTGGACTTCCGAGGCTTTTTGTTCTTTTGTTTCATATACAGGAGAATAAAACTCTACGGGACGCTGGAAACCAAGAGGGAACAGTTCACAGATATTAGGGGATGTTTTATTCGGTTTGTTTTCCGAATCCGAATAAAGTTTTGTCAGAATATAGATAACGCCGTTCTGTGTATTCAGACCATAGATATTGGAGCGAGGCGGATAGATCACTTCTACGCTTTCTACGTCAAGGACGTTCAAACTATTCAAACTACCCTCAAAGCCATCGATCAGAATTATCGGACTTTCCCCCAACGCTCTCGATAGGGATATTGACCCATCTGTCACCTTGCACCCCGGAATAAGTCGCAATAAATCACCCATGGTCGAAGGTTTGAAACGTTTGATATAATCCGGCTTCAATACGAAATCCCCCCATTCCCCATTTCCGGAAAATGGATTCCTGGAAGGCTTTTCTTTCCGATCAGCTTCTATCACCACCTCTCCTAATTGAAGATTCCACATGACCGAATCATTAAAATAGCGTTGATAAGCTTTCCTTCTGTAAGATGCAAGAATTTCACCTCCGTTCGTTTGCAACTTCGTTTTATCGACCTCCGGAAAGTTCGGAGGAATTACCCGGATTCCAACTTGATCCCCACCCCTTGCTGTCAAAGCTGTCAAAAGAAAACGGACACTATCCGGGAACTCGAACCCTTCCAAACGAAAACGCCCTTCCCTATCTGTAACCGTATCCCTGACAAATGCACCTTTGGCAGCCAAAGCAGTCACCTTCGCCTTTCTGGCAGGTCGGTTCAAAAGCAATTCTTTCACCTGACCATCTATGTACTGACCTAACTCCAATTGGTACTCTGACGGTCTTTCCGGTTTCCCCACTAATACTTTCATATTATCATACCGCCTCCATCCCTGCGTCAGCATCAGGCAATCCAAAGCACGTTCCGACAGCAAATTACAGCTGAAATAAAATTCAGGATTCTCTATATATCCTCTTAGATCGGATGAGAGCAACAGATAAGAACGAATTGTCAATGTCGTATCCGGCATCAGGTCCTTGCGGTCTGTAACCGAAACAGAAAAGGAGCCGGAAAGCGGATTGCCTTTTCCGTCCGAGACTTCAACGACAGACTGAATCCGATCACGGATATTATAGGAAGCACGATCTGTCGAAAACGATATCTCTGCCTGATCTTCATTCCGACAGAAAACCAAACGCTCGCTGACAGATTCCAGTCTCTCATTCAACAATAAAAGCTGCAACACACCGGAAGGGAACTGATGTTTCTCAAAAAGCAACACTGAATGTGAATTATCCCATTTACCTACATATTGGACAATACCGCGCGAATGGATAATCAAAGTGTAATCTTCCGTGACACTTGCCAGATCGTCCGACTTTGTCAAAGAGACCACCAGTTTGTCGCGCATCCAGCGAGCCTGAATATTACAAATTCCCTGTTTGGCCGATGGGAAGGAAAATCGTTTTACTATTCTTTCTTCATTCCAGCATTCCGCCACATATTTCTTTCCTGCTTCCAGTTGTACACCCATTACGCCCATGCCGGCATGGATCGTCTCGAAATGAGTAACCGTATCTCCACATTCATCCAGCAATACGCCCTTTACCTTCTCCGCCCGCCCGTCACTGTTCAAGGCTTTAACCCCGACATGCGTCAAAACGCCTGCCGGCAAATCGCCACCCTCGGGAAAAAAAGAGACGTCATAGTCTTTGCTGAATACAGTCGTCGTATTCTCTTCCTCTTTCACTCCCGCACCAAGAGTCCCGACTGTAATCTCCCGTATAAAGAAATAGTCCGATCCCCAATTCCGCATATAATTTGTATAAGCACGCACATGGTATTTCCCGGAAGAAGCCTCTTTCGGAACATCTACGTAGCCAGAAAATACATTTTCAAAAGGACGCAGCTTCACCCGCGTAACAACCGTATCTTCACCCCCGATCAACTCCGCATACACATAACGGCTCAGCAAAACAGGACAATGCGTCGCCGCATCCACCTGATGCACACGAAACCAAATCCTATCGCCTGGCATATACACCGGCCGGTCAGTTTGAAGATAGAGCTTTTCTTGGGGATAGAGTTCTAACTGAAGCTGATATTTCGTCGCAATTGAATCGCTGATGGCAGCAACCGTATTTTGAATGCTTCCCAATAACAAAAAGATCAAAGCCAGAAACAGCCCTGAAATTCCTAATCTGCCTGACTTTCCCATATCAAGTATGATTTAAAGACTATGCTTCAAATATAACGAAAACAACAACATCAATGAACTTTTCATTCACAAATATCGCTTCTAAAAACATAAAACTATCAAAACGGATACCCCACCGCGAAATGCCAGGCGAAGTTGTCGTGGAAGTTGGGGTGAAGGATGGCCCATTTCTTTTTGCCGGTTTCTTGCGGGTTGTAGGCTTTCATACCGGTGTCGAAACGGATCAGGAAGAAATCAAAATCGAGGCGGAGGCCTAATCCATAGGAAGCGGCAATCTCCCTGTAGAAACGGGAGAAGTCGAAGTTGCCGTTCGGGCGGCTCTCATCCTTATGGAAGGTCCAGATATTACCGGCGTCGAGAAAGGCGGCCATCTCGAATTTCCAGAACAGCTTGGTGCGATACTCAAGGTTCAGGTCCAGACGGATGTCACCGACCTGCTGGGCGAACGACTTAACCGAGTCGGCCGGCATGCTGCCCGGACCAAGCGAACGGACAGACCATCCGCGGACACTGTTCGCGCCGCCGGAAAAATAACTGCGCTCGAACGGCAGCATCTTCGAATTGCCATAGGGATAACCGACGCCGACACCGACATGGAAAGCCAACTTATTGCGGCTGTCCAAGACGATGCTTTTACTGAAGTCCACATCGCCTTTCACAAACTGGGCATAATTGATACCAAACAGCTTATACCGCCCTTCATCATCTTTATCCGCTCCGGTCATTGCAGAAAGTGCGTATAACAGGTTTCCCGCCATCTCGAACGACAGCCGCATGGAATGCGTGTTACGCAAACGGTTCTGGGGATTATAGTTGTTAAAGGAATATGTATATCCGGTTCCCAAAATAAACTGGTCCGTGAAGTTATAGAGCAAAGTCGATTCGGGCAGCGAATCCCTAAACGACTGACTGATCTTCGGAAGATGCACATAATCGATATCCAACAATTTGAACACATGGCGTGCCTGCATATTGCTCCGCTCCTGCCAGATGTAATTCCATCCGGCCGAAACAATGGCCCGCTTGAACTCCGGCCGGGTTTGAATGCTGTAACTCATTTTCAACTCAGTCGTCGCACGTATCTTACGGCGGAAATCTTCTTTCAGGAAAGGGAAAAGAAAACGGGGAAACAGGATAGAAGCCTCAGTTCCGAATTCCCAGAAATTATTACCTTCCGACTGATTGCCGGACAATGCCTCATAAGCACCACGGACTTTGGCGGAAAACACTTCCGAGCCTTTGAACAGATTACGGTGCTGATAATTCAAGCTGGACGCAAAACCAAAATCGCCCGCCGAGTTCGTCCCTTCCACGTCGACCCCGAATCCTTGCAGTTTGGCAGGCGAAGTCAGAATGGTACAGCTCAGCTTCATGGTGTCGTTTTCTTCTACCTCTGAAAAGCGGATGTTCACATTGCGCAAAGCCCGCAAAGTGGCAAAAGAGGAATAAGTCTGCTCGATTGTCCGCTCGTTATACAGGCGTCCCGGCGTGATATAGTTGCTCTTGCGCAAGACTCCCGGACGGATGCTTCTTCCGTTTTTGCCATACAGGATATTGATATTGCCTGCTTTGACCGTATCATACGGCATTTCATTATCCGCTTCTAACGTCAAGGGATTATAATCCGTCACGATCGAAACATCCTTGATATAGTATTGCCGGTGCAACGTATCGACTACGCTCCCGTCCGGCTTTTGCAACCGATAGGGCTTGAGCAGCATATCTAAGTCCACGATATTCCGGTTGAAAGAACTGTCGGCGATATAGGACAGATAATCGCGGTTGAAGGCATAATATCCGCGCCGGCGAAGCAAGGTCGTGATACGCTGCCGCTCCTTGTCGAGCACATCGCGGTCAAAAAGGGCGCTGTCTTTTATCAAAGATGTGTAGTCGTCCGAATAGGTACGGAAAGCCGATGCGAAAACCGAACGGTGGGGCGGCTTAAGCCGGGCGATACTGTCGATCTTCGGGTCGCTCAGTTCCATCGAATAGTCATGTATGCGATAAGGCGTATTGGATACGATATTATACGTCACGACCGCTTTCTTGTGCTTTGAAGTATCGATAGATGCCGAAACATCCGCATTCACATACCCTTTATTGATAAAGAAACGTTCCAACTCGTCGACCGACTGTGTGACCAGCGTTGTATCCAGAATAACCGGCGCCTCTCCCATCCGGCGAAGCTGCTTGTTGATCCATCTTTTCTCGTTCCGCCCGGACCAGTCGTACACGAACAACTGCCATTTCATCAATCCGAACGCCTTGAAGTTAGGTTGCTGTCGCAAATAGGGTTTCAGTTCGTTATTCTTATAGGTCTTATTATCCGATACGATTTCGATTTTGTCCAGCAGGTATTCTCCTTCGCCGACAAATTTAGTCGAGCTACAGGAGGCTAAGAGCAATATGAAACAAATGAAATATAGTATTTGGATTCCCTTCATCATTCAAGCTTTTACGCACGCAAATGTAACTGAATTTAAAGAAATTCCCGTACATTTGCCGCATAAAAAGAGTAAAGATGCTGAGCAAAGGGAAACTAAAATACATCCATTCGTTAGAAATGAAGAAATATCGGAACGAACTGAATGCATTCGTTGCCGAAGGAAATAAACTGGTTGCAGACATGCTGCACGCTTTCGAGTGCGAACTGATTCTCGCCAAACCGTCCTGGATGGCGACGCAGGGAGACATACCGACGAAAGAGCTGTTAGAAGCGGATGACGAAGACATCCGCAAAGCCAGTTTCCTGAAAAGCCCGCAGGATGTGCTTGCCGTATTCAAGCGCCCCGCCTGGTCGCTCGCCGAAACCGATCCGGCGTCTTCACTCGTGCTGGCGCTCGACGGCATACAAGACCCGGGAAATCTCGGAACCATCATCCGGCTTGCCGACTGGTTCGGTATCGAACATATCGTTTGCAGCCTCGACACGGCGGATGTGTTCAGCCCGAAAACAGTCCAGGCGACAATGGGAGCATTGGCTCACGTAAAAGTCCATTACACCGATTTGGCAGTCTATCTGAAAATGCAGACGGAGAAACAGATCCCGCTGTTCGGCACATTCCTTGACGGAGAAAATATGTACACAAAGGAATTGTCCGCAAACGGAATTATCGTCATGGGCAACGAAGGAAACGGAATACGTCCGGAGATAGAAGAATTGATCGATCAAAAACTATACATTCCGAGCTTTCCGCCGGAAAGAGAGACATCAGAGTCTCTTAATGTAGCCATTGCGACTGCCGTCATCTGTGCCGAGTTTCGCCGCCGTCAAGGAAATGCCGTTCAATAACAACAGGCAGGCAGGCTCACCGATCCCGGCCGCTTGCGGAAGCCCTAACTCCCGGCAAACATCGAAGCCGGATTCCATGCTCATGAAATTATTGTTCCATGAGCATGGAATTTTAGTTTCATGGGCATGAAACTTTTCCCCGGTTTTCACGACCGGAAAAAGGATGCCGTCATAAAACTCCGTTCCTGCAATTTCTTCTTCCAACGGGAAAACACCTGTCAGGACACCCTTGTCGTCCAGTTCGACATAGTGCATCCGGTAAAACTGTTTCCAGTAGATATAATGTGAAGCGACCCGTCGCATAGCACCTGTTTATTTTGGAATGGAATCCTGCACGGCCACCGAATCTTTAGGCATATCGGTCAAACGGCCGTAATTATACTTCATCAGGTTCAAGCTATCTAAATAGACTTTATAATAAGAGGAGTCTGCGTTATTCATAAAGATATAGCCATACACCCGCTTGATGCGCTTGGTCGGAACCGTTTTCAATATCGTCTCGTGATAGCCGTCGCGAAGGATCTTGTCATTTACGGTCACGATCGTATCGCCCTGGTCGGCACTGATACGCACTTCCGGCTTATAAGCCATATCCTTATTGAGGCCCCAGACATGCATTCCCAGCACAAACGAGCTTCCGGACGAATAATTCGTTTCCGGTTTGACATCGAATGTCACGCCGTTGAACAAAGCATCCGGTTCCAACCGGAGGGAAGTACGGCGCGGCCAGATATCCACCGAGTCTTGCTTGGAGACGGGAGCCGCCGAAGCCTGCACATCGCCCAACGCTTTCTGCCGGCTATTCAGTTCATTCAGCACACGGTCGTACACCTTCATATAGATATCCAGGTTCCGGCCGTACCAGACCAACGAGCTGTCATATTCGGCCTGGGTGATGCCATGTTTGCGGAAGATAGACTGAAACAAGGCCTCCTTATGAGCGTTATCGGGAAATTCCTTGCTGTTCAGGTTGATCATGGCTTCCGCCAACTGCATATCCACCTGTACAGCCTGCATTTTCTTTTCCGAAAGAAGACCATCGGGCACTTTGCTGCAAGCGACCGCCAGGATGCCCAACAACAAAACGACACTATATCTATGCAGTCTGTTCCGCATTTATTTTTTTCTGTTATTTTTCTTTTGAAAGACTTGTCGACAACGTGTGGCGATAGAACAGCAAAAGCAGGAAAACGCCTACACAAATAGCCGAGTCGGCCAGGTTAAAGATCGGACGGAAAAAGACGAACTCTTCTCCACCCCAGACCGGCACCCAATCAGGCAGAACCGTCTGTATCAAAGGGAAATAAAACATATCGACCACCTTTCCGTGCAACCAGCCGGCATAACCTCCGCCTTCCGGCATAAAGGTCGCCACCTGACCGAAGCTATGATCGAACACCACGCCATAAAAAACGGAGTCGATAATATTCCCGATCGCACCCGCGAAGATCAGCGAGATACAAGCGATAAAACCGAACGTGTAACGCTGTTTCACCAACTTATAGAGATAATATCCGATAAAGCCGACCGCCACGATACGGAATACCGACAGAAACAGCTTCCCGATTACCTCTATCCCGAACGCCATCCCCGGATTCTCCGTAAAGTACAGATAGAACCACGGAGTGATCTCGATACTCTCATGCAACTGCATGTGAGTCTTAATCCATATTTTAAGAGCCTGGTCAAGAATAAGGAGCAGCATTATGATTAACACTGCTCCCCAACCTTTGGAATATCTCATTTACTTAGCACCTCCCTGTTTAGCTTCGATACTCAAAGTAGCGTGAGGCACTGCACGTAATCTTTCTTTCGGAATCAATTTACCGGTTTCGCGGCAAATACCGTACGTTTTATTCTCAATCCGGATCAATGCAGCCTGCAAGTTCTGGATAAACTTCATCTGACGCTGTGCCAAACGGCCAGCTTCCTCTTTCGACAAAGTCGCAGCTCCCTCTTCCAACACCTTGAATGTAGGAGATGTATCGGCGACATCATTACCGTCAGAATTCGTGACACCGGATCTCAACAACTCATAATCTTTCTTTGCCTTATCCAGCTTTTCCAATATTATGGAGCGGAACTCCTCGAGTTCGGCATCCGAATATCTTGTCTTTTCTGCCATGGTTCATTAATTTTAGGTTCTACAATAGAATATATATCAGCGCTCCCTGTCGCAGTCCAAATATACAACATTATTTATATGCGGCAAGGAGCTCTTTCTTTTTTTATTAAAAATCATACTTTTTCAATGCGCACAGACAACTTGAAATCTTCGAAATCAAGTTCCGTAGCATCGCTGATCACATCCGTAATCTCCACTGACACAGCCAATACCTGGTTGGCGATATACGAATTGAAATCCTGGATCGCCTCATCTGTCACATCGTTGGAAAGAACCGTTACCGAAATCTTATCCGTGATGTCGAAGCCATTGCTCTTACGCAAATTCTGGATGCGGTTCACCAACTCGCGCGCCAAGCCTTCCTTGCGGAGCTCTTCCGTCACGGTGATATCCAGTGCGACCGTCAGGCGTCCTTCGTTGGCAACCAGCCAGCCCGGTATGTCTTCGGAGATAATTTCCACGTCTGCACGTTCGACCACAGCCTCCTGTCCTTCGACAGTTAGCGTGAACGTTCCGGCCTTTTCGAAAGCATTGATCTCGTCCTGGCTCATTGCCTGGATAGCAGCAGCCAACGCTTTCATGATCTTGCCATAACGCGGGCCCAACTTCTTGAAGTCGGGTTTGATCTTCTTCACCAGAATACCGGCTGCGTTATCGACAAACTTCAGCTCCTTCACATTGACTTCATTCAAGATCAGGGCTTTCACCGCCTCGAGGCTTTCCTGCTGATGCGCATCCACAACCGGCACCATAATGGTCTGCAACGGCTGGCGCACCTTGATGTTCACCTTGCGGCGCAGAGCCAGCACCATAGACGAAACGTCTTGTGCCATCTGCATACGTTCTTCCAGATCCTTGTCGATCAGCGCTTCGTTGCAAACCGGGAACTCGGACAGGTGAACAGATGCAACCGTCTCACGTCCGGTAGCGGCAATCAGGTCGCAGAAGAGCTGGTCGGCATAGAACGGCGCGATCGGCGCCATCAGCTTGGCAACAGTTTCCAGACAGGTGTACAGCGTCTGATAAGCAGACAGCTTGTCGGTCGTCATGCCTCCACCCCAGAAACGGCGGCGGTTCAGACGCACGTACCAGTTACTCAGGTTGTCGTTGACGAAGTCGGAGATTGCACGTCCGGCACGCGTCGGTTCGTACGCATCTAAGAATCCGTCCACATCTTTCACTAACGAATTGAGCAACGACAGAATCCAGCGGTCGATCTCCGGACGCTCTTTCCAGTCCACATCCGGCTCTGAATAGTCGAAGCCGTCGACATTCGCATACAGGGCGAAGAACGAATAAGTATTATATAATGTGCCGAAGAACTTACGGCGAACCTCTTCGATACCGTCGATATCAAACTTGATGTTATCCCACGGAGATGCATTCGTAATCATGTACCAGCGCAGCGGGTCGGAACCATGCTGCTCGATCGTACTGAACGGATCGACAGCGTTGCCCAAGCGTTTGGACATCTTGTTGCCGTTCTTATCCAGCACCAGGCCGTTGGAGACAACTGCTTTATACGAAACACTGTCGAACACCATCGTTGCGATAGCATGCAGCGTGAAGAACCATCCGCGTGTCTGGTCCACCCCTTCCGCAATGAAGTCGGCCGGATAGACCTTGCGGTCGTCAAACAGCTCCTTGTTCTCGAACGGGTAATGGATTTGTGCATACGGCATCGCACCGGAATCGAACCAGACGTCGATCAGATCCGTCTCGCGCTTCATCGGTTTGCCGCTTGCGGAAACCAGGATCACATCGTCCACATACGGACGGTGCAAGTCGATCTTCTCATAGTTCTCCTTCGTATATTCACCCGGTTTGAACTTCAGCTCCTTATACGGATTAGCCTCCATCAAGCCGGCTTTTACGGATTTCTCTATTTCATTGTACAGTTCTTCGACCGAACCGATGCAGATTTCCTCCGCCCCGTCTTCCGTCCGCCAGATAGGCAGCGGAGTTCCCCAGTAGCGGCTACGGCTCAGGTTCCAGTCCTGCAGGTTTTCCAGCCATTTGCCGAAACGTCCCGTGCCAGTGCTCTGCGGCTTCCAGTTGATCGTGTTGTTCAACTCGATCATCCGTTCGCGACAAGCCGTCGTACGGATAAACCAGCTATCCAGCGGATAGTAGAGAACCGGCTTGTCCGTCCGCCAGCAGTGCGGATAGTTGTGCACATGTTTCTCGATGCGGAACACACGGTTCTGCACCTTCAGCATCATACATATTTCAATATCTAACGTCTCGTCTTTTTCACCCTTCGCCGGATCGTAAGCGTTCTTCACGAACTTGCCCTGCCAGGGATCATAGTCGGCCGCATTCATACGTGTCTGTACGAACTCCGGATCGAGGTCTTCCAGCAGATAGAACTTACCGGTCATATCGACCATCGGACGCTGATTGCCGTCCTTATCGGTCAGCATCAAAGGAGGCACGCCGTTTGCTTTTCCCACACGGTCGTCATCCGCACCGAAAGTCGGGGCGATATGAACGATACCCGTACCGTCTTCAACCGTCACATAGTCGCCTGTGATAACACGGAAAGCGCCTTCTCCCGGATTCACCCAGGGGATCAGCTGCTCGTAGTGCATACCGGCCAGTTCCGGACCTTTCCACTCACCTACAACTTTAAACGGAATCAATTTATCGCCCGGCTTGTAATCGGACAATGCCAGACCGGCAGCCTTCGGATTGAAATGTGCATCCAGCAAATCTTTCGCCAGCACAACCGTCATCGGCATACCTGTATACGGATTGAAAGTCTGAACAGCCACGTATGTAAAATTCGGCCCTACGCAAAGCGCCGTGTTGGAAGGCAATGTCCAGGGAGTGGTCGTCCATGCTAAGAAGAACGGATCGCCGAACTCCGCCATCTCCGGTTTCGGGTCGAGGATACGGAACTGCGCCGTACAAGTCGTGTCCTTCACGTCGCGGTAGCAACCCGGCTGGTTCAGCTCGTGCGAGCTCAAGCCTGTCCCGGCAGCCGGCGAATAAGGCTGTATGGTGTAACCTTTATAGAGCAACCCTTTCTTATAGAGCTCCTTCAGCAGATACCACAATGTTTCGATATACCGGTTATCATAGGTGATATACGGATTTTCCATATCCACCCAGTAACCCATCTTCTGTGTCAGGTCCTCCCACTCCTTCGTGAACTTCATCACGTCGCGGCGGCAGGCTGCGTTATATTCAGCCACAGAAATCTTTTTGCCGATATCTTCCTTGGTTATACCCATTGACTTTTCGACACCTAACTCTACCGGCAGTCCATGTGTGTCCCATCCGGCTTTGCGGTTCACGAGATATCCTTTCATCGTCTTGTAACGACAGAAAATATCTTTGATCGAACGGGCAATCACGTGGTGAATACCGGGCATACCGTTTGCAGAAGGAGGTCCTTCATAAAACACAAACGAGGGATGTCCTTCACGTATTTCAAGACTCTTATGGAAGATGTCGCCATCCTGCCATTTCTTCAGCACCTCTTTATTGACGTTCGACAAGTCAAACTTCGAGTATTCGGCAAATTTCTTACTCATATCGCGTTATATTTATCTATCTTCTCAAAAATTGCCGCAAAGGTAGCGATTAAATCCGAATTAGGCAATAAGAAATCACCGGCTATAAAATCCGTTTCCCCCATAGCAGACCCGCAAGGAAGAAAGATGGAGCAAATCAAAATAAATAGGACGACAGTTTTGTATTTCAAGAGAATAGTTTTATCTTTGCAGCAACATGCTTACCCCGCTTCCCGTCAGATCAGCGCGCTCAGGGTAAGCCTTTTATTTTTATACCTCTATGACTAAAATCTCTTACCCCAAACAACTCATATCTTTTGCGGATCAGATTGCTTTGCTCAAACAGCGTGGACTTGTTTTCACGGACGAAGCCAAAGCCTTACACCTGCTACGCAATATCAGTTATTACCGTTTGAGCGGCTACTGGTATCCTTTGCTGGCAGACAAGCAAAATCATTTGTTCAAGCCCGGCAGCACATTCGATGCCGCCTACAACATCTACAAGTTCGATAGTGAGCTTCGCAAGCTGATTATTACGGAGCTGGAAAAAATAGAGGTAGCTGTGCGCACACAGACCGCCTATATACTCTCTTCACAATGGGATGGATATTGGTTTGCCGATGCTTCCCATTTTAACAATCCGGTACGTCATGCCAAGATATTATCAAAAATAGATGAAGAATACCAGCGCAGCGACGAGGAATTTGTGACGGCTTTCAAATCCAAGTATTCCGATCCTTTTCCGCCAAGTTGGATAACGATGGAGATAACTTCTTTCGGTACACTGTCTATTCTATACAATAACCTGCTTCCCGGAAAGACCAAGCGGAGCATTGCGGATTATTTCGGGTTGCCCGACACCGTTTTTGCTTCCTGGTTGCACAGTATCGTTTATATCCGTAACATTTGCGCCCATCATTGCCGCTTATGGAATCGGACACTTAGCATCCGCCCGTTAATGCCACGTTCACCACGCAAATCATTCATCACACTTCCGGCGAACGGCACACGGCAGGTCTATTTCATATTGAGCATGATCGTTTATCTGTTGGATATAATCAATCCCAACCACTCGTTTGTAGAAAGGTTCAAGGACTTGCTTACCCGTTACCCTTCGATAGATACCCGTGCGATGGGCTTTCCGGCTGGTTGGGAAAACGAAGATATTTGGAAATAGACATCACTGGATACAGTCAATCCCTATGCTCATTATTATACAGTGCCATCAGCAATGCCACCACCTCCGAATAGTTCTTACGGCCGGAGGGGATGTTGTTGCCTTTCAGGAACCAGTTGTAGGCGGTGGATTGGACTTCGCCGATCAAAGGGCTATATAAAGACTGCCAATAGGCCGTCTTACGGTTGTAGAGGTCTTTCACTTCTGGGGAAATGGTTGCTTTCCAGGCGTTAAACTCTTCTTCCGGCAACAATCCGTAAGCATTGCCCAGCACATAAGGTAGCAAAGCGAAATAAGCGGAAAAACGGATCTCCGGCACTTCGGAACGCGCACAGACCAGAAAGCCGTACAGGTTCGCTTCCGCCTCGCTGGATACGCCTAACACATGCGCCATCTCGTGGGCATACGTAAACGGATACTGCACCGGAAGCAGCTTCGGATTCAGATTGTATTCGGTAAAGAACGGCCCCATATAACCCAACACGCCTACGCCGCTCATCAGCGAAGGAATCAGCATCGGTTTGGGACGCAGGTAACCGGCAGGCCGGACCAAGCCGAAACGCCCGTCGATCTCCCGATACCCTTTCTTTGTCTCCGCTGCAACGACCGCCTTGTCGATCGCTTCGACCGGGACAAAAGAGGCATTCAGCGAATCGGTATAGACAGACAGAAATGAGCGGAAAGTGTCGGCGGAATAAGCGGCATACGGAATCTCGGTCCGGGTAAAAAAGTCCTTCCTGAAATAGTTCAAGCCCCAGGCCAGATAGAACCAAAGGTAGATCCAGAAAAGATACTCCGCCATTCGTCCGGCGATCACTGCCCATCGACGCTTTCTCCAACGGGCATAAAACGGATACAGGCACAAGCCGATGATACTCCCATAGATCAGGCAATCGCCCACAGAGAAGGGGAAAAAAGAAGAAAAACGAGACAACAAAGACGAAACGGACGGATAAACATTCCGCGCATACCATTCGCCGGCAGCGGGCGAAGCCTGCACACACCAGACCAGAACAAGCCCGGCAGCCAATATAATCCAGCGGATCCGTATCTTTTTAATCCATTCCGTTCCTTTCATCCTGACAACAAAGATAAGCAATCCCCGTCTACTCTCCAAACGGATGGACGAAGATGAAACGCGCCCCTTTGTCGTAATCGGGATCGACTGTCAGCGTCCCGCCCAGGCGGATAGCGATCGTCCGGGCAATAGGCAATCCCAAACCTGCCCCGGGGATAAATTCATTCACCTTTGCGAAGCGGTCGAAAATGACTTCCTGCTTATCCAACGGAATGCCGCATCCCGTATCGGTGACGGTAAAAACAACCTGCCGATTCTCCCGGTCGACACGATAGTCGAGGTTGATTTCTCCCTGCTCGGTAAATTTAACGGCGTTCGACAACAGGTTGTTTAGCAATTGTTGTAAGCGCAAATCATCGGTTTTCAGGATGAAATGATCATCCGAAGCAGTAAAGCTCAACTTGACACCCGGCTGCACCCGATGCCTGATTCTCTCCTGTGCATTCTGGCAACATTCGGACAGGTCGCAATCTTCGAGTATGACACTGAAAGAATCCGATTCGAGCCGCGACAGGTCTAACACGTCATTCACGAGCCCGAGCAACATATCGGTGTTGTTCTTGATTATTTTGAGATACTCGTTCCGCTCGGCCTCATCGGCATCTTGCAGCAGATCGGCAAACCCGACAATCGCGTTCAGCGGCGTCCGTATCTCATGGCTTATATTGGCGACAAACGACGTTTTCAGACGATTGGATTCCTCCGCCTGTTCTTTAGCCACACGCAGGCTTTCGGTGGTTTCGATCAACGTCTCGCGCTCAACTTGAAGATCGTTCTTTAATTTACGAGTACGATTGGAATAGCGGAATAAGACATACAGCAATACCAACAGTATGCAGGACACAAGAATAGAGGCCGTGAGCTGTAGCTGCTTCTCGGAAAGTTGCCGTTTCTGATAAAGCAATTTCTGTTCCTGCATTTTCTTGTCGTTCAGGTCGTGCAGCATACGAAGCTGGTTCAATTGGCGGGTGAAAGCCGTCACATTCGTCTGCTCGACCAGCGACAGCAATTCGGCATACTGTTTCAACGCCTCATCCGTCCTTCCGGCAGCTTTCAGGATATCGACTTTCAGCTTCAGCGGTTCGGACGAATAATCGACAGCAAGCACTTTATCGATCTCCCGGAGCGCCTGCGGATAATCTTTGATAAAGAAATAATAGCGGGCCATCGCCAAATCATATACGGACGTAACATCCGGCCCCATGCTTTCATCCATATAAGAAGGCAAAAGGCTTACGGTTTCACGCGCTTTCGGAAGATTCTTTTCCGCCACATACAAATTAAGATAATTGGCATACAGCAAGCACTTTTTGGCCTTAATCGGATAATTTTCCCTAATATCAGACTTATAGCTTTCAATTTTCCGCAACGATTCTTCGAAACGAACAAGAGTCGACTTCACATGATCCAACTCGTCAAGATGCAAATAGGCGATCAGCAGATAAGGGATAATCTGAAGTTCATAATCCGGCTTGCTTTTTGTTTTCAACAGGTCCAACGCTTCCTCGAAAGCAGTCACCGCATCGCTGTCCCGTCCGATCAGCAAATAAACCAGGCCCAAATATTCATTACTGGATATCAGGCCCGTCATATTATTCTTTTCCTTGGACAACATCTGAAGCATCACAGCCTCGTTCATCGCCAATTCATATTCTCCGTTAATCAGATAATACCGGCAGTAATAATTCAGAAAATCGAATTTTGCCAGAGGGGTTTCCCGGCGTGCTTTTGTCACGGAATCGACCATATTGCCCCAATAGGTCAGGCTATCCAACCGGTTGAGATTACAATAATAACGCCCCAATGAGGAAAGGGCGCTGTAATAGTATCCCATTGAATCGACTTTTCCGGCAAGCTCTACCAATGATTTCAGATAGGGCACTTCCATCGGGGTCTCCCAGTTTTGCCGGGACAATTCATACAAAGCCTTGAGCCTCTCACCCGCATCATCCGTTTTCCCATCAGTCCTGCAAGATCCGTATAGATCCGTCAGGAACAGACAAAAAACGATCAACACCCCTTTTACGTATATATGCCTCTCTTTCATACAGCACCGCTCCATCTATTGTTTTTCAAAGATAGAGTTTTTTCCATAACGCTGTATGCGTTTTCCGGTAAATAATGAATATTAGGGCATAAAGAGATTAAGAACAGGAAATATTCTTATTCAAAATCTTCTTTGCCTCCGCTTCCGATAGATTCCGGCGGCGGGCATAATCCTTCATCTGCTCTCCGTCGATATTTCCGATCATAAAATACTGGGATTCAGGATGTGCGATATAAAGACCGCTGACAGTTGCCGTCGGGTACATCGCGCCGTTTTCCGTCAGCCTGACGCCGATCTGCGACATGTCGAGCAGGTTGTCCAACGTATAGTTGAGCAGCTGGTCCGGCAAGGACGGATAACCGACAGCCGGGCGGATTCCCCGGTATTTCACTTTGAACAGGTCGGGCAAGGAATACGATTCGTCCGGAGAATATCCCCAATATTCCTGGCGGACCTTTTCGTGCAGATATTCCGCCGTCGCCTCGGCCAAACGGTCGGTCAACGTCTGGAGCAACATCGAATTGTAGGTGTCGCCTTCTTCCTCGAACTTGTTTTTCAGAGATTCGGCGCCGGCACCGGCTGTCACGACAAACGCGCCGACATAATCCGTACGCCCTTCGGAAAGAGGCATCACATAGTCGGCAAGCGATTTATAAACGCCTTCCTCCTTCTTTGTCTGCTGGCGCAAGACAGGGATCGTGACCTCACCGACACGGAGATTGTCGCCGTCGCTGTTTGCCGGGAAAAAGCCGTAAATGGCTTTGCAATAGTCGGCATTCATCTCGATAAGACGGTCGAGCAGTTTCGCCGCATCCAGATAGAGCTGCATAGCTTCCGCCGCCTTCCCGCGCTCCTCTTCGGGAACACCGGACAGCCAATTGGCACGGCAGGCATCGCAATCATGCAGGCTGGCGACAGAGGCAAAACGCCCGCTCAGCTTCCAAGCACTGAAGAAGAAAACCCAGTTGATATAGCCAGCCACTTCATCCAAAGGAACATGAGGGATCACGTGGATGCCCATCTGACGGGGCACCACCGGATTATAGTGCGTCCAGTCGACCGGCTGCGGATTGGCCCGCGCTTCGGCAAGCGATACGAATACTTCTTTTTTCTTTTCCAACGAGGCGCGCAACTCTTCATATTCCTTGTTCAGGTCTTCGATATAAGCATCGCGCGTATCGGGGTTCAAGAGTTTGGCGGCAATCAACGGATTCTGCGAAGCGTCGAGCACATGGATCACCGGATAATCGTAATGGGGAGCGATCTTAACAGCCGTATGCAGCTTGGAAGTCGTAGCTCCGCCAACCATCACGGGAATAGTGAGCCCGGCTTTCTGCATCTCGTCCGTCACGTGCACCATCTCTTCCAGCGAAGGCGTGATCAGGCCGGATAGGCAGACCAGATCAGGCTTCTCCTCGATTGCTTTTTTCACGATCACGTCCGCCGGCACCATCACGCCCAGGTCGATGACCTCGTAGTTATTACAAGCTAACACGATCGAGACGATGTTCTTTCCGATATCGTGCACATCGCCTTTGACAGTAGCGAATAGCACTTTTCCGGCTTTCGACGAACTGGAAGCAACCTTCTCCGCCTCGATAGCCGGTTGCAGGACCGCCACCGCCTTTTTCATCGTGCGCGCCGTCTTGACCACCTGCGGAAGGAACATCTTTCCGGCGCCAAACAACTCGCCGACCTTATTCATGCCACTCATCAACGGACCGTCGATAATGTCCACCGCACGCGGATAAACCTTCAGGGCTTCCTGCAAATCCTCTTCCAGGTGGTCGCCGATGCCTTTTATCAAGGCATATTCCAGGCGTTCCTTCAACGGATACTCGCGCCAGGCTTCCTGTTTCGCTTCGCCTCCCTCCTGCGCTTTGACATGCAGGTTCTGGGCGTATGTGATCAGTTCTTCCGCCGCTTCCGGACGGCGTGCCAGAATTACATCTTCGAGCAGCGTGCGGAAAGCGGGTTCGATATCTTCATAGAGCACGGACGACGACGGGTTGACGATTCCCATATCCATGCCTTTGCGGATGGCATGATAGAGGAACACGGAATGCATCGCTTCGCGCACATAATTATTTCCACGGAAAGAGAAAGAAAGGTTGCTGACCCCGCCGCTCACCTTCGCTCCCGGCAGGTTCTGCTTGATCCACTCGACGGCACGGATAAAATCGAGCCCGTAGCCGTTGTGTTCCTCCATTCCGGTCGCGATGGCCAGCACATTCGGATCGAAAATAATCCCATTCGGATCGAAATCGACTTTTTCCCGGAGGAGACGGTAAGCGCGTTCGCACACCTCTATCTTCCGTTCAAACGTATCGGCCTGTCCTTTCTCGTCGAAAGCCATCACGACCGTTGCCGCTCCCAACTGTTTGATACGCGCGGCATGTTGCAGGAAAGCCTCCTCGCCTTCTTTGAGGGAGATCGAGTTTACAATGCTTTTGCCTTGTACGCACATCAGGCCTTTTTCGATCACCTCCCATTTGGAAGAGTCGATCATGACCGGCACGCGGGAAATATCGGGTTCGGAAGCGATCAGGTTCAGGAACGTGGTCATCTCCTTCACAGCGTCGAGCATCCCGTCGTCCATGTTGATGTCGATCACCTGCGCACCGTCTTCCACCTGCTTGCGGGCGATCATCAAGGCTTCTTCGTAGTTCTCTTCCTTGATCAGGCGCAGGAACTTACGCGAACCGGCGACATTACAGCGTTCGCCGATATTGACGAAATTGTTTTCCGGCTTTACCTCCAGCAGTTCCAGCCCGGACAGCCAAAGACAGTCCGGCTTCGGGACCGGCACATGCGGCTTCGCGCCTTTGACCAGTTCGGGATATTGGGCGATATGAGCCGGCGTCGTTCCGCAACAGCCTCCTAAGATATTGACCAATCCTTCGTCGATAAAGGGCTTCACGTGGGCAGCCATCTTTTCCGGCGTCTCGTCGTACGAACCGAAACTGTTCGGCAACCCGGCGTTCGGATAGGCGCTGATATAATAAGGCGCGTGTTTCGCCAGTTCAGCTAAGTAAGGCTTCATGTCGGCAGCCCCGAACGAACAGTTCAGGCCGACACTGACAATATTGGTATGTTGTACGGAAGCCAGGAACGCCAGCAAAGTCTGCCCCGAGAAAGTACGTCCGCCCTGTGCCGAAAGCGTCAGGGAAAGCATGATCGGCAAGTCTTTACCTTTCTCCTTCAAAACAGTCTCGGCAGCCTCCAGGCCGGCTTTCACATTGAGCGTGTCGAACGTCGTCTCAAACAAGACGATGTCCACACCGCCGTCCACCAAAGCCTCCACCTGCTCTTTATAGGCGTTATACAAATCCATATAGGTGACAGCCCTGAAGGCGGGATCACTCACGTCCGGACTCATGGAAGCCGTCTTGTTGGTCGGACCGACAGAGCCGGCGACGAATACCGTACGTCCGGGATGTTCCGCCATAAAGCCATCGGCCACTTCGCGCGCCAACCGTCCGGCAGCGAGGTTTATATTACGCACCTGCTGCTCCATGCCGTAGTCTCCCATCGAGATGGCATTCGCGTTGAAAGTGTTGGTAGCAAAGATGTCCGCACCGGCATCCAGGTATTGGCGGTGAATGGATTTGATCACATCCGGGCGGGTGATGCACAACAGGTCGTTATTGCCTTTCAGGTCACCGGGCCAACCGGCAAACTGCTCGCCGCGATAGTCCTTCTCAGTCAGTTTAAACCCCTGGACCATCGTTCCCATTCCTCCGTCCAGAATCAGAATACGTTCTTTCAGGAGATTCAAAAATATCTCTTTATCCATTAAATGTCTTTATCGTTTGAATGCACGGTCCATCTCGCGGCGATCATCCCGTTCTTTGATGGAGTCGCGTTTATCATATTCTTTCTTTCCTTTGGCGATTGCGACCACGACTTTGGCCAGCCCTTTGTCGTTAATAAAAAGGCGGGTCGGAATGATCGTGAAGCCATTGTTGCGGGCCGCCCCCTCGATCTTGCGCAACTCCTTTTTCGTCAGCAGCAGCTTACGGTCGCGGCGGGCCGAATGGTTGTTATAAGTCCCGTAGAAATATTCCGCCACATACATATTTTTCACCCACAGCTCGCCTTTCTCAATGATACAGAACGTATCGACCAGGCTCGCCTTGCCCAGGCGGATCGATTTGATCTCCGTCCCGGTCAGCACAATGCCCGCCGTAAACGTATCGAGCAACTCATAATCGAAAGTTGCCCGCTTATTCTTTATCTGTATATTATTACTAATCTTCTCTTTCATCTCATTTATTTATCAAAAACGCAAACCGGGCATCAGCATCGACAGGACGACTTCGATCAGCCAGGGCGTCAGCAAAATCAAACTGGTCGCAGCCCCGACAAATTTCAGGCGGTCTTTTTCTTCCACCTGCATATAAGGGCCGGCACCCTCCCACACGATATAGAACGTGTATAAGACAAATATCCGCAAAAAGAAAAACTCCGGAAGCAACATCAACACGATATTCAGCGCGAACATCAGCGAAGACGAATAGCCGACGAAACGCTGGCACAGCTTCATGTCTTTCTCGCGTTTGAAAAAACCTTGCCAAAGCTCGTTCAGAAAATACGACGCCAGGTAAAAACCACCGAAGGCGGCAACCAGCGTCCGGATCGACGATTTCAGAGCCAGCTCGATGTCGAACTCTTTCCGGGTGAACAACACCCCAAGAAAAGCCGCCACCGTAACGATTCCGATCAGGGGATACACAAACCGGGATAAAAACTCATCGTCCTTTTCTTCCTTTTTCGTCAGAATATCCCAAGCTTTTCCCGGCTGGGAGATGATGGCCACTACCAATTTAAATATCTCTTTATACATCTTCAATACGTTCGTTTGCTATTTGTCATTAAGTTATTTCCCTGAAGAGTTTATCGTAAACACATCGGATGATTTCCAGACGATTGAAGCAGAGTCTTTCCCGAATGCGGATGCATAATTAACCCGGAACTTCACCTCATCGGTATTATTTTCTCCTGTCACTTTCTTCACAAAGTCCTGAATATTGAAAGCACAGGGAATAATCATCGATTGCCCGTTATCCTCCTCGCCGCCTTCAGCCGTCTTGATAGCGCGCAGATACAAGCTATAGACCTGATCGCCATTCAATACCTGATCCGGATTATAAGACAAGGCGAAACTATCTTCCTGCGCCGTCTTATGACCGCTCATTTCCGTAAAAAGAAACAGATTTCCCTTGATATAGGAAGAACGTGGCTGAAGGGTGGAAAGCAGTAATTCACCATTCTCGACGTTCGAGGTGTCTGTCAAGGTATTAAACAGCTGCCACTGGCTCACTTCCGAAAGTGTATTCTCATAAATGGTTGCAGTCATATAGCCTTTATTCGCCCCGCCGTCTGCATTTTCAGCCAGCCCGTAATCGATCGAATAATCGAACAGGATACATTCCCCATCTTCCACATTCGCATTCTGGAAGTTTTCCGAAGAGATCACATCCCCGCCTTTGACGAAAATAACCTTACCCACGGTCCCCACATTCGTTGCCACAACCCCGGTCTGATTCGCCATCGTCAATTGCGTCGCCGGGTCTCCCAAACAAGAGCTCAACACAACCAGGCAAAGGGCTATCACGCCATATAATACAGTCTTTCTCATTTCCATATACAATTTGAAATCGAAGTTATCTTCCTCCACACACAGAGGGAAGGCACAAAGGTAGCATTATTTTCTTACTCATACAATTGGGAAAGATTAAATCCATGTATATACGGATGTTCCGGGAGCGGTTTCAAATATGTTAAAATATACAATATCCCCCTTCTCCGACCGTTTTTCTATTTCATTCGAAATCTTGATCGATTTTGGATTGACTCTTTTCATGGTTTTACCCATTCCGGCTGACACCGGACGGAATGAGCTGCCGAGGTCATCCTGAAAAGTGTGCAATTTGATTGGCAAAAACCGGAAACACCAACAATGTGATAAACCTTAACTCCCGGAGAATCGAATATTTGAAAATAAAATGGACGGCGTTCCAAATATCTCAAGGAAATTCAAGTGCTTTTTTACCATGAAAACGGTCCTCTTTCCAATTACGACCGTCATAATCTCCATTACGACCGTCATAATCTTCGCGAGGTGCCGAGTGCACTACACATTAGCACGGTCGTAATGGCAAAGAGGACGGTCATAATTGCGGAAAACGCTCAAAAAAGAGGAAAAAGTCCCTTTTTGACGTCTGAAAAGCGGATTAACATTTGTTTTGTTTCGGACCTTTTTTTAGCCTAAAAAATGCGTTTTATACAATAAGCCCCCGGGAAAGTTGAAAATTGGAAGTTAAGAGTTGAAAGTTAATACACAGGATATCCGCTCTTTGGGTTCATTGGATAATAATTGTCCGATTCGGTTGAGTTGTTCCTTGCTTACACGGCCCTACCTAAGTATTTGAAGAGCAAAAGCCTTATTGATGGCCTTACGCTCTCCCATATCTGCAAAATCACTCGCAAATAATATAGTGCCGTTCTTTTTTCTGTTTATCACAGAAATCATCTTATTTTCAATACTTTGCAACACCATCTTCATCATCATTTTGTCGCCAAAAAACTTTTTTTTGGCGACATTCTCAATGCAAAAGTCCCATATTTGGAGAGGCCGCCAAAATAAATTGTCGGTTTTAAGTAATGGCAGAAAACGCTCAAAAAAAAGCATCGAACAGAATCCGGATATTTATCCGTTTTCCATCCGATGCCTGTATTTATTACGAAATAAGAAATTCCTGAAATGCTTATTCAGCAGAATCTACAATAGAGAACTGAACTATATCAGAAGTGCCCCAAGTAGTAACTTTTGTGGAATCAGAATTAAATCCTTTTGCATATTTAATTTGAAAGCTTGCGATTTTCTTTCCAGCTGCTGATTCCCGGCTTTTCACTGTCGAGTAGAATTGTTCCGCATCAAACGCCTTAATATCCGCGGCACCGTTTACAGTAGGAGCTTTTCCATTCTCTAATTTTTGGCAACGCAAACATAAAGTATAGACACGTTCCGTACTATTAACAGTTACTGGTTCCTGATCATAGTCAAAAGTCAATCTATAGCTATTCTTCTGCTCTGTCAAAGCCGTTTCGAACTGTGGGATAGCAAGTATTTTCCGATAATTAACAGACTTAATTAAAGGCCACATCCCCACATTGGAAACAAGCAGTTCATCACTCAGTGCCGTAGAATCTAACGTTGCAAAAGAAAAATTACCTTTCCCTATAGACGCAACCGGACCGGTAGCGACATAATAACCATTTGTACTGACATTCGCATTCTCCGGTGAATCTAAATCAACAGTAGCATAAGCAGCAACGCAATCACCTACACTAAAATTAGGATCAGATGCCACATTCGACATATAGAGAATGTCACCACCTGTATATAACAAAGGTTTAAAAGTTGACGAATAATCAATCACACCATACACCTGCAATGTATGTGAATTTCCTCCCCCATCCAAACAAGAGGTTAACGTTACCATTCCCGCAGCGATTGCTGCCAATCCTAAAACTTTAAGTTTCTTCATTTTTTACTGTTCTTTTAATTTTATATTGTTTATTATTTATTTGTTTACTGTTCAAAAGCCCAAACGGAAACCCGCCTGCAGGTTGACATTAAACGGTTTCTCGGAGCGGATCGTTTCGATGTCGCTTCCATTGTCAAAATAATAGCCGGCGCCTGCTTCCGCATATACACTCAGGAAGCGAAGCAAGGGATAACTGGCTCCGACACGGCCGTTTACAGACCACATCCATTCTTTCATCCGGATATGTCTTTTCTCATGACGGATTTCATCATTCCCGACAAATATCTTGGAAGTCAGCTTACCGGCCACATTGATCTCCGTCATTCCGCCGGCGGCTGCATAAAACTGTATGCGTTTCCATTCCGCAATCTTATAGGACAAGGAAAGGGGTATTCCGATAAAATGCAACTTCTGCTTTGTCTCGCCGTAATAAACGGCATTCGTTTCCCACTCGGAAGAAAGGAATGTATAGTTCAAACCGGATTGCAGGGAGAAACGGTCGTTCAGATAGTAACTGACGCCCATCCCGACTGTTACAGGTGTTTTATGATGAATGTTTGTTTTTGGAGACTGCTCGTTGAAATAAGGCGAGTTTAGCTGGATTAGCTCTCTGTCGATCAGCGCCGTGTTCTTCAGCGCAAAGGTGTTCAGAGAATTGGATGTTCCGGCGGTCACGCTTCCGCCGCCCATTCCGAAGCCCCATCTTCTCACCGGAGCTTTACCGGCTTCCTTCACGGGTGTTGCGTCGGCAATCAGGGCACGCGTCTCAACCGGACGTATTTCAGATTCCTCCGGCACAGAGAGCTGTGTCAAAGGCACCTCGTTCCCGTGCTTGACGCGGGATCGCACTGGAACCGGCTCTATGAGCGGCTGATTGATAAGGTCTGTACCGATGCGGCCCCGCGTCAAGCGCGGGGACAAGGACGTTTGAGCAACAACAGGCTTATCCGTGCTATTTCGGGAAGGTTCGGCCACAGCAACTGGAGCGACCGGCTGGGTTTGTTCCGCCAACTGCGTCTCCACTGCGTCTGTCTTTTCCCGGATTGTTTCGGCAACGGGCATCGGTTCTTTGTCGCGGTTCACGACATAAACGCCTCCGGTGACGACCAATAAGGAGATAACGGCAGCGGCAGCCCAATAGCGCAAAGTCCGCCGGAAAGGGACAGTCTTTGCGGCAGGCAGGCGGTCGGCAATGGCCTCCCAGTTACCCGGCAACGTGTCTGCTTCGAAGTCGTATAACTTCTCACGCAGCAAATCGTCAAATATGTCTCTTTCCTTATCTTTCATTTTCTTTTTTTCTCAATACAATTCGTTAATTCTGCGTTGTAACAGCTGCTTGGCACGCGTAAACTGCGAACGGGAAGTGCTCTCGGTTATGTTCATCATCTCGCTGATCTCCTTATGCGAATAGCCTTCTATCGCGAACAGGTTGAACACCGTACGAAAGCCGGCGGGCAGTTCATGCACCAGTTTCATCAGCTCGACCGCCGACATATCGGATATTGCGGAACTGTCCGGATGAACGAGTTCCGCCGTGTTATCCAAGTCGGTCGCCTCGCGCAAAACATCCGATTTACGCAAATACTCCAACGCACAATTGACAAAGATCTTTCGCATCCACCCTTCAAATGACCCGATCCCCGAATAGGAATCCATACTGGTGAAGACTTTTACGAAACCGTCCTGCAACAAATCACGGGCAGTCTCCCTGTCGCTTACGTAACGCAGACAAACGCCCATCATTTTGCGGGAATATGTTTCATACAGCTCCTTCTGAGCCAGCCTTTCCCCACTCTTACAACCCTCTATCAGTTGTTTCTCCGTCATTTAATGTGTGCCTTCACGCCCTTTTCAAGGCTGTACATTTAATATGATGTTAGAACCGTCCGAAACGCTGCATTCCGGAATAAATATTTTTCCATCAAAAACGTTCCAAAGATACAGTATTCTCGCGAATATTGAATAAGGAGAGACAAATCATCCTCTATTTCTTTTTCTTCGGATCAACCGGGCAACCGGCGCCGTTATCGACCGGAGTCGCCTCCATGCCAATCTTCTTAAAGGCTGAAGCCAACTTGGTCTTGGAGGTTTTATCTGCACGGTAGGTAACAACTGCCGTGCGGGTGTTCAGATCACATTTCAGATCGGTCACTCCTTTTTCAAAGGCGATATTCTTCTCGATCTTCTTGACGCAATTTGCACAATCCATGCCTTCTACAAAGAAAGTCACGGATTCCTTTTTCTTCTTTGCATCCTGTGCATAGGCCGTGGAAAAAGTAAATACGGCACAAATCAAAGCTACTACTAATTGTTTCATGATATAAATAATTTAATTGACACATTATCTGCTGATATTAAAACGCAGTCCGGCATAAATCTTCCGGCCGTGGACCGGTCCCCAGACCATCGATCCGTCGAAGTTATCTCCGCGCGGATTCCCGGCGTCGATGATGGGATGCGGCTGTTTATAGTCGAATAAGTTCTCGGCTCCGACATAGACAGACCAGCGGCGGAAATACTTAGTGATCTGGGCATTCACGACTGTATAGGCTTTAAAGTCCGGCTCCCACAACGGGTTTACGGCATCCGGAGCCGGCATCCGTCCGCCTCCGTTGAACTGTCCGGTCAGGTCGAACTGCCATTTCTTCAGGGGCGTCTGGTAAGAAGCGGTCAGCAGGCCTTTATAGTCGCTGACCAGGGGCTTTTTCAGACGCCGGGTTATGCCGTCCGCATTCCGGTAATCCGTTTTTGCATCGGTATAACGATAGGCGGCGGTCAGTGTAAAGCCGCGAAAGAACGGATAAGTGGCTTCGACCTGGAAGCTATTCGAATAGGAACGGCCGTCCAGGTTATAGAAACTCACGGCATGCGGGTCGCTGTCCATGTCCACAACGACTTGTTTCCGGAAATCCGTATAATACCATTCGCCATTCAACGTCAATTCCTTTCCGAAAAGCGGGATATAAAACGAAAGGTTCACACCTGTATTCCAAGCCTCTTCCTGGTCCAGATCCGGAGCGATATTCATTTTACGGCTACTGGACAGCAGGAAGTTATTTTCAGCCAGCACGTTTGCCGTCCGGAATCCTTTTCCTGCCGAGGCACGCACATGGAACCAGTCGAAGGGGTTGTATTTGACATGCAGGCGGGGCGTGACAAAAAAGTCGTACAACGAACTATAGTCCGCACGCAGTCCTGCCAGCACGATGAGTTTGTCATTCAGGTTATATGTATATTGCGCATAGGCGCCGGGAACGATTTCCGTCCGGTCGAAAGGCGTCCGGATGCCGTCTTGCGTCAGGTTTTCATCAAAACCGTCGTAGTTCATGCTCAGACCTGTGCTCAGGCTATGCGCCGGCGAGAACTCTTTTTCGTAGAGCAGGCTGGCATAGACATTGTTTTGATACACATTATAGGGGATGCGGTCGTACATGGATTTCTGCTCATGATAGGAGCCGGAAAGGATCAGGGCTACGCTTTCCACCTTTTCCTTATCGAGGATATAGGCCTGTTTCGTGAACAGTTCCGCCCGGTTCGTTTGCAGGCGGACCCGATAGGGATCGGCAAAATCATGATGCTTTGTCGCTTGACCGCCGGTACGGTTCTCATGCAGGTAACGGACGCCGTACTGGGCCACATAATGGTCCAACTTGTGATACCAGCGGTTCATCAGGTTCACCTGTTCTTTCAGTGGCGTATCCAGGAAACCGTCGTCATTCCCGTCGTGCTGCATCTTGTCATTCGAATAGTGCACCAACAAGCCGGTCGAGACTTTATCGTTGATATGCCAGGAGGCATCCGCGTTTCCTTCATACCGGCCGGCGTCGCTGCCAAAGAGATTCACGGAGAAGATGTCGGCCGTCGGAGGTTTCTTAAATTCCACATTGATCTGGCCGGCCAGCGCCTCATAACCATTCTTGACGGACGATGTCCCTTTCGATACCTGGATGCTTTCCATCCAGGCGCCGGGCACATAATCCAATCCGTATAAGGAGGCGGCACCCCGGAAGTTCGGATAATTTTCCGTCAGCATCTGCACATATGTTCCGGCAAGCCCCAACAGCTTGATCTGGCGGGCGCCCGTCGCCGCGTCCGCATAAGAGACATCGACAGACGGATTCGTCTCGAAGCTTTCGGCCAGGTTACAGCAGGCGGCACGGCAAATCTCGTCATAGGTGATCTTCTGCGTCTGCAACACGCTGGTACGGGAAGCGATCGTTCCCATCTTACGCTCGCTGATAACGACTTCCTGCAGGGCTACTTCACCGACAAGCACGACGCGCAAAGGTTTGCCATCGGAAGTCACCGGGACAACCGACGTCGTATAGCCGATATAACTGACAACCAAATTCTTCGAATCATCATTCTTCTCGAGTTCAAAATAGCCGTCCGCATCGGAAGTTGTTCCTAACTGGGTCCCTTCCCAATAGATATTAGCTCCGATCACAGGTTCATTCTGTTCATCGTAGACATGACCTTTCACCGGCTTTCCGGCAGAAGCCGAGACGGCAATAAAAAACAATAGTAATATAGTATAGAGTTGTTTAGACATAAATTCCTTATTTGTTATCCAAAATAAAACAGACATTTGCGCCCATGGATTTTTCCATCAGCGGAGAATAACAAACAGTTGCCTAAACTAAAAGGACAGTCAATAAAGAAAGATATATATCAGGAGTAATTCCGGGAGGAGCATCTCGTACCACATCAACAGCCTTATCCATGATAAGAGCGGGAACAAGCGAAATATTTGAGGCCGTCAACGAAACCAGGTCGATTGCGACAGGCTGCAAATTAAGCAACGCACCTTGGAAAACAGTCCAGTCAAAGCTGATATGCTCCACATCGCAGCAATTGTCTTCCCCGTCCGCGTGGCAACAGGATGAGACATGTTTTGCCATTTCCGTACAATGCTCGTGCTCATGTATGGCTGTCCGGCAATCCTCGCAACAGTAGGTAATCAGGTTTACGCCGGCGCCACCATAAAACACAAGTGCAGCCAGAAAAACGATAAACAGATATGTCACAGTCTTTTTCATCCTGCGCAAAGATAAAGCATTCCGGGAGTTTCTTCCAAACGGTTAATATTATTTAGGAAATTTGGAAAGGTAATAGTAAGTTTCCCTGGAGAGCTTGCTTTCGATATGGTAGCGGGAAGAAGCGGAGACGGAAAAAGTATATCCGCGCTCCGATGTCGTGTCGACAGGCAGGTAAAGGAAAGTATCCCGGATGCCGGTCAGCAGTATGTTTTTTGCCGACGCCGGATCGATCGAGTCGGTCAACGAATAATAGACGGTATAGGTCAGGACATCTTTCACCGAATCGGGCTTCTGCCAGGAGAGTTTCAGTTCGTCGCCCTCACGCTCCGCCAGAATCTCTTCCGGGGCGGGCGGGATCTCGTCGTTCAGCCATGCGAGGGGAGGAAGCTGCGCCGGGTATTTATAGTAATTGTCTTTCAGTTCGTCGTACAGGCCTTTGGTGTTATCCAGGACATTCGCACAGCGGAAGAATGTGCAACCGGCACCGCCGTAATAGCGGCTGTAATCGATCTGGTCCGTTATGTCGTTGACTGCCCAGTCCGCCTCCGCCTTGAGCATCCGGTAAGCTCCCAAACCGGGCACAACCAGGCGGCCGTTGCAATTGTCCACCCAATTGTCTACAAAGGGGAAAAAGTTATCGTGCAGGTAATACATCATCGGGACAATCATGTCCTGTTTTCCTTGCTGCATCCACATCTTCGGGTCTTGGAACACGCTTTCGTAGGCTGTCCAGCCGGCATTCGGAACGCGCTCGATACGGTTGTATTTGCCAAGCGGGGAACTGCTCACCTGTACCCAGGGTTTAACAGATTTCACATAGTCGTAAATGCGGAAGACCATCTTATTGATATTCTCCCGCCGCCATTCCGCCAACGGCCGTTTCTTGCCGTATTTGTTGTACAAGGCTTTGTCGGGGAAAGATTTAGCCTGCTCGGGATAGCGGATATAATCGAAATGGATGCCGTCGATATCGTAACCGTTCACCAACTCCTTGACTAAAGAAAGGATATAGTCGGAAGTTCCGGGCACACCGGGGTCCAGATACCATTCGCCATTATGCCGTTTACAAAGATTCGGATGCCGCTTGACAACAGAGAGTTTGCCTTGTTCTTTCACGCTTTTATCGGTTCCTAAGGGGAAAGTAACGAACCAGGCGTGGCATTCCATTCCCCGTTTATGGCATTCGTCGATCACAAAAGCCAAAGGGTCGTAGCCCGGCATCACGCCGTATTTTCCGGAGAAAGTCTTACTGGCCGGCTCTATCTGTGAACGCCAGATGACATCGCCGCGCAAACGGGCCTGCAGGAAAACGGTGTTGAAGTTCGCATCCTGCAAACGGTCCAGGATGTCGCACACTTCACGTTGCTGCGCTTTACGCCCGGCTTCCGTCGTAGCGGGTTTCTGCGGCCAGTCCAAGCCATAGACGGTTGTCAGCCAAACGCCCCTGATCTCCCGCTTGGGAGGATCGACGGCATAAACGGCTTGTAGGAGCAACAAAAGAAATAACGGCAGGCAATACTTTCTCATTTCACATATTTATTCAGCGGTACAAAAGTACGGCTTTTTGCGCTTCTTCGGGATAGTCTGTTGTCAGAAAGTCCACACCGCTCTCGATCATTTCCTTCATCACCTCCGGATCGTCGACTGTCCAAACATTGATTTTCAATTTCAGGTCTTTCGCTTCCTTAAACCATTCGGGATGTTTTTGCATCACCTTATAGTTATAATCCAGGCCGGCAAATCCGAGTTCTTTCAATTGCTTCGGAGACAAGTCGCCGTTCAGATAATAGACAGGGGTTTTAGGAGACAAGCGGTGTAGCTCTTTAGCTGCTTCAAGACTGAAAGCGATATATTCGGTACGCTTTCCCAACTTCTTGCTGTTCACCATGTCGACGGCTATCTTTGCGGCTTCACGATCGCGTTCGGGAGTCGCATGGGATTTCAGTTCAAAAATCAGTTTAGCCTTTTTCAGCTCCTTCGCTCTGTCCAGATACTGTTCCAATGTGGGAAGCGTTTCGCCGTTCGGGAGCTTCAGGTCTTTTAGTTCTACATAGGGAGTTGTCTGGATATGTTTACCCTGAATCTTGCTATCATGGAAAACAACCGGGACATTGTCCGCTGTCAGATGCACATCGAACTCGGACCCATATACTTTTATTTCATTCGCCCGTTCCAGAGAACGAATCGAGTTTTGAGCAGACCCTTCCGTCTTCCAATAGCCACGATGAGCAATCACTTTCGTTTTACCTTTAGCAGCGGCCGGCACTGTAATCAGTACACAGAAAAGAAAAAGGAGAGAGAATCTTAATTGTTTCATAACATGGTATTTTTAATTAGTTTGCAAATTCGGTAAATAATGATTTAGCGGTGCGTTTGCTCGTATTTACCGGACGCAGACGGGCGCAGATTACGCAGACGAACGCAGACTTATTTTTTTAAAACAATAAATGATCTGCGTTCGTCTGCGTCGTCTGCGAAATCTGCGTCCGGTAATACAAACATAGCGACGCACCGAAAATCATCATTTATTTCCCATGCTCCGACAAATAGCGTTCCGCCTCGATTGCAGCGGCGCAACCACTGCCGGCAGCCGTAATGGCCTGGCGATAATGCGGGTCGGCGACGTCACCGGCGGCGAATACGCCCGGGACTTTTGTTTTCGGCGTACCCGGAATTGTCTTGATATAGCCCACTTCGTCCGTTTCGATCCAGGGCTTGAAGATCTCGGCATTCGGCTTATGTCCGATAGCTAAGAAGAAACCGTCGATGGCGATGTCTACCTTTTCTTCATCCGGTTCGCCCATGCGTTTCACCAGGTGTGCGCCCTCGACGCCATCCTCGCCAAACAAGCCGACGGTGTTATGTTCGAACAGCACCGTAATGTTCGGAGCGTTCAAGACGCGTTCCTGCATCACTTTCGAAGCACGCAGATACGGCTTGCGGACGATCAGATAAACCTGCTTTGCCAGGCTGGCCAGATAAAGAGCTTCTTCGCAGGCCGTATCTCCACCACCCACGACAGCCACCACTTTCTTGCGGTAGAAGAAACCGTCACAAGTAGCACAGGCAGACACGCCCATTCCTGCGTATTTCTGTTCATCCGGCAACCCTAAATATTTGGCGGTCGCTCCGGTAGCAATAATCAAAGTTTCCGTCTCAATCACTTTCTCACCGTCGATCGTCACTTTATAAGGAGCGGCCGACAAGTCTGTCGCCGTAGCAATACCGATGCGGATATCCGCCCCAAAGCGGGCAGCCTGTTGTTTCAGGTCTTCCATCAGTTCCGTACCGGTCACACCTTCCGGATAACCGGGGAAATTCTCGACTTCAGTTGTAGTGGTAAGCTGTCCGCCCGGCTGGATGCCTTCGTAAAGGACAGGAGACAGATTAGCACGTGAAGCATATATAGCCGCCGTATAGCCGGCAGGGCCGGAACCGATAATCAGGCAGCGAACCTTTTCATTCTGATTTGTATTCATCTCTTATTTTTTAATTTTTAATTCTTAACTCTTAATTTACCGAAGGTCTACGATCTCTGCATCAGGATAGTCTTTTTCGTTAAAAACAAAAAAAGAATCCGGTTGGTTTACTCCCGTTTCCATTTTGCCGATACGGATCGTATTACTGAGTCCGTTCTTGGCGAATACGGCGATCGAAGCGGGCAGGCCGGAAAACTTCTCGATCTGGAGTTCTACTCTTATGATATCGCTTTTCTTTTTAGGCGTCAATTCGATATCATAGGCAGCCTTGCCGTTCGGAGCGGTACTTTCTCCTTTTAGCGTAGCAGAAAAGCCTTTCTTATAGGAACGGAGCAGCAACGCAGGATTTGTCGTCTGCAACTCCTCTCCCGTCGGTGTCGACACATTCACTTCTTCATTGCGCTCGACATACGACCATTGTGTCGTCCCGTCGAACCAGGTAATCATATCCGGGGTTTTCAATACGAATTTATCGCCTTTGATATCGATTGTCCCGTCAAAGCTCTCCGATACTTTTTGCACATCCGAGCGCGTCTGCATCGTAAAATAGGCTTTCAAACCATTCGAGCCCTCGTAAGCGGAAGCCGCTTTATCCAGGATAGACGTGGCGTTCTGCGCCCCGCCCTCCAGGTTGAATCCAAGCAGAAGAGACAACAGCAGAACGGATAGCCGAGTTATTTTCAATTTATAGTTCATTTATCATTTTCACTTTAACGAATTCAACAACTGTTCCAGGCTGTATTCATCCGGAATCAATACCTGGCGTGCCTTGCTTCCTTCAAAGGGACCGACAATGCCGGCTGCTTCCAGCTGGTCCATCAGACGGCCGGCACGGTTGTATCCGATTGCAAACTTACGCTGGATAAGCGAAGTCGAACCTTGTTGCTGGATCACGATCAGGCGGGCCGCCTCGTCAAAGAGCGGATCGCGGTCAGACAGATCCACCGTTCCGGCAATCGAAGAATCGCCTCCTTCTCCAACATATTCCGGCAACAGGTAAGCAGTCGGATAAGCCACCTGCTCTCCGATATGTTCCACAATATCTTCCACTTCCGGCGTATCGACAAATGCACACTGCACACGCGTCGGCTCACTGCTTCCGGTAATCAGGATCAACATATCGCCTTTACCGATCAGGCGGTTTGCGCCTTGTGCATCCAAAATCGTACGGGAGTCGACCTGCGACATCACCTTAAAGGCGATACGGCTCGGGAAGTTACTCTTGATCGTACCGGTGATCACCTTCGTATCCGGACGTTGCGTTGCTAAGATCATGTGGATACCGACGGCACGGGCTTTAGCCGCGATACGGGAAATAGGCATTTCAATTTCGCGCCCGGAAGTAGCGATCAGGTCGGCGAACTCGTCGACTATCGCCACGATATACGGAAGAAAACGATGTCCCTTTTCCGGATTCAGGCGGCGGGAAATAAACTTCTCATTATATTCCTTGATGTTACGTGCCGAAGCGCTCACCAGCAACTCATAGCGGTTCTCCATCTCGATCACCAACGAGTTCAAGGTTGCCACCGCGTCTTCCGGCTCCGTCACAATCGGTTTGTCGGCATTCGGCAACTTGGCTAAGTAATGCCGTTCGATCTTCGAATAGATACTAAATTCCACCCGTTTCGGGTCGATCATCACGAACTTCAGTTCGGCCGGATGCTTCCTATATAATAAAGAAGTGATGATTGCATTCAGACCGACAGACTTACCCTGTCCAGTCGCACCTGCCACCAACAAGTGGGGCGTTTTGCAAAGGTCGAACATAAAGACTTCGTTGATAATCGTCCTTCCGATCGCCACAGGCAGGTCGTATGTGCACTCCTGGAATTTGCGGGAAGCGACAACAGACTGCATCGAGACGGTCTGCGGCTTGTTGTTCGGCACTTCAATACCGATCGTTCCTTTACCCGGCATCGGAGCGATAATACGAATCTGCAAGGCGGAAAGGCTCAGCGCGATATCATCTTCGAGGTTTTTGATCTTGGAAATACGCACGCCGGCTTCCGGCACGATCTCGTAGAGCGTCACCGTCGGTCCGACCGTGGCCTTGATAGAAGCGATACGGATGCCGAAATCTTCCAACGTCTGCTTAATCATCTGCTGGTTGGCGTCGAGTTCCTCACGGTTGACTTCCACATTGCCGGAGTCGTAGAATTTCAGCAAATCGAGCGGAGGAAACACATAACGAGACAAATCCAAGCGCGGATCATATTTGCCTAACTCCGCCTGGTCGCACATTTCTTCTTCGCCGTCGGGTATCTCCACTTCAAAGTCGACATTCTTCTCACCTTCTGCGGTTTTCGGAGCGTCCTCTTCCTCTTTTGCTATTGTATATTCAAATTCGTTTTCTTCTTCCGCTTCATGCTTCTCTTCTGCCGCTTTCCGGATTTCAGCTTCCGTATCGAAGACATATTCATCCGGCTCAACAGTTGTTTCATTCACCGGTCTGCGAGGCGTGATTACCGGTTCTCTCACCGGCTGTTCTTCCGGCAACGTTTCGTTTTCAGGTTCATCTTCCGTTTCCGGTGTTTCTTTCTTCTTCCGTTTCAAGCTATTCTTTAGCCATCCGAAAGAAAAGACATTTTGCAGGAACGGAATCGTACGCTTACTGGTGAAGATCGCAATGATCAGGAATATGCCGACAAGCAGCAGGATCGTACCCGGTATACCGATATTATTCATCATCATCTCCGACAAGTAATAACCGTGCTGGCCTCCTAAATAGATGAAAGTGTCTTCGTATCCACTGATAAAGACAAAAGCAAAGAACACCGATCCCCAGATCAGCATCGCGGCACTGAACAAGAAACGTTTCAGCAAGGATACTTTATTCAGGTTCATCAACTTTGCCCCTACCGATCCCAAGAAAAACAAGATCAGAAACGAAGAGATTCCAAACCACCGGTTCATCAGCAAGTCCGCCAGGAAAGCCCCGCGCACGCCCGTCCAGTTATCCACCGATCCCCGGTTTGTGACCAGGTCTGCCAACGGCACGTTCTCTATCTTGCTCTGATCCGCCCCTCCGGTAAAGAAGAATGAGATCAATGCCAGACCGACATATATTGTAATAATAGAAATAACCAATCCGGTTATGAAACGGGTGCGTTCATTGGTAAAAAAGTTTTTAACCCTTTTGAATTTACTCTCGCCGTTATTCGTATTTTGTTTTGCAGTTGTCTTCTTTGCCATTACGTATAATTTTACAACGTGCAAATGTACACAGAAAATTTAAAGTTCCCTACGACATTTGTATTTTCCAATCCGCAATATTGCGTTCCTCCTTACTGAAAGAAGCTCCGACCTTCACCAACTGCCTTCCTTCAGATTGATAGGGTATCAGATAGCCTTTTTCATCAATTTGCCGGAGAGCTTCTTCTACAGTTCCATCCAGCTTAAACTCAAACACATAAATATAATCAGCCGTCTTCACAACAGCATCAGCACGTCCTTTTGCGCTTCTCACTTCCACATCGCAGAACTGCCCCATCAGCTTGAATACTATATAAAAAACAACCTGATAATGACGTTCGGTCTTCGCATTCAACTCGTAAGGAAAATCAGCAAAGAAGGCTTGCAGACGGTTCATGAAAGCATCGACATTACAAGTTTCCAATTCCTGAACAAACTTACCCACGTAAAAACCTTTTTCATCATCCGTAACAGCTGTATAAAAAGGAGCAATAAAACTCAGAAAACCATATTTCACTTCTTCATTGGGAAAGCCCAAACGATACAACCGGAACCGATCATCAAACTCTTTAAGCGTCAAGTAACCACTCTGGTAAAGCAACGGAACCGGGTTCATTACCTCAACCCTGTATTCAGTAAAAACTGATGACGGCGCTTCCACTCCGTCAATCAATGTTCGCAGGTCATACTCGCTCTTTTTCAATACATCAACAAGGAAAGTCGGTGTCCCCGTCTGAAACCAATAACTGTCGAATCGGCTATATTGCAAGGCATTCAAAACGCTGAAAGGATTAAATAACCCTACCGTATTCTCGCTGAAATGATAGCCGTCATACATACGCTCCAATCTGTCCAGCGCCCCTTCATACGACAAGCTGTTCGTTTCGGCTAAAGCCTTTATTTCGGGTTCGAAATTATTTTTCAATTCTTCAAACGTGATGCCGCAAATCTGTGAAAACCGTGGCACCATGCTGATATCCGACAACTGGTTCAGATCGCTGAAGACGCTGACGTGCGCAAACTTTGTCACTCCCGTCAGGAAAACAAAACGCAAATACCGGTCTGCACTTTTCAAAACTCCGTAAAAACTTTTCAGCGTATCCCTGTACGCGCCCAAAAGTTCTTCATTGTTCAACGCCTGCAACAAGGGTTTATCATATTCGTCCACCAACACGACGACTTGCATCCCCGTCTTCTCGTTAGCCCGGCGGATCACCCCCATAAAACGAGCCGAAAGCGTCTTTTCATCCTCCCCTTTCCCATATAGTTCTTCCCATTGCGTCAGGTTGTTGCTCAGGATATATTCCAGTCGTTCCGGACTTGTATATTTTTCAGCATTCAAATCCAGGTGCAAAACCGGATATTGCAACCATTCCGATTCCAGCCGCTCGATAGCCAATCCCTTGAACAGCTCTTTCTTCCCTTCAAAATAGGCTTCAAAGGTAGACAGCAACAGACTTTTCCCGAAACGACGCGGACGGCTCAGGAAATAAGGGATCCCCATCGTTGCCATTTCATAGACAAAGGCAGTCTTGTCGACATAGACGAAATCACGCCTGCGAATATTCTCAAAACTTTGTATGCCTATCGGCAGCTTTCTGACTCCAGTTTCCATAAATCGAACGTTTTTGCAAATATACAATTAATCTCTCAGTTTACCGGCCAACAGGTCTTAAAGTATTTACTCCGGCTTAGCAGACAAAAGAGATTTGTATTTTCTATAACCTTAAGGAAATAACTCCCATAATTCCGATTATCGAAATATATTTGTTACTTTTGCAGGTTATAAACGCAAAGGTATCGATTAAGATAATCAGCATGGAAAAAGAAAACAACCCGATATACGAACGCAACACGCTGGAATTTGTAACAGTTGCACTGGAATTCTGCACATTCGTCGAGAATGCCGGCGGAAGCGGTCTTTTTGACTTTTTGGACAAAGCGGTCAAGCTATTGCCGCTACTCTATCTGAAAGCCACGCTCCTGCCCGAGGCGGAAGAGGACGAAGATGCAGACCCGGAACTGACTGTTACGGAAGACATGTATGAATCTGTCCGCAACCGGATTGCAGGATTATTGGGAGAAAAGGATTCTTATCTGGAAACTTTCCATCCGGATATGCAATACAGCGATACACCGATAGCCGCCTTTATCTCGGAAAACCTGGCGGATGTTTACCAAGACACGGGCAACTTCATCTCCCTGTTCCGCCAGGGAAACGAAGCGGTGATGCTCGAAGCAATTGCCCTGTGCCGTAACAACTTCCGCGAATTCTGGGGACAACAATTATTAAATGCATTAAAAGCTCTTCATGCCGTGCGATACAGCGAGGAAGAGCCTTTAGAAACCAACGAAGAAGAAGAATGACACAACAATATACACATTCAATAACGAAAGAAGCAATATCCCAGCTTCCCTTAGAGGAGTTTACCGGACGAATCATCGTTATCGACACATTGAGAGATACGGAAAAGGCGGTCAGCTACCTGTCTGAGTTTCCGGCAGTCGGATTCGACACCGAAACCCGTCCCAGCTTTAAGAAAGGACAACGCTACAAGATATCGCTCATGCAGATATCGACGGACGAAGCTTGTTTCCTGTTCCGCCTGAACCGGATCGATATACCGGAAGCGTTAGAAAAATTCCTGGCGAACGAGAGAGTCTTGAAAATCGGACTTTCCCTGCGTGACGACTTTGGAGCGATGCGGAGACGCACGGACATAGAGCCGGCCAATTTCCTGGATTTGCAGAACTATGTAGGCCAGTTCGGCATTGAAGACGCCAGCCTGCAAAAGATATACGCCATCCTGTTCAATAAAAAAATATCAAAAGGACAGCGCTTGAGCAACTGGGAAGCCGATGTGCTGACCGAACCGCAACAAAAATATGCAGCCCTCGACGCATGGGCCTGCCTGAAAATATACAACCAATTGAAACAGATATAAATGAAGGAGTGCAAAGTATTTCTCAAACCGAAGAAAGAAGAATCGTTGTTACGTTTCCATCCCTGGGTATTCTCCGGAGCCATCCAGACAATCGAAGGCGAGCCGGAAGAAGGTGACTTGGTAGAAGTATATGGGACAAACGGGCGTTTCTTAGGTATCGGACATTATCAGATAGGCAGTATCGCCGTGCGTATCTTATCATTCAAACAGGTTGCGATCGACGCTGCTTTCTGGGAAGAACGCATCCGCATTGCATACACCCTGCGCCAAACGCTGGGGCTTGCCGGAGTGGAGAACAACAATACGTTCCGGCTGATACACGGCGAGGGAGACAACCTGCCGGGACTGGTCGTCGACATGTATGCCCATACAGCCGTCATGCAGGCACACTCTGTCGGCATGCACTACGCACGCCACCAGATTGCCGAAGCGCTGAAAACCGTCCTGGGAGATTCTTTACAGAATATATATTACAAATCGGAAGCCACACTGCCCTACAAAGCGAACTTAGGTAGTGAAGACGGCTACTTGTACGGAGGCGAAGTGGAGGACATCGCTCTGGAAAACGGACTGAAATTCTGTGTAGACTGGCAGAAAGGCCAGAAAACCGGATTCTTCGTCGATCAGCGCGAAAACCGTTCGTTACTGGGACATTACTCAAAAGGCCGTTCCGTCTTGAATATGTTCTGCTATACCGGCGGATTCTCGTTCTATGCCATGCGCGGCGGTGCGAAAGTGGTACATTCGGTCGACAGCTCCGCCAAAGCCATCTCACTGACGAAGAAGAATGTGGAACTGAACTTTCCCGGTGATCCGCGCCATGAAGCCTATGCGGAAGACGCGTTCAAATATCTGGAAAAGATGGGAAGCAACTACGACTTGATTATCCTCGACCCGCCGGCCTTTGCCAAACATAAAAACGTATTGCGCAACGCCCTGCAAGGATATCGCAAGTTGAACGCCATCGCTTTCGAAAAGATCAAGCCGGGAGGCATCCTCTTCACCTTCTCCTGCTCGCAGGTCGTAAGTAAGGAAAACTTCCGTCTGGCCGTGTTCAGCGCAGCCGCCCAATCCGGCCGCAGCGTCCGTATTCTGCACCAACTGACACAGCCCGCCGATCATCCCGTCAACATTTACCACCCGGAAGGTGAATATCTGAAAGGGCTGGTATTATATGTAGAATAAGGGCGGCAGAGCTTTAGTTATATTTAATAAAGGAAGGCACAAAATATATACGGAAATATTTCTTTATTCCGCAATACGTTGTAACTTTGCTCACGCTAAAAAAGATAGAAGTATCATTATAAGTAAAACATATAAAACTTATTATTATGTCTAAAGTAACAGTTGTTGGCGCCGGTAATGTAGGTGCTACTTGCGCAAATGTTCTTGCCTTCAATGAAGTGGCAG
>QWCH01000631.1_pt1 | contig 62012 bp, 20 predicted proteins | sample 1972671 | NCBI WGS metagenome assembly QWCH01 (sample SAMN09866713, study PRJNA288562) | Human gut metagenome isolate term3_stool, whole genome shotgun sequencing... | isolation source: gut | host: Homo sapiens | place: USA: California
ATCGCCATGATCGGAAAGGCGCCCCAGTTTTTCCACATGACAAGGATCAATGGTGGGAATACAATCATCGATACCCGACAGGTCATATTGATCAAAAGGCGCGCCGGGATACGCACGAGCATAGAGTTTGGCCTGCTCTTTCGCAGTTTCATGGCCGAGCGGACGGGCAAGCGCTTCAAATTGGTTGGGTTTATAAATAATGGAAGCAATTTTACAGCCGATTTCCGGCAACAGGGTAACGCGTAAACAATCCGTATCCAGATGAACAACATGAAGATCACCGCGATTGTTTGGCTTCGTCTCCATCAGCATTTTCCCCTTCTCATCCTCTTCCCTTCGGTCTGCATTTCTCCACAAACATCGACGTTTTTCTCTCCTTTTTCAGCACCTTAATGATAGAAAAGGGGATGTGGACTGTCAAGGCGCAGGGTCTGCGAACAACAGCAACGAAATACAATACAGGTACAAAAAAAAGACGGTGGCGAGAACGATAGGCTCCTGCCGCCGTCTTTGAGAAAGCGGAAAAGAACAAAGTAGATGCGGCAAATTCTTACCTATCTATTCAATCCTCGTTTTCTGCTAACGAGGAACATCCGTGCTTTCCACATGACCTCCGTGGTTGACCGATATCTCCTTTTGTAAGGACGAATTATTGACATATCGTACGCATCCAATACCATACATCCTGACACCCATCCTTTTTTCCGGTTGAATGGCAATTTGTGATGCACCATAGGTATGCACGGTGGCTTCCTTGGCTGGAAATCGTACCGCATCTACGTTGATATCGCCGAAAGTCAGCAGATCAAGTGTTGAAGTATTTCCTTCGATTTTAATATCCTGTATCCCAGCTAAATAAAGTTTACTCGTTGTGTTTTTGCTGTTTACTGTGCCGGTAATTCGTCCTGCGCCTTGAATAAGTAGAGAATCTTCTTCGGGAAGATCTAAATTAAGCTTAAAATTTCCTTCTAAATAGAGGGCATGTATTTTCCCTCCGAGCGTAATACGCGTATCCTTATTGTGTGTTTTCCAAATGTAAGCTTGCCTACCCTCACAGCGCAAGTCCGCTGTGCCATGATCAATATGAATGGGTTCGGTCTGATGAGGATCATAGGTTATCTCAACCCTATCAAAGAAAGGCAAAGATTTCTTCATACACAATATAATTTCGCCTTCTTCTAGATTGTCTCCTCTTGTCTTCCAAGAGCTGATCCATTTTCTCTCGTCGCGTTCTTCCTCGATATCCCTGTCAAAATAACGTTCGTCTTCGTCATCATCGTCCCATATTTCGTCATCAAAAAAGCATCTATCATCATCGTCGTTCTCATTATAGAAGAATTCATCGTCGAAACAGTCATCGTCGTCGTATAAAAAGAGCCGAGGAAGAATCGAAGGAACATTAAATGGTAAATGATGGATGCGAAATGCTCCCCGTTCAGTTTGAACAATTTTAGGATTAACCTGTGATCCGGAAACTTGACTGCAGGAGCTAAGAAGAAAACTGAGTAATAGTGCAATGAAAATCCCCTTTGTTCTAATCATAAACCTCCTCCTTATTCCTTTCAAAGAGTGCATTGTTTATACAATTTGTCGTCTGTTCGACATTTTCTGTGATAAAAAAATGGGTCCCCGGAAGAGACTCGTAATAGACCTTTTCCGATGCAAATTTCGACCATAGTGTTAAATCGGACATTTGGACACTAAAATCTTCCGTTCCGGAAAGAACCGTATAAGGACAAGCGATCAGACGTTTTTTGGGTTCAAATGTATATCGTTCAGCCAAGCGAAAGTCACTACGCAAAATGGGAACAAAAAGCTTGATAAGCTCTTGGTTATTCAAAATTTCTTGTGTATTTCCCCCATATTGTAATACTTTCGCCATGAATTCATTTTCTGGTAATTTATAAAATTCTGTTTTTATTCCCTCATCCTGAGGAGCCTTTCGTCCAGAAAAAAAGATGTGTTGCGGTTCTTTGTCTATTATTTCATGAAGAGCATAGTATGTTTCAAAAGCCACCAAAGAGCCTAAACTGTGGCCAAATATGGCAAATTGGTCATCCGGTTTGCACAAGCGGGCGATGCAGGTACTTAAATCCTTCGCTGCTTCTTTCATATTTTCATAGAATGGTTCTTTCATTCGACTTCCGCGCCCGGCCATCTCTAAAGGGACCAATTCGATCCGCGGATCAAGAAGTTTACGCCATTTATAATATACACTTGCAGAACCACCTGAATAGGGAATGCAAAATAATTTGATCATCAATAACCTCCTACCTCTTCTTTTCCGAATAAAAATCTAACGGTATCAATGAAAGACATTTTTTCCTTATTAACCCAACATGACGTACGATCAAACGAATAAATGGGAAGGGTAACTTGTTGACAAGATGTATTACGATACAACTCCATAAAATTGTAATTGGTTCCTTGACAATAGGAGCGAGCAATATCCATTAAAGATAAGCCATCAATTGATTTTCGCCGTGTACTCTCTCCACGGGGGCTCTTTTTCGTCGGTTTGCTGAAATAGATTCCGTCTGTTGCCGCCTTCTCTTGGAGAAAGCGCATGAGTTTATTCTTGAGTTCCATCAAACTGCTGCACAAAACGGCTAACCGATATTCAGAATAATGTTTTCTTCCAACCAGAACGGAATAACAAACGTCTCGTAGTGGAGGCAATGGTTCCTCACTTAGAAAGGTAACCACGGATTGCACTAAAGTTCGTAGAGACTGCTCGGATGCGGCAGACAAAACGAACAGTTCTCTTCTATCCACCACTTGCGGTGCAGTCCATGAAATAGAACGAATCGGCGCTTCCTGAAGGATAAGCATCGTATTGTTTCCGCCAAAACCGTATTGAAACAGCGCACAAAGTCTCTCGGCATCATCCGATTTGTCCCAAAAACGGAGACGATCATTCACATAAAACGGTGTTCGTCCGAGATGAATAAAATCGGTTGGCTCCACGAAATGTGTAACCGGAGGGAGCATTTTCTTTTTCAGGGCAAGCGTCATGGTCATGATTTGAAAAACACCAATCGCAGATTGTAAATAGCCTAAATTTCCAGTAATGCTCCCCAATCCGCAAAACTGGTTTTTTTCTGTGAATTGTCGAAAACCGCTCGTCAGTCCGGCTAATTCCAATCCTTCTTCCATACGGTCCGTGTAGCCTTCTCCCATTAAAAAAGAAATATCGTCCGCATTGACTTGGGCGTCTCGAATAGCTTGGCCAACTACCTTTTTTATATCCTCTACATTACTACGTGTAAAAGCTCCGTTTGAGCCATTGTTATTTCGCCCATAACCTCGGATAACGGAATGAATAACATCTCCATCTTGCAAGGCTTTATCTAAACGTTTCAAAACAATAACCCCAGCACCCTCTCCGATAAAAGCACCACCAGGATTACGATCATAGGAACGAGAAACGATTGCGTCATCATGAGCAAAGATCCAACCTGTATTGTTAAAACTTTTTATGGGTGCAAAGTCGAGGAGAATACCTCCGGCAACAGCCATATCCGTTTTTCCAGAACGAATGGCATTACAAGCATCTATGACAGCCATCGTCGAGGAAGGACAGCTCGCATCAACGGTATATGATGTTCCTTTCAAATCAAAATATGCTGCCAGTCGTGTTGCCAGTCCACTAGACCAGTTTGCCAACATGGACGCAAAACGAAAACGATAGTTTCGAGAGGCTAGCAGTAACGTTGAATAGGAAAACATCAGTTCTTTGGTGAAGTTGTTGCCGATAAAAACGGGCGTCTGATTTCCTTGATTCTTTTCCCCAAGATAACCGGCATCTTCAAGGGCATGATAGGTGGTTTCCAACATCAGGCGATGTGTTGGACTCATTTCTGCTGCCTCTTTTGGTGAAAGATGAAAACAAGTCGAATCAAATTCATCCAGTTTGTCAAAGAAACTCCCCTTGGAATAGGTGGATTCTTCATTGAGAAGTTGCTTTGGAAAACAATCTCGAATCAGATCCATACGGTGCTTGGTACTTCGTTGAATCGTACTGTGTCCGTGTTGAATCAAATCCCAAAACTCATCGGGCTCCTCAATACCCGGAACACGAAGGCCCATCCCGATAATGGCTATATCCGTTCGAGCATTCAATTGTTTTAAGAAAGAAATTGCCGTTGCCTTATCCATTCGTTGATCACGGACCGCTTCCAACATCTCTTTCGCCATGCGATTACGATTCATTCCGTCTCCTTTATTTTGCACCTGTGCAGGAACTTTTGAAGATCAAAGATACCGGTAAAAGGGTTTCTTGTTCCAGCGCAAATAGGCTATCTTCAATCTCTTCTTCCGGCGTTTTTTTTAGCTGATAAAGGCTTTTGAGTAAACGTGCTGCCTCAAAGACTGTATTTTCTATTGCCGTTTTGGTCTTGTCTAATGGATCGGTAATATATAGCGTTTGTTCGACTAAACGTTGCAAAGCATCGTATGTTGAGATGATTGCACTTGATGTTTTTGTATCGCTTGCATAATTCTTGCTCGCTGCAGCTAAGCCCAATAATCTTCGTAATAAATAGTCCATGTTTCCAAATTTTGAATACTCAAAATTCTCCACCATATAAGATGGATCTAAACGATCCTCTAAATAGGAAAATCGTATCGTTTGATTTGATTTCATGGTTTGTATACGATCATAAAGGCATCGATCGGGACCTATTTCCAGCAAGGCTTCTGTCTTCTTTTCTTGAAGGGATTGAACCATTGTTTCCATCGTTCCTTCGTTCATCTGCGCTTGGTTCAGTGCACGTTGCATGTCCGCCGAATCTTCAATGTTTCGGTTGTCTATCCAGTTCCATACGTCAGACCTTGGATGGGCAAAAAAAGGACAACACCATGTGTTCTTCTTGAGCATAGAAATGGCTTCTTTGACCGATAATCCTTGATCCGCAGTGAGCGCGGTAATCATCCCGCTCTCAAAACCGATAACATGATGTTGACAGGTTGGATAGTGTTCAACCCAAGCGTGATACAATGCTAAACTCGTCATGAAAACGGCGAGTTTCTTTTTCTCGGAGGATATAATGCGCTCTTCCGATGGATAGATCACCTCATTCTTCATGGAAAAACCTAATGCACGCTGATAGGTTTTATAAAATCTTCGTGTCCATGAATCCGTTTCAAATAACTCTCGTCCCATGCCAAAATAAAACGAGTGCGTATCTGGAAATAAAATCACGAGATTTGAAATCATCTCTATTCTCCTACTTTTGTTCCTTCCATGTTTTCGCTTCTTCCCGTTTTCACTTCTTCGATATGTTTGGTCATATCATCCACAGTAGGATACATATACATATCGGCAATGGTTAAGATATTATCGAATTGGAGATTCAGCTGTTTCAAAACCTCTGCGGCTAATATGGAATCTCCTCCAAGAGCATTGAAATTTTCAAACACGTCAATTTCACTGAGATCTAAGATAGATGCATACACATGAGCAACTGTCTTTTCTGTTTCGGAATAATCTGTTTTGGTATTTCCTATGATGACCAATTCTTCCGGATTGTAGCGACGTGCTTTGTCTTCCTTCTCCTGACCTAAATGTTCTCGATAATACTTCAGTTTTTTCTGAATGCGCTCAGAAAGCGTGAAGAATAATCCTTCCTGCGCATGCGTCAAAAACTCGTAGTTTATCTCACCTGGAATGATATTAGAGATATCGTGATGCAAAATATAATCAAAGGCTACCAGCGCTTTATGTGTGGAAATAGACCGGAAAAGAGTCATCGCATCGCTAATGCCATAATCTACCGCCATACCTGTCTCACTCCAACCCGGCCAATTAATTGTCTGAACGTTCATATTTTTTAGACGCAGTTTTTCTCCCAATCCATCCAAATAGGCGTTGGCTGCTGTATAATCTCCTTGCCCTGGTCCTCCAAAAGCAGTCTGCATTGAAGAAAACAGGACAATGAAATCGGGAGAACAGTCTGCCAAACCACGGAGAATATTATTGATCCCAAATATCTTCGGTTGAATAACACTATTGAAAGTATCAAGAGACTTATTGTACAAGAACCCGTCCCCCGCAACACCGGCACAATGGATAACACCATTGATGCAACCATATTGATTCCGAAGGGCATCCAGCGTATGTTTCATCGTTTCTTCATCACTGACATCCGCTTGTCGAATGTCTACCGTAGCGCCGAGTTCTTCCATCGTCTGTATGGCATGAATAATCTTAACGAGACGTTTGTTTCGATTCTTTTCCAAAATTGTTTCAAACTGATCTCTTTCCGGTATTGCACGCCGTGCAAGCAGACAAATTGTTCCTGCGCCGGTTTCTGCCAGGTATTTTGCAAGCTCACGTCCAAGACCACCCGTACCGCCGGTAATCACATAAACGCCTTCTTTCCGTATTTTCAATTCCCTTGCTTCTAAATGACTTGTACTTAGAATAGTCATTTCTTCATGGTATAGTTTTCCATCTCGCACTGCGTTGATAAGGTATGGCGTTTCTGCTTGTATTGCGGCCAAAACCTCCTCCACGCCAACATTTGCATCAAAATCATATGCATCAAAAACATAATTTGTATACTCCGCAGCCAAAGTCTTGACCATCGCGAGAAAAGAAGTATGAAAGGGATTCACCAACTCTTGGTCTTTCACACAATAGGCTTGCGTTGTAATGAGATGGAAGTGCGTTTTCCCTTTCAAATGACGCAAAATCGCGCGCGGAAAAAAGAATAAATTATACAAGCTACGTTGCAGGGCCGTAGAATCTCCTTCAAAAGTATCCTCTCTATCATCATTAAAATTTGCCATTTGAAACACGTGTTCCAAAGAGGAAAGATTGAGTGTTTCAAGGAGACGATCATACGATTCTTCGCTCCCGTCAATTTGATAGGTGTTAGAATCAATTTGTTTATTTTGTTCTCCAAATCGGATATAAAACGGCTTTACGTTCTTTCCAAGCTGTTGGATTACTTCTCTGGCACGACCATGCTCATCTTCAAATACAATGGTGTTGCCTTGAATAGAAACCGCTTCCGAATTATAGACCGGCAAGTCCTGATAAGGAACCCATACAAACCCATGATACGCGTTCGCGACATAATTATTGAACTTACCAACCTTCTTTGTCGTGTAGTTGTCAATTTCAGCTAAAATCTTCCCTTCAGTGTCTGCAAGGGTGACGCGAAAAGATAATATTTCCGACCCAATATCGCCAGCTGTTTTCTCCAGACGGCTGAAGAAATGAGAAGGAATACGACCGTATATTTTTAGATTTCGATAAGACAATGGCAGGTACATTTCGCCTTTAACATATATTTGTAATGGAATATTTAAGGCTGCATCCGATAGAGCAGGATGATATCGGTACTCCTCGATATCTTTCCAATATTCTGCCTTTAGCTGAATTTCACTTTCCAATACATTTTCTTTCCGATAAGTATGAAGAACGCTATGCCATCTTGGCCCCATATAAACATAGTCATCGGTATCCTTTGTCTCGGGCATTTGAATCGTTACGTCTTCCGCACAATTAGCAATATTCTCCACATCAAAAGCTGCCTGCGGCGAATCCTTTAACTGACCGACCCGAGCCTCAGCATGTACAATCCAGTTTCCTTCCCCTTCCGCTTCGCGAGTAGCGACACGAATCAGCAGGTCATTTTCCTGATGGGTAATGACGAATTGTGTTGCAACAGGTTCCGCTGCAGCTTCCAAGGGGTGACTGAAAACCAGACTTTTAACGACAACTTGCTCGACATCCCAATATTCTTTAACAATTTCCAACATCATTTCAATATAGGCCGTCCCGGGAACGATGTTCGATCCCATCAATCGATGTTCCTTCAAGAACCAATGTTTTTCTGTACTAAAGTGGGCCTCATAGATCGTTGTTTCTATAGAATCAACCAGTTTTCGTTCAATCACCGGATACTTTTTTTCACCGATTTGTATCCTGTTGTCCGTAATCTTGGTGATTTTCGGCTCAGCCCAACATATCGTCCGGTCAAATCGATAGGTGGGTAAATCGACACGAAAATGAGTTTCTCCGGCGTAAAACGCCTGAAAATCAATTTTTGCTCCTCTTACATAGGCCTGCGCAATATCTATTAATAATTCCTTTGTATTAGGTGAACCTTCTTTGTAGGAATCTATTTTATCCTGTGCTTGAACAAAAAGGTCATGTAACTCCTCTTCCGTCACATTCCCTTCTTCACGGTTTGATGATTTAGAAGAAATCACCAGATGTCTTGCCAGAAAGACATCTTCTATATCTGTAGCATCAAAATTCTGTTCAATAAGCAGGCGAATTTTGTTTGCAAAATCTTCCTTATCCTTTACAACCAGAGCGGCACGATAAGCATAGTGACCGCGGCCAACGTTCGCAGTAAAGCAAAGATCATCAATAGAACAGCTTAGATCTTGCTGAAGGTATTTTTCATATGCCTTAATAAGATTGTGCAAGGCAGCCTCGGTTTTTCCGGAAATCGTCACCAGATTTTCTTGATGGTGTGTGGAACGATCAGATTCTTGCTTTGGGGCGTCAGCAACAATCATATGACAATTGGTACCGCTAAATCCGAACGCATTTATTCCAGCGACTCGCTCTTGATTGGATCGTTTCCAAGGGAGGAGTTTATCGACCACAAATAAAGGAGATTTAACGAAATCAATATTTTGATTTGGTTCCTCAAAATTTAAACTCGGCGGAATAATCTCATTTTCTAAAGCAAGAATCACTTTCAAAAGACTGGCCGGACCCGATGCAGCAACAAGGTGTCCTACATTCGTTTTCACTGAACCAATTCCACAAAATTGTTTCCGATCCGTATGATTTGCGAATGCCTTAGTCAGGCCTAATACTTCAATGGGGTCGCCTAAAAGAGTTCCTGTTCCATGTGCTTCGACATAATTCACTTCTTCAGGAGATATTCCCGCTCGCTTCCAAGCTTCTTCGATAACTGTCTGTTGGGAAATGGGATTTGGCGCGGTGATGCCATTAGAAGCTCCATCATTGTTAATTGCGCTACCTTTGATGACGGCATAAATGTGATCTCGATCCTTCAATGCCGCCTCAAGCGGCTTTAAAAGGAAAGCGACTACACCTTCTCCAAATACAGAGCCTGTGGTCTTTCGGTCAAAGGTTCGGACGTTATTGTCTTTTGAAGAGACTGCGCCAATAGAACCTGTATCTTGGCCGCCATCGTCCTCCTCTTCACCTATTTTTGAACCTCCTCCTCCAACAAAAATCCCACCGGCAATCGCAAAATCACATTCTTCATTTCGAAGTGATGTACAGGCTTCATGCACAGCTACCAGTCCGGAAGAGCACGCGGTATCTACTACCATAGCCGGTCCTTGAAAATTAAAGGCATAACTGATACGACTGGCAAGATATCCTTCCCAATTTCCTGTGATAGCAGAAGAGTCCTCTTTAGAAATTTCTTTATAGTACATCGAGTTAGAGTGATCTTTTCCGACAAAAACGCCCATTTTAGAATCTCGAACTTGATCAATACCATATCCTGCATCCTCAATGGCTCCCCAGGCAATTTCCATAAAAATTCGTTGACCGGGTTCAATGTAGCTGGCTTCATGTGGCGCGATATTGAAAAAATGATAATCAAATCGATCCATATCACTTACATAAGCACCAAGAACGCCCTCAAGGTCGTCAATGTTGGTCGGAACATCCTGGTTTAAGAACTCCGCATAATAAGGATTCTGCATCACCTTTTCTATACGAAGTTTACTTGCCGGTTTTGAAGTAAAACAACGGCGTCCATGCACCAAGTTGTCCCAATATTCTTCTGCAGAATCAGCCATGGGTAATCGAGCGGATAAACCAATAATGGCGATATCCTTTATCTTGTGATTGGAGGAATCCTGAATTTCTTGTAACAGGCTTACCGCCTCATCTTTGTCCATGGATCCATCGCGCAGTTGCGTGAGAATATATTTCTTGATGTTCTGCATATCTTTTCCTCCCTGTTTCGTTCTCATTGACCTAGAGCATTTTTTCCATCTGATCCATGCTCAAAGAGCCATCCATAAATTGATCAAGCAAATCGCTCAGTTCTTCATTTTGTTGATCGGTCTGATAACTCTTTTTCATTCTTTGCATTTCTTTATCATGACCTTCGTTTTGTTTTTCTATTTCTTCAGAAATATAAGAAGCAATCGCTTCAATCGAGGAATAGAGGAAGATGTCTGTAATGGTCATCCTGTTCGGATAAAAGCGATCTATTTCCTTTAATAAATAGGTCGCCAATAATGAATTCCCCCCAACCTCGAAAAATTTATCGCTGATATTTACTTCATCAAGATGCAACGTCCTCGCCCATGCAAGGGCAATATGTCGCTCTATTTCGGTTAACTGTCCCGGACCTTTCCCATAAATCTGAATCTCATCCTCCTGTTTTAATGAAATGTCTGCTCTTTCTTTCTCGATTAAATCATTTGGCAAATCAATCCGCCTTTCCCAAATTTGATATTCCTCGGGTGAGAATTTTCGCTGAAATGCACCGACAAGAACCTGTGGTTTGTCAGTTGTTAATGCTCTCCAAAATAATTGAGCACCTTCTACATCAGAAACGAAATGGTAAGGGCCTTCATGGGAATCCACATGATGTTTTTTCGCCATGCCGCTCTCTGACCAGCCTGTCCAGTTGATCGTCATTACCTTTTCGGCCAGATGTTTTTTTTCGAAAGGAATGGCATCTAAATAGGCATTAGCTGCTGTATAATCACTCTGCCCCGGTCCTCCTGTTAAAGACGTGAAACTCGAAAAAAACACTATACTCTTGAGGCTGTCTTTTTTTAAGCATCGCAGCGTATTTCTAACCCCTACAACTTTTGGAGCCAAAACCGTGGAAAAGTCTTCCCAGGATTTATTAATAAGAAAGCCATCACCGGCAACCCCTGCTGCATAATAGAGATGGTCGATATGTTCGTAACGCTTACGAATAGCATCAAAGGTTTTAGCAAGCATCTGCTGATTGGTAGCATCTCCTTGGTAGACTTCTATCTTTGCTCCCAACTTGCGAAGGGATTGAAGATCATCATGGCGTTGTGATTCCTCTGATGGATCCTCTGGTCTACGGCTAAGAAGAATAACCCGACTGTTTGGGGCTTCTTGGAAGATCTGTCGACTAATGGCCAACCCCATACCGCCATAGCCACCAACAATCACCACAACGTCATTATCTAATGGAAGACAATTACTTTTCGCTTCATCGACTAAAATCAGCTTCTGTCCGTAACGAATGCCCTGACGATAACCAATAATTAACTTTCCTTCGGTATTGGAAAGTTCATGAAACAATGCATTTGTTTGGCTCATGTCATCAATGTCAATAATACGAAATCGAATTTTCTCGTCTTCATAAGGAAGGGACGTAGCAAAACCTGCTATAAGACGGTTGCAGGGTTGACAGGCTTCTTCCTCTATAATGGGATAAGCATGATAGACGACGAATGAGATTTCGATATTTTGTTTCGTACGATGTTGCATTAAAGCTTTTGTAAAAAGGAAGGTCGCCGCTACTTTGCCTTCCATATCCTTTTCAATGCATTCCTGATCTTCCATGACGCCAAGAAGGTTCACAAAATGAACGAAGGGGGTGCTACTAAGATGGTCAATGGCTTGTAAAAAGCCCTCTTCCGAAAGTTCTGGAACAAGGATAGCGCCATCCGGAAGATCTTCAGCAGATATTGAGTCTGACGGCAAAATGAGATATTGAATTCTGGCATCCTGCTCTTCTAAAGTTCGAACGAACAAAGAATTTAATTGTTTCGGGTGAAGAAGAAGTACCATTGAGATCATCTTATCTCGATGACGATTCGGATCGGCAGGCATCTCTTGCCAAGATACGGTATGCAAGTCGATGCTTTCTGCATTCATTAAAAATTTCTTTGGCTGATGTACTCGCTTAAGAGCATATTTTTTAATCTCGCCTACTTGCTTGCCATCGGCATTGTAAAAATCAATGTGAAACAGCTCTACTTCCTGACTCTCTCCTTCGCGTTTCAAATGACGAATATGACTGTAAACTATACTCTTTAACGGGCCAAAAAAGGTAATGCCGGAATAATGTAACGGCAGATATAAGCCATTAAGGAAATGTAATCCACCATTGACTAAATGATCCAAGAGAGCAGGATAAAGCGTATAGGCTGAAGCTATTTTTTCATGTGCTTTTGGCAATCGCATAGCAAGGATTAGTTCATTATTCTTGACAAAAGCCGATTTGTTAAGCTTCCAATGTTCGCCAAGCTGAATGAAGTTTTCTACCTTTTTATTCTGTGCCATGTCCGTATGATCTAGCGGAGAAAATGAGGTTAACCATTTCGACAGCGAGATTTGACTTGGCGCCGCATCAGTATTTTTTCTTGTTGCCAGAGTGGCTTCTGCATGAACTTGCCAGCCATTGCGATTATCCCGGCTTTGAATCGTAATTTGACAGCCATTCTTTTTTTCATGAAGCAACAAATGCATCTCCGTGATTTCATCCGCTTCTTTTACAAAGGGGGATAAAAAAGTTAGAGATTCAATGATAAAAGATTGGCTTTTAAAATAATTCTTGCCAAGACTCATGACAAAATCCACATAAACCGTACCCGGCAAGACATGTTTTCCATTAATGCAATGCTCTCTCAGCTCCATGCAATTATCGATTGAAATTTCGGCAAGATAAATGTGAAGCTCCTTTGTCTCAAACGCCAGACCTCTGATAATGGGATGGCTGAATGGACGCGGAACGATTTGCCACTCATGTTTACTAAGTTTTTTTGGTTCATACCAAACTCTTCTCTCACAAAAAGGAAGAACCGCTGTTGGCACGCGACGAAGTTTTTTTCCGATGATATCCTCCCAAGGCAGAGACTTGATCTCCTCTCCATTGAGGAAGGCATTCGCCACTTCAGCAAGTATTTCGTCATGACCCTCCACGTTTTTTGTGGTTTGGTTGGACAGCGACGCGAACAGTGTCTCGGAATGCATTTTGACATCCAAAGCGGGAGAATCAGGAATTTCTCTATAAGCACGGCTCTTTTCGATATCTGTCAATGGAAAGGTCAAAAATTCATCGCGAGAGGTAAAGATCTGAGCAAAACGAAAACGTCCTCCATCACGACGTTGTAACTGACTCATGCAATATTCTGTAAAGGAAATCATTGGATGGTTTCGTAAAAAAGTTTGGTCTGCTTGAATAAGACGCATGACATGTTTCCGGCTTCTCCCTCCTACCGCATATAAACAAGCGCCGTTTTCTTTTTTCTCCACCAACCCATCCAAGAAATCCGCTGATTCCATAACGACATGACAATTGGTTCCACTCATACCGAAGGCGCTGACTCCAGCGATTAAACGATTAGAAGATGTTCTCCACCCTCGAAGCCGATCATTTAGATATACGGGAGATTGAAGGAAAGAAAGTTCCTTGTTTGGCCAGGCAAAATGTATACTTGGAACCAATTGACGATGTTGCATCATCAGGATGATTTTTAATACGCCCAGTAAGCCCGCTGCGCAATCCAAGTGGCCAAAATTCGTTTTTGAGGAACCTAAGGCGCAGAACTGCTTTTTGTTCGTAAACGTTGAAAACGCAGCACTGATACCGCCGAGCTCAATAGGATCCCCCAATTTTGTTGCCGTACCATGAGCTTCCATATACGAAATCTCTTCCGGATGAATACCGGCATCAAGCCAAGCATCATGAAGCACTCTGGCTTGCGCATTCGTATTTGGGGCGGTTAACCCGAGTGAAGTTCCATCTTGATTTATGGCACTCCCCCGAATGAGGGCATAGATATAATCGCCATCTCTTTTCGCAGCATGAAGCGGCTTGAGAACGAAATTAATCACGCCCTCTCCACTTCCTGTCCCATCCGCAGATGCATCAAAACTTCTTGTTCGTTTTGATGAGGATGTTGTACCAATGTTTTCTTCTTCCGTCGGGCAGAGATATAGACGAATACTCCCAACAATTGCTGTATCCAGTTCACCAGAACGAAGAGCACGACAAGCTTCATGAAGAGCAACAAGTCCCGAAGAGCATGCGGTATCAATTAGCATGGATGGACCGTGTAGATCTAATAGAAAGCTCAATCGACTCGCAATAAAAGAGGAAATATTCCCGGAAACCTGAATGCCCAAGGTTTCGTCTGGAGCACCATTAAGCCATTGCGCATAAGAATTATTGAGAGAATTGTATCCGACAAAAACCCCTGTTTTTGTTCCTGCGAGACGTCCATGATTATATCCGGCATCTTCAATAGCCCTCCAAGCAGAAAGAAGATAGATACGGTGAACCGGATCCATCATTTCCGCTTCGATGGGAGCCATTTGAAAATACGCTGCATCAAATTGATCGATTTCATCTAAATACGCTTTTTTTGCGAATCGTTCAACCCCATGACGATCTGCTAAATAGTGCATCTTCCTGGCATCTTCATATCTGCGAAACGGCAAATCAGAAATCATATCGTATCCATTACGGAAAGCTTCCCAAATCGCGGTTAACGTAGATGCACCACCTACTTTTCCATCTATTCCGATGATTGCTATGGGTTCTTTTGATATGGAAGAAGAGTTGGAATCCATCGTTACGAATGGTTGAGCATCTCGTAATTCCTTGATAGATTTTTTTAGATTCAGCATACTTGCTCCTTCTTTAGATCATCAAATTGACAAAACCTACTAAGTATTCCTCAGTTCTAGTGTAGATTGATATTGGCGCTGATCGGAAAGCTTACTATTCCTCGTTCGTACTATCTTCCATTAATTAACGACATCCGCTATAAAAATGGTATTGATCAACGTCATCAACTTCTGCAAAAAGATACGGCAAAAGGCCCCATCCATTTTTCGATATTGAACGCTGAGTCGCAGGTCATGTTCATCAAGTTGAATAATCACGCCAAAATCCAAGGAGGGTTGAAGTAACGCGTGCGCATCTTCCTGCAATACAAGGCCAAGCGTTCGCTCACCATCTGTAAGCGTCACGTTTTGCGTATATCTTTGTTTTTTTGCGGATCTCGTTCTCATTTGTCCTTGTACATATTCCACAATCTCGACTAAATCCTTAAACTCATCAAGAGGCAAAGAAAAGTCCATAACGCCTTTAGTCGTCCCGACATAGATCGGGATATTTGTATCTTCAATGAACTTTTGCAGACTGATCGCATAGCACGAAATGAGAACGGCGCTTAATAGTCCTTCATCCTCTGTCTTTTGTTTCTGAATGGCTTGTTGCAAAATACTTTCCGCTGTAAGGGATTCCATCCCGGATTGAAGAAAATTCATGGTAGCAGGAGAAAACTTGATCGGCACGAGCGAGCATTGACTTTTCTTTTCTTGTTTTTGATCGATAAAAAGAGATAAGGAGGAGATGGACGGATGACCGAAAATATCCGAAATGGTTACTGTATTGGGATACCATTGATCGATAGACTGTTTCATCTTTACAACAAGGATAGAATTTCCACCAGCATCCATAAAGTGATCGTTGCGGCGAATATCGTCTCGACCGAGTAATTCTTTCCAGAGCTCACCAAGACGGGCTTCCGTTTCTGTCCAGTCCGAAGAATCCTCTTCTTGTTCTACGGATACAGTCGGTAAAGCCTTTCGATCAATCTTTCCATTAGCGGTTAAAGGAAATTCCTCAAGCGCCATAAAATATTCAGGAATCATATAATAAGGAAGTTGATCCGACAGAAAGCTTCGCAAGTCTGAGAGAGAAATTTCTGCAGTGGAAACAAAATAGGCAATCAAATGTTTTATCTCATTTCTTGTGTCAATCAATACTACTGCACCGTTTATTCCTTCAAATTGACACATCGTATGTTCGATTTCACCCAATTCAATGCGATTGCCGTTAATCTTCACTTGATGGTCTTTTCGGCCGTAAAAAAGTAAATTCCTCTCCTCATCCCATCGCACCAAATCTCCGGTTCGATATAGACGTCCAAACGAAGTTTCTACAAAAGCGGCTTTTGTTTTTTCTTCATCATACAAATATCCTCGAGCCAAACTGGCTCCACCCAAATAAAGCTCACCTTGTGCAAAAGGAGGGCATAGTCTCCCTTTTTTGTCCATGACATACGCCTGTACACCATCAATAGGCTTGCCAATTGGAATATTGGAACTGTTCTCAATAACCTCGAAGCTGGTCGCTACCACGGTATTTTCTGTCGGGCCATAATTGTTAAACACACGGTAGGAGTGTTTTCCTGAAAAATGATTTAATTTATCGCCACCGGTTAAGAGAATGCGAAGCGAGTGATTCTCAAGAGTTAAAAATTGTTCACAAATCGGTGTAGGCAGAAAACTCACAGAGATGGCATTATCCATAAAATATTCATTCAATTTTTTCAGATCAAGACGTATTTCTTCCGGTATCTGATAAATCGTTGCTCCTGCAATAAGACTTGGAAATATTTCCCAAACGGCAGCGTCAAATCCAAAGCCGGCATAACGAGTAGTGTGATCTCGTTCTGTTAGCGCAAAGGTTCTAATATGCCAGCGGCAAAGATTCATTAAGGCGCGATGTTGCACGACGACGCCTTTCGGCGTTCCGGTGGAACCGGATGTGTAAATGACATAGCAAACATCAATCGGCAAAGGGATCGCAGACGTGAAAGAGGGTGACGTCGATTGTGGCGGCAAAACTGCTCTGTATTCGTATGAAATACGGTCTTGATTTTTTAAGTCCGTTGCTACATAACGACAGCCACTTGAGGAAAGAATAGTTCGAATACGTTCGTCAGGAGTATAGGAATCCAGAGGCAAATAAGACGCCCCTGTTTTTAAAATGCCGATAATCGTAGGAATAACGTCAATTTGAGGATCCATCAATACCGCAATAAGATCGCCCTGCTCTGCCCCTTTCTCCCTTAAAAAACTGGCAATGGCATCTGAACGTGACCATAATTCATCATAGGTCATTCGTGCCTCTCCATTTACGATGGCAATATGGCTTCCCTGTTCGATAACGCGTTCATGAATAAGAGATAAAATGTTGATCGATAAAGAATCTCTCCACTCATCAGCATCGTCTTCTAAAAACATTTCAATGAGAGAAGACGAGCCTGGAATTCGATTCAAGATATTCCGACTCTCTTCTTCCATGACTTTGCCATTCGATTGAATGTTCTTCGTCATACCACCGATGTCATCACCATCAATGCCTTTCTTTTCGGCATTTAAAAGCATATTGATTTCCTCTCCCTCACCCATAATAAAAACAAATTCTATCCTCTATTTTTGCTTGTACCGTTTTGTCCTGCTAAGAACACCAACAGCGCCACGCTTTCTAGCCTTTCAAATCAGCCAGTAACTTAAAGTGCTCTTCTGTTCCGGTATCGGCAAATAATTCCTTGAAGCGGAAAATGCATTCATCTTCTGGCGTTTGCTTTGTCTCGAAGATCTTTTGCAAAAGAGCTACTGTTTTATCCATCTCTTCTTCGGTTGCCTTTCGACCCTCGCTCTGTATCTTACGATCCATTTCTTCTAAGGCCCGATACGGCTCTACCACGCCTTTTTCATAGGCCTCTTCATCAAAGTTCATATTACGTGTAGCAACAGCTATGCCCATTGCGCGTGAGACAAAGGGATAATAGGACGCCTCAACCGCCTCATACACCTTTTCTTCTTCTTCCTCAAACGCATAGACTGCAAGATCGCCAATATTCGTTCGCATCAACCGTTTCAATACATGCCCCGGACCAACTTCCACACAAAAGCTAACCATTGCGCGCTGCAAATACACCATGGACTCTCTCCAGCGCACAGGAGAGGTGAGTTGAGCAACGAGATTCGAAACAACGTTCTCCTTTCCCTCATATGGTTTCGCGTTCACGTTAGCCAGAACAAGCGCGTTTGGATTTTTTAACGAAACCTCCGACAACGCTTGTTCGAAGCGTTCTGCGGCCGGTTGCATCAGGGCACAGTGAAAAGGGGCACTTACATTCAATTTCTTCACTTTAATATTTGCTTTCTCTAGGGCGAGGATCGCACGATCTACTGCGTTTACCGTACCGGAAATCACTTGCTGTACATTAGAGTTGTCGTTAGAAATCGATAAAATATCTCCCTTGGCCTCTTCGTCCAAAATCTCCTGCAACGCTTCAAAGTCTCTGGTGGATACCGCAGCCATCGCCCCTTTTCCTACCGGCACTGCTTCTTGCATCAATTCACCGCGAAGACGAGTTAATTTCAAGGCATCTGCAAAAGAGAATACTCCGGCACATGTTAGTGCAGAGATTTCGCCTAAACTATGACCGACAAGAATTTCCGGCTTAATGTTCTTTTTCTGCAAAACACGAAACATTGCCACACTTGTGGTTAACAGGGCAGGTTGGGCATTCTTTGTTAAGGTTAACGTTGCAGGGTCTCCTTGAAAACACAATGCAGAGAGTGGAAATCCCAGTACCGCATCCGCTTCTTTGAATGTCTCTTCCGCGACAGGATATTTTTGAGCCAAAACTTTTCCCATTCCCACCGCTTGGGATCCTTGTCCCGGGAATAAAAAAGCCTTTTTTAACATGAATCTCCTCCCTTTCTATGTCTTTCTGTGCTCCTATCGTTTTTTTGATCAGTACTTTTCATCTGTTCGAATACAAAATGTGATCAGAAGAAGCACGACTGAAAAAGCAAGCATATAAAGAATTTCATGTGAAGCGGCGGAAAGTCCGTTCCCATTTAACACTTCCTTCGCGCCGTTCAAAAACCATGTGGGCGGAACAAAATCACCAATCCGTTGTACCGCATCCGGCATAATTTCTCGTGGCCAGAGACAGCCGCCCAGCATAAGCATTGGAAGATTAACCAAGCTTACCAGCGCGCCCGCTGTTGATGTCGAGCGAGCGAATCGACTGATCATGATTCCTATGGCGATGCAAGTTAAAGCAAAGCAAAAGGTCACAAACATAACCGACAATCTTGTTTGTATGTCTTCTCCATATGATAAATCTGTCATTTTGGGAAATAGATTGAAGATTACGACGATCTGTATGAGGGCAACGATAAGATAGCTCAAAAAATGCTGACCGTAGTAACTCGCTTGCGATGTTGGCGTGGTAAGTATTCGAGAAAAGACACGAGATAATTTATCTTCCAAAATCAACATGGTAGCGAATGAAATGAGAAACATCATGCCAAAAGCAAGATAACCAAGTGAGGAAATCGACCGATTAATATTTTCTTGTTTCGTAAACTCAAAAGTTTGGTAGGAAGCCGTTAATGTCGGCTTAGTATATTTTTGAAAAGCATCATAGAATTCCTTGCTGTTCCCGTTAGCAGCTTTTCCAAATTCTCGAGCCGCTCCACTCAAACTCTGAATTAACAACTTCATCGGTTCCGTTTGATTGGTTTGCTGAATCACAAAAGTCTGTACCTTACAATCTTTTCCGTCTATTATATTCTGCGTGTAGCCTTTTGGAAAACGTAACGCCATATCCACTTCAGAATTCAATAAAGCGCTATTAATCACCTTCTCATCATTCTCAAGCGTTGTAATCACCGCTTGTGTCTCCAGCTTTTTCAGAAACGAAGATGTCAATTCCGACTGATCTTCATCAACAACGCCAATAATGTACTTTACCGGTTCTGTAGTAGCCGTAATCACCAAAAAAGTTAAGGCAACAGGAACAACCAACATCAACACGAAATTAATCGGCTTACAAAAAATACGCCGTAAGTTATTTGCTAAAATTGTCATGCTCTTTTCCTCCCGGCCAATACAACAGAAATTAAGCTCAATAGCAACGCCATGCCAAATAGAATTACAACATAAAGTACACTGCGCTCCATATCTCCTTGATACATCGTGTTAAACATCGCTGTCTGTCCATAGAAATTTGGAGAAAGATATTTTAGCTCTCCCAAATCCATTTTGATAAAACCGCCGGCTAAAAATGTGCCACCAATGACTACCAGCGATACAACTGAGTTCGCCTGAGCTTCGTTCCTGGTGATCATGCAAATCAAAGACCCAATAGAAGTTGCTGCCGCTGACATGGCAAATACAATGAGCAAAAGCATAAGTATGTTTTCTCCCCATTCCACATCAAAGACGAAATGAGCGAAAAGCATGAGAAAAACACCTTGTAAGAAAGAAGCCAAGCAAAGGCCAATCATCTTACCAAAAAACATAATTAAAGAATTAGCAGGAGTTGTTTTGATACGCTCTCCAAGAGTACCAAGATAGGTCTCACTTACTCCGCGTACTCCATATTCCGTTCCAAATAATAGGACCATCATCAGCATTGCTACTGTATAATAACTCATAGCATTTGGCTTGGTCTTGGACGTTAAAGACATGTCTTCTACGGCATTCGTCAGTTCAAATTTCTCTTGTGGGGCTTGATGAAAATCTTCCGCTAAGATGGTCGAAATATTAACCATATTAACAAAAGTATCAAATACGCTTTTGATCACAATCGTATCCAATTGCGATGTTTTACCCGTGTATAATTTCAGATCAACCGGTTTATCGTCTTGGTATTTTTTCGAAAAATCGCTTGGCACCTGCAACATAGCCCCTAATTTATCTTCTTCCTTGACATCGGTATTTCCGGAGCGTCGCTGCCCTTCTTCAAAAGATTTCACAGGACTAAGGGCAATCCATTTTTTTATGTCATCATTTTCTTTCATCAAGTTGATCATTTCCTTGCCCAGTTGACCTTCATCTTTATTCAAGGTACCAACCTTCACCTTTTCAAGGTCTATCGCAAACTGGTCTTCAAATGCCGAGCCCAAGATCAGAATAACGATGATAATGGTCAATAGCTTAGAAAGAAGTGCTTTTCGATCAAAAAAAATCGATTTGAGCACATGTGTGATTTCATGAAATAGCTCATTCATCGAAGTTCCCTTCCTTTCTTAAGAAGATGACGCCTAATCACGCAAAGTTTTTCCTGTCAGCGTCAGAAATACCGTTTCTAAGCTTGGGCGCTCGACGTCAATGGTGCGAATTTTGACGTTGTCTTCCATCAAGTTCTGAAGAAAATCAACCGTCGTCAATATCGATGGATTCACATGCACGGCCAATTCATCTGCAGCATCCGTGTCTACAGATAGCACCCCGGGCAATTTCCGAAGCTTATCCAAATCCTGCTCTGATAACGCGTGATCTATTTGGAGAGCAAAACGCTGATCTTTTATGTTTTTTTTGATTAATTCGTCAATGCTTCCTAAGGCGATAACCTGACCAAAGTCGATGATCGCTACACGATCGCAAATGGCCTCGACCTCTTCCATATAATGGGAAGTGTAAACAACCGTTGTCCCATTGGCATTCAATTCTTTAATCGATTCGAGAATACTATTTCGAGACTGTGGATCGACGCCAACAGTAGGTTCGTCCATAAACAGGAGCTTGGGTTGATGGACGATGGCACAGGCAATATTAAGACGACGTTTCATTCCTCCGGAATATTTTGTGGGGAGATCCTTTCGGCGATCCCAGAGACCTGTGTATTCGAGCGCTTTTTTCGTCTTTTCTTTTAATTCCTCTCCTTTCAGGCCATACAGTCTTCCCCAATACAAAACGTTATCGTACGCATTCAGCTTGTCGAAGAAAGCCAAGTCCTGCGGGACATAGCCAATATTTTTCTTGATTTCTTTCGCGTTTTTATTAATGTCTTTTCCAAAAACTTCGATGGATCCGGATGTTATCGTCAAAATCCCCACGATCATACTGATAAATGTCGTTTTCCCTGCCCCGTTTGGCCCGAGCAGTCCAAAGATTTCACCTTCATTCACCGCAAGACTTACGCCTTTTACTGCCTCAAAATCCTTGTATTTTTTGACAAGATCTTTAGTTTCAATAATGTTCATATTTTTCTCCTGTTCGTATAACTCGGTAACGAAAATTTTATTCTTGATCCATTATTTGAAGCATATCCTCGACTTCAATTTCTTCGTTTTCAAGTTGCTCCAGAAGCTTGTTTATATCTTCTTCCGGCGCTTCCGTATCCTCCTTTTCTCCTTGACGCTTCTGGTCGATATACTCCGCCATTTCAAAGGCAGTAGGATAAGAAAAGACGTCTGAGACATCAAGCATATTGTCAAAATACTCATTTAGTACCTTCAGGATTTCGGTCGCAGTCATTGAGTTTCCGCCTAATGCATTGAAATTCTCATAAATATCGATCTCTTCAAGATCCATTACGCCGGCATAAATATAAGCAACTTTTTTCTCCGTTTCTGTGAGGTCTTCAGAAGGCTTGCCAAGAATAAGAACCTCCGATTGATCGAGCTTACGACGGGATCCCGCTTTATGAGTTTGTTTTTTCTTAAATCGATTCGCCGCTTTAAAAATGCTCTTGGTCATGCGAATTGGCATCTCATCCATGATTTCAATAAATACACGGTAATTGAGTTGCCCGGGAACGACGTTCGATAGACGATACGTCACGACATCATTCAAGTAATTGATTCCAGCTTTATTGTCAACAGATTCAAAAAGAACATCCGCATCGGCCACAGCATAATCAACAGCCATGCCTGTTTCACTCCAAGCCGGCCAATCAACGACGAGGATAGGTTTATTTTTTTTCTGTCCGTATTGTGCAAAGGAATTCAAATACGCGTTAGCCGCTGTGTAGTCGCTTTGGCCAGGACCTCCAAATAATGCGGTCATTGAGGAGAAGAGCACCATAACCTCAACTGTAGACCAATCCAGAACGTCTTCTAAAACTTTGGCCCCATATATTTTAGGGGATACGACGTCACGGAAAGTTTGAACATCTTTATTGACAATAAAGCCGTCTCCAGCTACTCCCGCTAAATGGAATACAGAAGTGATCGAGCCGAATTCCTCGGTCATCTCAGACACTACTTTTTTCATAGCTTCTTTATCCGCTACATCTGCCGCAACAGAGCGAATTTCTATTCCTCTCTCAACAAGAGGTTGTAGAGCGGAAATTTTTGCAACCAACATTTCATTCTCATTCTTTGCGATAATGGCATTCCATTCACTTTGATCCGGAAGTGCGTGTCGACTGACAAGACAAATCGATTTCGCTCCCTTTTCTGCCATATACCGAGCAACCTGAATCCCCAGTCCTCCATTACCGCCAGTTATGAGAACACAGCCTTTTGAAAAATCCGTCGATACCGGCTCAAACAGAGCTGTTCGCTCAAACTTGCCTAATTCCTCCACATAACGTCTTTCCCCACGCAAGGCGATTCGTGGTGTACCGGATGTATCGCACAACTCATGAATTATCTCTTCGTTTGTCGTCTCTTTATCGACATCAATGGAACGGATCTTAAGGTTTTCATATTCTTGCGTAATACACTGGCCAAGCCCGGTGAGTGCAGCATTTTGAGGTTTTATAATGGTTTCATCCCCGCTTACGGCGTACGCATGATCTGTCAACAAAACAAAATCAAGACGTCCTCTTACTTTTTCGAGCATCATAGCTTTTGTAGCATGAAACAGTGTTTCAATTCCATGCTCCATATCCTTTGTAAGTACATCGAATGAAGAATCCTCCGACTTTGGATGAAACGTTTCTGCAAAGAGGAGCATGTCCATTTTCTGCACCTCTTCTTCGGCGAACAGAGAACGCAGTCCTTCCAAATCTGGTGTAGTGATAAAATGGTCGACATCTTTTTTAGTAAATGTATCACCGCTATCAACCTGAATGACACGATCTGCCAAATCGGTCAATTCTCTAAGCATTTCCGAATCGACTCGATTGGCGCCAAAGAGAAGAATATTGCCAAGTGACTCTTGTTTTTCTCCCGTTCTTTGTTCCGGCACCCACTGAATTTGGTAATAGCTCTTTTCCTCATAAGCGTTAAACTGGTGAACTTTTTTTATGCTGTAATCTTTGATTTCTACGAGAAGATTATTGTTTTCATCCACTAATTCCACATCATAGATATACACTTCATCACTGACTGCTTTCGGGTTTTTACAAATTGCTCGACTAAATACTTCTTGCGGCAAAGGATGATAGAGTTTTAGCGAGCCAAAAGAAAAGGGAAGATAAACCCCATCGAGTTTTGCTTGAATGCCGGCATTCACTGCGGCATCCAGCATACTGGTATGGAATTGAAAAACGGTTAACTCCTCAATAAATTCATCATCCAACCGTGCATCGGCATAGAGATAGGTTGGTGAAATGGCAATCCGACGCATATTCTGCCAGTGCGGGCCAAAGCTCATGGCGGCATCGTGATCATCCAATTCGCTGAGTTTAACTTCAGCAGATACCAAACTCTTATCATTTTCTATTACCGTATGATCGAATCCGCCCTTTTCCTCAGTGGCTAAAGGATATGCCTTACCTTCAACGTGCTTCACCCAACAAATGTCCTCTGCATCAATGACATCTCGCTGCGTAAGCACCATGAACTCAACATGATCTTCTTTTTTCTTCACCACAATCTGTGCTTCGACCTCTTCCTCGCCTCTTACCACTAAAGGCGCCATAAAGGTGAGATCTTTTAATTCCAACGGGCCATCAATATATTTTGAGCAAACTTCTCTGCCCAATTCGACATACGCAGTACCGGGAAGAATATTGTCTCCCATAATAACATGGTCATGTAAAACCCAATGTTTGCCAATGCTGAACGTCGTGGCATACACATCCTGATCGAGAGATCGCAAAACCAATCGTTCGACCAGCGGATGATGATACGTTTCCAGCGAGATCTTTTGACCAAATCCTTCCATATCCTTCAAATCAGCCCATTGGCTGTTTTTTTCAAAAGCATAAGTGGGCAGGTGAAGACGGGCAATGGGCTTACCCCCATAAAGCTTCTCAAACGCAATTGTCGCACCATGGACATAGGCTTCCATTATTTTTTTTGCTTCTTCGGAGGACAAAACAGAATCGTTGAGAATATTGACTACTTCCATCGCACGCTGGTTCCAATCGCGCACTTCACTTTCGGTATATTCCCCCTCACTACGATCCGAACGACGGTCGGAGACGATCTTATAATAACCATAGGAAACACCGTCCAAGGAAGTGTCGATCCCCTGCATATCCAAGGTTTGAAGCTTATGAATTACGTCTTCTATGGAATCCGACATGAAAATGAGACGGTAATTATAATGCCCTCTTCCCAGGTTAAGCGTATAGCTCAACGACTCAAGATCCATTGACTTGTTCTGCGCAAGCATCTTCGCCAAATGGGCGACCATTTGCTGCAAAGACCATTTGCTCTTTGCAGAAAGGGTGAAAAGTAAAGGTTGCTTTTGTTTTTTTTCTGCGATTTCGTTTTTCTCAATTGCATTATTCTTTTCTGCGCTCTCCACTACTACGTGAACATTCGTTCCACTAAAGCCAAAACTGCTCACGCCAACACGAAGAGGATGATCTGTATCGGTGCAGGACACGGCATGATCGACCGGATAAAGAGCAGATTCAAGAAAATTGATATGGGGATTGGGTTCCTCAAAATGGATACTTGCAGGAATAGTATTATGCTTCATCGCAAGGATGACTTTCATCAGCCCAACAACGCCGGATGCGGCGACAAGATGGCCGACATTACTCTTTACACTTCCAAAACCGAATGCTTGTTTTTCATCCGTATACTTTCTTAATGCTTTATTCAATGCTTTAAACTCAATCGGATCGCCAAGAAGCGTTCCTGTACCATGGCATTCAAAATAGGATATTGTACGGGGATCAATTTTTGCATTTTCCCAGGCTTGGCATAGTACATCCGTTTGTGCGTCGGGATTGGGTGCAGTAATGCCGTTCGATGCGCCATCATTATTAAGAGCGCTGGCTAAAATAACCGCATGAATAGGATCCCCATCCTTAATAGCCTGCTGCAGCGGTTTTAGAAGAACGACTGCGCACCCTTCACCAAAAACGGTTCCTTTCGATTTTTTATCAAAAGGACGAACCATCGAATCTGATGATGCTACGGTGTCCAAGGCATCAACAATATCATCCTCTTCTTTTGTTCCGTCCGCCGGAGAACCGCCTACTGCAACGCCACCGGCAAGAGCCATCGAACAATCTCCCGCCTGCAAGGCGCGGCAAGCTTCGTGAACCGATACTAAGCCGGAAGAGCAAGCAGTATCGATGACAAGCGCTGGGCCGCGGAAATTAAATAAGTAACTGATCCGACTGGCCAGAATACCATGCCAAGACCCCGTTGTAGCTAAAGAATCGGGTTGAGTCGTCAGTTTATAGAATTCAGCATTATTATGATCCTTGCCGACATACACACCGATTGAAGCACCTCGAACATCTTCTAAACTATATCCCGCATCCTCTATTGCACCGCATGCTGTCTGCAAAAATATACGCTGCCCGGGTTCGATATAGCGCGCCTCACGCGGCGGTATACCGAAAAAAGCAGCATCGAATTCATCCATATTTTTCAAATATGAACTACGGGACATAAAATGATTTTTTTCGATATTAAATGGCTTCGTTCCCATAGCCTTGGCAAAGGCCGGGTTTTCAACAATTTGAAAGTATTTCTCATATTGACGGGGCATATAACCTAAACAATCGCGTTCGTGCATCAGGTTATCCCAGAATTCATCATAGTTTGTGGCATCGGACAGATCACAGGCCATGCCGATGACAGCAATGCGCTGATCAGGGGAAGAGACTGTGCCATTATCCAATTCATGAAGAAAAGCAGCTGCATCAGCAGGGGTCAGGCTCTGATCACTGACCTGTTGTAAAATGTACTCCTTTAATTTTGTCATAGTCACCTCTCAAATCTGTTCTTGGGCTTCCTGAATGTCCAACTCACCCGCAGCCAACCGTTCTAATAGTTCCATCGTTGATAACGTTCGATCATCACCTGCCCGTATTCCATTTTTGGATGAGGATGTTTTCGCCTTGAACGGATGATCTTGAGTTTGTTGTTCTTCAATATGCTCTGCCATGGACTTAATGGACGAGTAAACAAAGACATCAGTAATGTCCAGTTTTCCTGGATAGTCTCGATCAATTTCTTTTTGTAGGTACGTGGCTGAAAGAGAATCGCCTCCAATCTCAAGAAATTTATCTTCATAGCCTACTTCACGAAGGCCCAACACCTTCGCCCAAGCCTGAGCAAGCTTCAACTCTACCGGACTTAAAGCGCCATTCTTTCCTAATACGGTAATGTCATATGTTTTATCAAGCCGAGCAAAACTGTTTTTTTTGCTTGCTCGATCAATACGTTCCTGAATTTGTGGGGAAACCGACACATTCTGTTTCCACAACTCCCCATTGAGGGCCATTTCACTTTCATTGAGCTCACCAATCAATAGACGTGGTTTTGACGAAGCCATAGCCTGAAATAGATAATTCATTGCTTCCTCATTGTTCAAAAAATTGACCGGTGAATGATCCATATCGACGCCATGATCTTTGGCCATGCCGGTTTCGCGAAATCCGCTCCAATTCAATACGTGAATGCGTGTTGGAAATTTTTTGGGCATCTGGATACATGCATCCATAAAGGCGTTAGCCCCGATATAATCTGCCTGACCGGGAACTGCAAGTATGCTTGAATACGACGAGAAAAGAACAATATCCCGCGTTTTCTTTTCTTGCGCACAAGAAATAAGATTAATTGTACCCTTGGTCTTTGGCGTAAACACCTGATCAAATTGCTGCCAGGTGCGATTCATCAGAAAACCGCCTCCGGCGATGCCGGCACAATGAAATATTCCGTCGATAACCGGCTCATCAGACAAAACCCGGCGTAAGGTTTCCTCATCCTCTACAGAAGCCGCAATTGGAATGATTTTCGTTCCGGTCGCGATTTGTTTTAGGATCTTCCCATTCACATCTTCTTGTCTTTGCCATTCGTTTTCAGATGGCATTCGTCTGGAGAGAAGCAGCAGACGGACAGATGGTTCCCTTGAAGCTATTGCTTGTGCAACGCAAAGTCCTACACCACGCGAGGCGCCGGTGATTAAATATGTTCCTCCTTTTTTTGGAGAAAAGGAAGAAGACGTATCGATTATCGCATTCGTAAGCTCCTCTCGATATCGTTGGCCTTGAAACAATTGAACAAAATACTGATTATTATTATTCGTAATCTCTTGAATGACTTGATCCGAAGAGGTTTTTCGATCGTATCGTACGGTGCGAAGCTTAAGACGGCCATACTCCAAACGTATTGATCTTCCCATCCCCATAACAAGCATATCGGATGGAGATTGGTTCTCCTCATCGCCCTGGATCAATAGATCAACGGTTATAGAACCAAATAATTTATGAGCGGCCAAAACCTTCATGGTTTGAAAATAACCCTTGATCCATAACTCATCCCTTTCTGAAAACTGATCAGTATTTTCCGCCAAGGGGAAAGACGGACCAAGAAAGATGACATGTGAAATGCCTCTTTCTGCGAAATTATTGAAATATTCCTGGATATCCTCTGAATGGCCTGGATCAAGAAACGTTGTTTTCCCATGGTTGCGCATCGAAAAAGGACTCCAAACCAATTCAAAGCATCGGTCATCGACATATCGACGTATTGCATTTAAGAGAACGCGATCATAGGATGCCGTATCATGGATAACAATGGTGCAATTATCCCCTTTCTTCAAAGTCCCGGGAACAAAAGAAGTGCTATCCTTAACCCATTCTATGGTATGAAAAATTTGAGCAGGGGTGGACATAAACTGTTGCGCGGACAAAGCGCGCACACGTTTCATGGCATAATTTTTCACTGTTGCAAGGAGCAGGCCATCCGCATCGTAGAGTTGGATGTCAAAAATATGAATCTCTCCATCCCCTGATGTGCTTTCCACATTTTTAACTGCATGGGCATATATTTCAGAAGGGAACGGTCGATAGATTTGAATAGAGCCATAGGCATAGGGAAGACAAAAAACACCATCACTCAAAGCGCTGGTGCAATTCACTCCAGCGTCCAGAAGTGGTGGGCAAATCATATAGCGAGCAACGATATCATGGTATTTCTCTTTTTCCCATGCATGAATCAAAATCTCTTTATCGTCTCTCCAAGCCACACTTTCTGGTGTCCAAAATGGACCGGTGTGAACCAGGTTTCCTTCTGGCACCGTGTCTTTTACGGGATCCTTCTTCTGAAATCGGTTCAATAAGGTGGTGAAATTTTCATGTGCAGTAACCTCTTTGCCTTGACAAATCCTTCCACTGACATGCACTTGCCATTCTTCATTGTCTGAAGCGCGGCTTTGAATCGTTGCTTCAATTCCTTTATCCGACTTTATTAAAACCGTCTGCACTTCACGTGTTTCTTGATCGGCAAAAATACAGGGCGAAAGGAAAACAACTTTTTCCATCTGAATCGGGGTAGAAATCATTGACTTTGCCGCCCGATAAAGCATCTCAATATAAACGGTTCCCGCCAGAACGTGTTGTGTACCAATCATGTGTTCGCGAACTTCCGAATGGGTTAATTCACTCATCAAAGAAGAAAAAACACGAACGGTTGGCGTTGAAGTAATCAATCTGCCAAGAAGAGTATCCTCGCCTTTCTTCACAATCTGCATTGGCGACATTACGGCGAGAGGTTCCGGGTTCACCCAACAGCGTTCACGATGTAATGTCGTCCGATGTACTCGATGTCTTGTGTTCTTTTCCTGTGTATATTCCTCCAAAACACAATGACAGTTTGTTCCACTCATCCCAAAGGAGCTCACTCCACAGAGTCTCGGGTGATCACTTTCCCATTTTGAAAGCGTGTCGTTCACATAAACTGAAGAATGAATGAAATCAATGGATCGATTTGGCGAAGTAAAATGAAGCGTAGGCGGTATCATTTTGTGCTGTAAAGCTAAGACACATTTGACCAAGCCGAGAAGACCGGCCGCACTGTCTAAGTGTCCAGCATTCGATTTGATCGTTCCCAACGCACAAAACTGTTTTCGATCTGTAAAAGTGGAGAACGCCTCATTTAACGCAAAAACCTCGATGGGATCTCCTAATTTTGTAGCGGTTCCATGGGCTTCGATATAGGAAAGATGCGCAGGATTAATATCTGCGGTTTTCCAAGCTTCAAGCAAGACAGACTTCTGCGCATCAGCATTCGGCGCCGTAATCCCAAGAGATCGGCCATCCTGATTCACGGCGCTTCCTTTGAGAACGGCATAAATATGATTTCCATCCTTAACAGCATGATCGAGCGGCTTCAAGACAATAGCAAGAACGCCTTCTCCTCCTACCGTGCCGGTAGCAGCACAATCAAACGTTCGCGTGGCAGCATCCGATGATTCTACTGTCACTTCCTCCTCAATGGTCTTTGGGGGCGGCACAATAGAAAAATGGAGTCCGCCGACAATAGCTTGATCGCAATCCCCCATTTGAAGCGCTTGTGCAGCCACATGCACAGCTACAAGTGAGGAAGAGCAGGCGGTATCTATCATCATGGCGGGGCCTTTTAAATTTAAGCAATAGCTCAATCGACTGGCAATTACCGATGGAATCTTCCCCGAGATAGAACGATTCGCCATTACCGTATCCCCTCGGGTAATCACTTCGTTATATTGAATAGTATCTGACGAATAGCCAACATAGATTCCCGTAGAGGATCCATCTAAGGTTTCTCTGGATAATCCGGCATCTTCAATTGCCCGCCATGCTTCTTCGAGCATTAGCCGTTGTGCCGGATCAAGATAGGCGGCATCCTTTGGTAATATATGGAAAGCGGAGGGATCAAAAAGGTCAATACGCTCGAGATAGCTGCTCTTTCGATACTCCACTTGCGGCTTACCGCAAGAAGAAGCAAACGCATCAGCATCGATATGTCGTTGGTAAGGAATCGGACGAATCAAATTCTCTCCCTGACGTAATGCTTCCCATAAAGCATCTGCCGATTCTATCTCTCCAACGCGAACACTGAGCCCGATGATGGCAATGTCCTTGAATTTATGGAAGACTTCCGCCTGATCCTCCGAGCCTAAAAAAGAATCAAGCGTAACCAGTTCCAAGTCCTGTTCAATCATGGCAATTCCAATCTACGCTTCAATGAAATTCTTACTCGGCAAAAAGCATTTCTGTTTCGGTATCGAGGTAAAGGCGCTGAAGACACTGCTCTTTCTCCTCCTGTGGTACTTTTTTCGCGGATAATATTCGGATTAGCAAGTCTATAGCGTGTTTCATTTCATCCATGGTTGCGTTTCGATCTTCCCGTTCAACAGCTAAAGACAATTGACGAAGCTCTTCATACGGACGTACTACATCTTCTTCGTAGAGATTTTCATCGGTACACAAGTTTTTTGTGGCGACCGCAATCCCTGTGCAACGCGACACAAAAGGAATTGGCGCATCATATTGAATAATCTTTTCCAATTCGACTAAATCATCAGAATTATCGACGGCTAAGGCTTTAACACTGCGATAATTTTGAATGACTAACTTTTTCATGACATCTTTTGGTCCCATATCAATGGCAAGACGTATGCCTAAAGTTTCTGCATATTCCATCGTTTCCGCCCAGCGTACTGGAGAAACCAGCTGCTTAGCGAGATTTTCAACCAACATGTCTGCACTATGTTCTTTTGCTGTAACATTGGATAAAACTCGTCTGGGGTCTTCAAAGACAATTTTCTCGAGAAACGTTTTAAATTCGTCCACCGCCGGCTGCATGAGTGGAGAGTGAAATGGTGCGCTAACATCAAGGCGCTTGACAAACGCGCCAAAACGAATCAGTTCATTTTCCGCTTCACTGACGGCGTCCATATTGCCGGAGATCACATTTTGTTTGGGAGAATTGTAGTTTGAAACAACAACTGTATGATTTTCTTTTGTGATCTTACTGCAGACTTCTTGAATCATGTAGAGAGGGACTTTTCCAATAGCGCTCATCACCCCATTCTGGTTTTGTGCAGCATCACGCATTAATTCACCGCGACGACGAACCAATTTAAGCGCATCTGAATACTTTAGTACGCCTGCAGCCGTAAGTGCACTGAATTCACCAAGGCTATGACCTGCAAAATAATGTGGATGTAAATCCATGCGCTCGGAAAGAACGCGGAACGCAGCAATACTACTGGCAAGTATTGCAGGCTGTGCAATCTCTGTTGGTATTAAATCAGACAGCTCTCCCGAAAAGCATAATTTTTTTAGATCCATTTGGAGAACATCACAGGCTTCATCAAATGTATCCCTTGCAACAGAATACTTTTGGCAGAGATCTTTGCCCATTCCCACAAATACATTTCCTTGACCAGGAAAAAGGAGTAGTCTTTTTTTCATAAGTATGCGCATCCTGAACGGACACTTCCCTCCTCTGCTTATTTCATTCAGCATTCTGACCTTTACATCTCTTTCAAACGAACGTATTGATACTACTGCACCGCAGTCAGAACCAACTAAAATCAGAGTAAAATAAACGTAAAATCACTCGATTGAATCGGAAACGCCTTAACTTCGTCATCCAAGGATCTCTTGAAGTTGCTTAATAACAAGACTCAACAGTTGGCTGTCCAAAACCTCAGTTTGTTTTCTCCAACATAAGGTCAAAGCATCCTCTTGCATCCTAACTTGAAGATAAAGGTCAAACTCGGAGGGGATCTTTGCAACTTCCTCCTCCGATATGCTGTTTTCCGCTTCTTCCATCCAAATGCCGAAGGTGAATCCGGAATGTGAAGACTTCCATGCGCCATGATTTAGATCAATAGTTTTCCTTTCTCTTTGGATAGATACTTCCAGATCCTTAATCGTTTTCGCTCCCTGTAGCTGCAAAGATAACGCCTGATATCGTCCTTCCGGGGTTCGAAGATATAGATGTCCATCCTCTTTTCCATTTAGACGAAGAAGAACATAGAAAAGAATTGCTAAAAACGTATCTTTCTGATAGCGATTGGCAATCTTTATTGTGTGTGTGATTTCGCAGGGCGCGCTTGTTCGATTCCATCTTTCGCCAATTGGCATGGTTTTAAGCTCTGCGCTTTCCTGAGAATTGCGGTGAGCAACAATTATTTCCGCCATTTCCCGAATAGTGGGATGGGCAAACACTTCAGCAACTTGAAGTAAATCCGGATAGTTTGTTGATACATCGGCTACCATGGTAACCAGGGTAAGAGAACTTCCGCCGACTTCAAAGAAAGGATCATCTAAACCAAATTCGACTCCCGGAAGTGCCCGCTTCCATGCCTCAAAAATCACAGTTTCTTCCGGTGTCAAAGTCCTTGACTCTACCTTGTGTTCCATCTGCGATGATGTTTTCATAAGAAGCGCGTGATAATCAATCTTCCCATTTGGGGTCATGGGATAGGTTTTTAAGGCAACAAAACGTTCCGGAATCATATATTCCGGTAGAAAAATTCGCAGTTTTTGGCGAAGGGAAGTGGGATTTGCAGGGGCGCTATCTATATAAAAGAGCACTAAGTGAAGATCAGGAGCGGTGCCCTGAACGAGCGCAACTGGCATGGTAAGGTTGGCTCTTTTCGCTGCTATTTCAATTTCGCCCAATTCAACCCGATTCCCGCGGATTTTTAATTGTGCATCTTTTCGCCCAAGATAGAGAATCGTCCCGTCCGCTAACCATTTGCCCCGGTCACCCGTTCGATACGTCCTATCACCGGTTTTAGGATCTCTACCAAATACCTCACCGCTTCTCTGGTCATCTTGAATATAACCACGTGCCACATTCATCCCTCGAAGGTAAATTTCTCCAGGAACGCCGATCGGTTGGAGACGCCCTCTTTCATCAAGGATATCAACGTGGGCATTATCAATGGGGCGACCAATGGGAATCGACGGATATCCTTTTTCGACTAAAAAAGCTGTTGAAAGAACCGTTCCTTCCGTAGGACCATAATTATTACCAATTACAAAATGAGGGGTCCATTCACGCAAACGGTCGCCTCCCATAATCATCAATCGTAATGATTGCTTCGAGGCATCGACATGCCCCGCATTAATGTATCGCACCATTCCCTCACCAATAGGGGTTGGAAAATAGGCGACCGTTATTTTTCTTTCCTGTATAAAGCGCCACATGTTATGCAAGTCCAAACGTATGGATGACGGAATAATATGAATGGTTGCACCGGCAGCAAGCTGAGGATACATTTCATGAACCGATGCATCAAATGAAAAACTGGCATATTTTATTGTTCTATCTTCATTGGTGATTTTATAGAAGCGGTTATTCCAATCAATCAGATTGGATAACGAACGATGCTCAATCATCACCCCTTTTGGTTTACCCGTCGATCCGGAAGTAAAAATAACATAGGCTAACTGATCGGATTGAATCTTCGGCAAGTTCAAAAGTTCCGCCTTCATCACATCTTGAATGGCTAAGCAGATTACTCCAGAAAACTTTGGTTTCTCTACCGAATCATCATAGAGAACCACTTTGGCTTGACTTTTCTGGATCATATAGTGCAACCGTTCTTTCGGATAGGAAGGATCTAGAGGTAAATAAGCCCCTCCGGCTTTCATTGTGGCAATCGCACCAAGAAAAGGAGCAAAGCCAACCTCTGCATAAATGCCTACGATATCTTCCGTTTGCAGCCCTTGCTTTACTAACGCCGAAGCGATTTTATCGGTATAGACGTTGAGCTGCTGATAAGTCATCCTCTTATTCTCATAGACAAGAGCAGGATGTTGTGGCCATTGTTCAGCACTCTTGCGAAGCAAATACGGAAAAGGTATGTCCGACGTATCTTTGTCACTTTGAAAAGCATTTGACAGTAGTGCAAGTTCTTTTTTAGGAAGAATTCGGGCATCGACAAGTTTTTCGTTTTTCTGGTGTAGGGCCCAGCTAATCAACGTCTCCAAATGGTGTAACATACGCAAAATCGTTTCTTCTTCAAAAAGATCAGCACGGTACGTAGCTTCAAGGGTATATCCCGCATCTTTCTGGATAATATCAAACGTTAAGTCGAACTTAGCCATTTTATTTTCCGTTGGAATCTCCGTAGCCTTAAACTCTTTATTTTCCAATTTAAAACAAAGGCTATCGTCCATGTAATTGAAAAATACATCGAATAAAGGAGTTCGCCCTCCGGAAGCAGGAATTGCCAGCTGCTGAAGAATATCACTATAGGTATAATCCTGGTGCTCCGTAGCTTTCACAAAAAGGGACTGCATTTTATCAAAATAGTGAGGTAAAGATTCTTCTTCATCAATTTTTATACGAAGCGGTACGGTATTGACGAACATCCCCACCATCGTTTGTGTTTCCGGGTGAGTACGACCGGTAAAAGGCAAACCGAGGATAACATCGTCTGATTCATAATATCGAGAAAGCAAGAGAGCGACTAGGCCAGCAAAAAACACATAGGGAGTACATTTCATGCGTTGCACAACGTTGCCCACATCGTTTGTCGAGACTTGATCCAAAGCAATTTGAACTGTACGGCCGACAGTTTTTCCTTCTTTTCGTCTTTGATCTATCGGCAAATCACAGCTTGGTAAAGCTTTTTCATACATTTTATCCCAGAACTTTTTGTCTTGCGTTCGATCTTTTGAACGAAGCCAGTATGAATAATTCCGAAATAAAGGCGCTTCTGCCAAGCTTTCACCACGATAAAGAGTCATGAATTCTTTCATCAAAATCACGATACTTAGCCCATCTACAGCAATGTGATGAAAATCAAGAAATAGTTCAGGTCCTTCTTTCGTTTTGGCCAAAGCAACTCGCATAAGCGGTGGAACCGCTAAATCAAAAGGTCTAATAAATTTTTCAAAGAGCATTTTCCCAGATTGCTCTCTCGTACCGATTCGCTCAATGGAAAAGGGAACTTTTTCCTGAACTCGCTGCAAAAATTTCCCATTTTCCACACAAAATCCGGTTCGAAGACTTTCATGCCGTTCCAATAATTGACAAAATACTTGTTCAGCTCGATCGATATCCAATATGCCTTCCAAGCGTAAGCGATACGGAATATGATACATATCTCGTGTAGCATTCATCTTCTCGTGAAGATAGATACGCTTTTGTGCATCGGTCATTATATCCGCATCTTGCTTCGGAGCAACCGGCAATAAAGCCATTTCTTCCTTTTGATCCGTTTTTAAACAGGTTGCAATGGACGCCGGGCTTCTATATTCAAAAACATCTGCCACACGCAAGTGCAGGCCATATTCACGCAATAAGCGATGACAAAGCTGTGCAGCGAGCAGAGAATGTCCGCCCAAGGCAAAGAAATTATCATATATTCCCACCGGATCGATCTGAAGAAGATCGGAAAAAACTTTACATAAGATGAATTCCTTTTCCGTAGTTGGCGCAACATAGGTATCGTTACTGGCGAGTTTTACCTTCGGCAAGGCATTCTTGTCTAATTTTCCATTCTTTGTGAGTGGAAGGCGCTCTAAAATCATCATGGCAGAGGGAACCATGTACGCGGGTAGTCTACCTTCTAACTGCACCCGAATTCTATCCAATACGATATGATGATCTTCTCCTTTTGCTTCTGAATCTAATACGAGGTAAGCAACGAGATTTTTTCCGCCGTTGTCGTCCGTTTGTACAAGAACTGCACAATCATGAACATCAGAAAGCTTATGCAACACATTTTCAATCTCACCAAGTTCAATGCGAAATCCTCTAATTTTAACCTGCTTATCAATACGGCCAAGAAAGTCAATCGAACCATTTTCGAGCCACCGAACCAAATCTCCGGAGCGATAGAGTTTTCCTATACCAAATGGAGAAGGGATAAACTTTTCCTTTGTTTGCTCTTCTCTGCCCAAATAACCGAGAGCAACTCCATCTCCTCCAATGCAAAGTTCTCCCGGTACACCTGTTTCACATAAGCGCATCCCGTTCATCACAAAAGTTTGCATATTCGCCATTGGCTTTCCGATAGGAATGCGTCCGTCAGTCCAATTTTTTGTGTCGTATGCGGTTGTAAACGTAGTGGCTTCCGTCGGCCCATACATATTATATAAATGAAGAGAGGGATATTGTTCTCGTACGCGCGCTACAGCGCTTGCTGAGGCGTCTTCTCCACCAAAAAAGACGACGGATAATGAGGAAAATATCGAAATGTCCTCTGCTACAATTTGATTAAAAAGTGCGGTGGTTAAGAACATACGACGAATCTTATTGTTACATATCAGCTCTTTCATTTGTTGTGAATCAAGAATGACGGATTCCTCAGCAAGATATAGAGTTCCTCCATGAAGAAAAGAGGACCAAATTTCAAAAGTCGAGGCATCAAAAGCTAACTGCCCCGTCTGTAAGAGTCGTCCGTCATCCGTAGACTGCGGAATCAGTAGCGGATCCGAAATCAAAGAAACCACGCTCTTATGTGAAATCAGAACTCCTTTTGGTTCACCGGTGGTCCCTGATGTATAAATCACATAGCAAGGATCTTCCGGCTTCGTTTGTAGTGGCGAAGAGTCGGTATACACAAGAGAAGTAGAGGTCGCCGTTTTTGATAAAGTCTTCTTGTCCTTCTTATCCAGAGTGTTTTCCCACGACTGCACGCTATCTTCCAGCTCAGAAAATGATAATTGGTCAATCGGCAACTCTTTATTGCACTGAGTTCCTAAGAGCAGGCGCGGTTTACAATCCTTGATGATGGAGAGGATCTTTTCTTTTGGAAAAGAGGCGTTAATGGGAACATAAGTTGCCCCAAGTCCTAATATTGCACATATTGCTAATACGGACTCTGCACGACGGGTGGGTAATAAAGCAACAAAATCCCCTGCCTGAACGCCATGGATTTGTAATTTTCTTTTGATTTGATCAACAGCTTCTTGCATCTGACGATAAGTCATTTCCCGTGAGAAATCCACAAGTGCTAAAGCATTTGGCGTACGTCTACATTGCTCTTCAAACAGGGAATAGACATTGTTTTCTCGGGGATAAGAAGTAATCGTATCATTCCATTCCCCAAGAATCTTCTTCTTTTCTTCCGGCATCCACATGGAGAGGCTCTCGATCATATCGATTCGATTTGCCACCGTTAAGGAGTCTAGAAGGGTAAGATAATGTCCCAAAATGCGCTTCGCTGTAGCTTGGCGAAAGAGGGATGTCGCATACTGGAGAGAAATTCGATACCCTGCCGGTGTTTCCTCCACATTAAAGGTTAGATCGAATTTTGCCGTTTCTTCGTCTAATGCAAGAAGATCGCCTTGACAATTTCCTATCTCAATTTGTGCTTGTTCCTGTGTTTGAACCGCTAACACCACATCAAAAATAGGATGTCGAGAAGGATCTTGTTGCGGCGCAACAGCCTTTACAAGAGAAGAAAATGGGAATTCCTGGTGATCTGCAGCCATTGCTGTAGTTTCACTAATTTCATTGAAAAATTGCTGAATTGTTTTTTCCGGCTTCGGTGCCCCCCGTAAAGCAAGCATATTCACAAACATCCCCAGCATCGGTAGCATCTCCGGATGAGACCGACCGCTAAACGGCGAACCCACGATAATGTCTTCTTGACGACTATAACGGGACAACATAATCATGAGCGCACCTAAAAAGAGCATATAGGGGCTCCAGTTATTCTCCTTCGCAAATTCCTTCAATCTACGGCTTGTTTTTGTCTCCAAAAGAGCCGTTTCTGTTTTTCCATCGTATTTCTGCGCTTTTGGCCTTGGAAAATCAGTAACCAGATCCAATACTGGAGGCTCTTTTTCAAACACGCCTGCCCAATAAGAAGCTTCTTTACTGTCGTCATATTCTCGCTTCCAATAAACATAGTCTCGATACTGGTGTGTCGGAGGAACGACATGCTTATCTGCGTAAAGCAAAGAGAGAGCATGATAAAAATTTTGCATACTTATTCCGTCACTAAGAATATGATGCATATCCGTAAATAATAAATCTCCGTCTGCGCAGGAAAGAAGGCGAACGCGCCAAAGAGGGGCATCATGTAAATTAAATGGATATACCAAAGAATGCAAAGATTCAGCAACTTTTTGACGCGTCTCCTCCAAACGATTGATTTGTGCGAAATCAATTTTTATAGAGGAATGTACGCGCTGCACTCCTTGTCCATCGACAATGGCATAGTCTGTGCGAAGGATCTCATATAGAGATGTCATTTCCTCAAGAGATCGTTGTATTCGCTTGCTATCCAACCTTTTCGCAAAGGATAATATCTGTGGAATATTGTAAGAAAGGGAGCGTTCATCGCGTAACGAAGCCAAATACATTTGCATCTGCGCAGGAGCCATCGGAAAGACCGTTTTTTTCTTTACAGGCAAAAACGCCGCTCTTTCCCCCTGATCCGTTTTCTGTAGATTGTCGAGAATCTGTGCTAATTGGACAATATCTTGAGCCTGAAAAACATCATGGAGACGTAACGTTCGTCCGGTTTTTTCAAAGACGCGATGCACGAGATGCGCAGCACGTAACGAGTGTCCCCCTAATTCGAAAAACTTGGCATGACGCCCCACATGACAAATACCAAGTATTTCTTCAAAGAGATGACAAAAAAGAGCTTCACTTTCTGTTTTAGGTGCTTCATAGACCACTTCTTTATATTCAATCTCCGGAAGAGAACGGCGATCCAGTTTTCCATTTGCTGTCAAGGGAAGAGAATCAATCTGCATCAATGCTGACGGGATCATGTAATCTGGAAGACTTTGACTGAGTTTTTTGTTCAGTAAAGATAAATCCAAGTTCTCCTCTCCAACGATATAGCCGAAAAGAGCCATATCTCCACCACTATCTTTCCGCGCTATTACCGCTGCTTCACGCACGCCATTTTGTGCCCGAAGCTTTTGTGCGATTTCTTCCAGCTCGATTCGAAATCCACGCACCTTGACCTGCTGATCAATACGTCCTAAATATTCCAGTGATCCATCTGGTAAAAACCGTGTCAAATCGCCGGATCGATACAACCGGCCTTTCCCAAATGGATTCGGAATAAAGCGTTCCTTCGTCATTTTCGGACGTCGCAAATAGCCTTTTGCTACGCCAAGACCAGCTACACAAAGTTCACCTGGAACGCCAACTCCGCATAACTGATCTCCCTGAAGAACATAGGTCTGAAGGGTCGGAATCGGTTGGCCAATATTGCTACAGTCGGACTGAAGGTCAGCATTCGTCAGTTCTCGATAGGTAACATGCACCGTGGTCTCGGTAATACCATACATATTGATGATTTTGCACTGGGGAACCTTCTCTTTCCAAGGGCGTAATTTTGAAGGCGTTAAGGCTTCTCCTCCAAAAATTAAATAACGAACGGCGAGAGCGTCCTCTTTGCGTACAAAAGGCTGCAGTGCATAGAACGAGGAAGGAACCTGGTTTAATACGGTAACCTGTTCCCGAAGAAGTAATTGATAAAATGCACCGGGGTCCTTGGCGACGTCTTCCGGAACTAATACAAGACATCCGCCGTAGAGTAAGGCACCATACATTTCCCAAACGGAAAAGTCAAAGCCGAAAGAATGAAACATTGTCCATACATCTTCTTCTCCAAAAACAAATGGACAGCGACTGTTTTTTAAGAGGCGAACAACATTTCTATGCGTTATCATGACACCTTTTGGCTTTCCACTCGTTCCGGAAGTATAAATGATATAGGCTGTTGCGTCCAAATCAGAATGAGGAAAAGAAGCCTCCGATAGAGTAAAGGAAGCTTTGCCGTCGGGTAGAGATGATTTTTCTTGATATAAAGATGAAATCTCCAAAATTTCACAGGACGCCTTTGCAGGAAGAGCCAACTTGCCCACTAATACGCATTTTACTTGCGCATCATCTAATATGAATTGAACACGTTCTTTAGGATACATGGTATTGATCGGAACATAGGCTGCTCCCGCCAATAAAGTGCCTATAATTCCAATAATCATATCGAAACCACGTTCAAGGTAAAGGGCAACAAAATCCCCCTTTTTCACACCATGATCCATTAAAGAACAAGCTAATTCTTGTGCTTTGATGCAGAGAGTTTGATAGTCTATTTTTTTGTTCTCAAAGCGCAAAGCGACTCTATTTGGTGTCTTTTTTGCCTGTTCCAAAAAGAGATCAGTAATGCTTTTCGTGCTTGGATAATCGGCATCCGTAGCATTCCATGGGCCCAAAATATTTTGTCTTTCTTCCGGTAAAATAACGGAATAAGAGGATAATACCGCATCCGGATCATGCAGAACTTGGCGAAGCAACAAAGTAAAGTGGGCCAACATACGCTTAGCTGAATCCGGTTGGAATAAACTCGTCCGATATTCCAAACCGATTCGATTTTTTCCATCAATTGTTTCCAGATAGAACACCAAATCAAATTTCGCCGTTTTATGAGGATTTTCTAAGAGTATGGCGCCTGTTTCTTCCATAATAGGATGAAGAACCTCACTATTTTGCTCGACAAAAAGAACGTCAAATAGTGGATTATGCCCCTGCAAACGAGGGGGGTTCAAATCAGATAAGATCATGTCATAAGGATAATCCTGATGCATATGAGCGCCAAGACAAGTTTTTTTTACCTGATGAAGATACTCTGTAAAAGAAAGGCTATTGTCCGGAAAAAGGCGAAGAGGAAGCGTGTTAACAAAAACGCCAAGCATCTTCTCCGTTTCTACATGGGTTCGAGCGGCAAAAGGGCAGCCAATCACTAAATCATTTTGTCGACTGAGCTTTGCTAAAAGAACGCTAAACACACTCAGGTACACCATATGACGGGTAGCCTCGCATTGATGAGCAAACTTATCTACTTGTATAGAAAGGTCGTCTTCCATCCATTGGCAACAAAAGTCTCCCGCATTTCCGGGAGTCCTTAAACGTGGTGTATCCGTAATTAATTCCAACGGCATCATCGGCATTTTAAACTGCTCCATCCAATAGCGCCGATCTGCCGACCAATCACGAGTACGTATCCATTCACTGTAACTCTTATATTGGGGAGCCGGCCACTCTGGTGAATTGCCATTATAAAAGGCACACAATTCATCGATGAAACAGCTCATGCTGATTGCATCCGTGATCGTATGATGTATGTCTAAAAACAAAAGCGTTCCTTCTTGATGGTAAAGTAAAGCCAATCGGAATAGAGGTCCATTTTCTAGATCAAATGGCCGGATCAAACTCTCCTGAAGAGAAGGAATGATTCGCTTTGCCCAATCCAGGCCACGCTCTCCTACCCTAACGCTCGTTTCCCCGAGAGGATCTTTTACAACAAAATCCGGTTCCATGTTATCGTGAATGACTTGAAACAGATCTTCATTTTTAAGAAGAAAACCGGTGCGCAGTATTTCGTGCCGTTTCATCATGGAACAAATCGCGTTCTTCAGCTTATCTGCGGAAAGTAAAGTCGGAAAATACATCCATGTGGGATTATTATAAGCCAGAGTTTGATCTCCAAGCAGAGTTTCAAGAGCCATTCTTTTTTCTGCCGACGAAGCCAAGTATATTGAGTCTTTCTTCACTTCAGGAAGCTTTTGATTCATCGTCTTCTCTTGAGAAACGCCTTGGTTTTCTATCCATTTTGTCAACGCACGAATCGTCGGGTTTTTAAAGATGTCAACAGCCTGGATTCTGGCTCCCGTCGCCTCACGAATACGATAAACCAGTTGCATGGCGCGAAGCGAATGCCCACCATTTTCAAAGAACGAATCATCCAATCCAATGGATGTTTTATGGAGAACAGCAACGAAGGATTGTCTGATTTTTTCCTCGAGAGAGGCCTTCCGATTCACTCCCGATTCGTCTTTCTTCTGGTCTGCAGAAGCTTCCATGAGATGAAAAAGAGCATTTTTATCAACTTTTCCATTCGACGTAAGCGGAATTTGCTCCACATGAATCCATTGGGAAGGAATCATATACTCCGGTAATTTGGCATAAAGCGCTTCCGCAAAATCAGTGTCAGAACGATCCTCCGTCGAGACAATAAAAGCAACCAGATTTCGTTCCCCTTCCTCCTCCATGGCAATCACAGAAGCAGCTTGAATTCCATCGATCTGTTTAATATGCATTTCGATGTCTTCCAGTTCAATTCGAAAACCACGAATTTTGACCTGGCGATCCAGACGTCCCAAATAATCAATCTGTCCATCCGGCAAGAGTCGACATAAATCACCCGTACGATAAAGCAATCCCTCACCATATGGATTCTTTATGAATCTTTCCTTCGTCAGTTTTTCCTGATTTAAATAGCCTTGAGAAACACCGTTTCCGTAAACACACAACTCTCCAGGCACACCGAGCCCGCATAATTCTGTCCCTTGTACAATAGCCACTTTGGTTCCTTGTAAGGGCCTTCCAATCGGAGTTCTTTCCCAATATCCATCCCCTACCTCATGCAACGTTGTGAAGGTGGTGTTTTCCGTCGGGCCATAGCCATTAATAAGTTTCAATTTTGGATAAGATAGATGAATCTTTTTTACTGCATCATCCGAAACTTTTTCTCCACCAAAAATCAGTATCTGTAAAGAAGAAAAAATCGTCGGCTGGTTCAAAGCATAATAATTAAATAGAGCAGTTGTTAGGAAAATCGCTGTTACCTTTTCCTGTTTCAAATAGTCTTCAAACCTTTCCCCATTCAATAAGATCTCGTCGGATAAAAGATGTAGCGTTCCGCCGAAAAGTAAGGTTGACCAAATCTCAAACGTGGATGCATCGAAAGCCAATTGACCAGTCTGTGCTAAAATGCGATGCTTCCCTTTTTTCGGCCGCAAAATCGGTTGAAAAGCCAAATGCAAAACATTTCGATTGGACACCATTACACCTTTTGGTTTTCCCGTCGTTCCGGAAGTATAAATGACATAGGCCAGATCTTCTGAATTCCCTTCTTCTAACGAATCCATTCTCTCGCTTTTTCCATTTTCCGATCCATAAAACAAGTCTGAAAAAGCCAATCGTGCGGAGGAACACGCATCCTGCAGACGATCTCCTTCTGTTATGAGTAGACTTGGTGAGCAATCAGAAAGAATAGTCTTTAAATGTACATCCGGATCCTTTGGATTAAGAGGTACATAGCAGGCGTTGCAACGTAGAATAGCCAATATCGGAATAATTGATTCTGCGGATCGTGTGGCCAAAAGAGCAACGCGATCTCCTTTTTTAACCCCCAGCGTCCGGAGCTTACAACTTAATATGCTCGCTTTTTTAGCGATGGTCGAATAGGTAAATATACGCTCTCCATCGACTAAGCCGATAGCATCCGGTATCTCTTTGGCCTGCTTTTCAAATTGCTCCCAAATCGTTCTTAACGGTTTCTTTTCTCCTTCCTCTTCGACCAATAAGGAGGCCGGTCCTAATGAAAAAGAGTTTAGGAGAAGAGGTTGGTGAACATGGGCTTGTGCTTCGCACATCGCATATTCAATAATAGCTTTCCATTGCTTTACCATGTTTTCCATCATAGGAGGAAGAAAGAATGCTTCATTATAAGATATGCCGATAAAGGAGGACTGCGTAGTTGGAGGATTAAAAATTATGATGGGCTGATCTTCATGGATTTCCTTGGAAGAGATTGCGCTCTTTTCTTGCAACATCATCGTATCAGCATGAGAAAGAAAAGAATCGCAATGGGAAACAAGCGCAAAAAAATCAAGTTGGGGGTTCAAGCGAAAGGCATAACAATGCACACCATTGTTCCATACACTTCCTGAATCCGTATTTAAAGAAAATGCAATATTGATATCGTCTTTCTGAGCATATTTCCTAAGGAGTACAAGCGCGGTTGCCAAAAAAAACGACGTGCATCCGATTTTTCCTCGCCATTGCGTAGAAATAGCATGCATCAATTCCGAATCTAATGACGTGGAAACTTCCCCTCTCGTCTCCATGTTCTGGGTATATCCATGCGGAGTTCGATCGAAAATCAAATATTCATACATGATGCGTTTTTCCCTTCCTCATTTTTCGTTCTTATTGCGTTCTGCCCAGTCTAATAGAAAAGCCTGTTGTTTTGTTGAAAGACCAGTTATACTCTCAATGCGTGTATTCTTATCTTTCGTAATCTCTTCTAAAATCTGCACATACGTTTCGAGTAGGCTCCTCATCGTTGTTTCTCGAAACAGGGCTTCCTGAAAGGTTATCTCTACCTGCGTTCGATTCTTCTCTTCATAAATACTAAATACCACCTCATATTTTGCCGCCTCGTCATATGCGCGGTACGTGTGTAAACGTATTGACGAATTTGAAGATAAGTCTTTCTCCTTTTCTTGATCAGCAACCTGATAGGAAAAGACGAAGTTCGTGGTATTCTTCCTCTCTGCATCTTTAGGCACATGAAATATTCTCTGCCACAATTTCTTTCGCTTCGCGTCCATGATGCCATTCAGCGCAGATAACGCTTGTACCACATTACTTTCTTCACTACCATCTAAGAGCACCGATTCCACGCTTACCAGTAGTCCTGGCATGCGTTCTAAGAATGACGTCTGTCGAAGGGAAAAAGGAACTCCAATTTCAAGCAGATCGCTATCGGTAAAACGAGACAGTGCGATGGACAGTGCAAGCAAATAGACATTATGCCGTGTCGTGTGACAAGCTAAAGCAAGTTGTTGTACACTCTGCATCGCCTCTTCGGATAGAACATTCTTGACCGTTTTGGTCTGAGGAGAATCGCCATGCTGATCATACGGAAGTCTACCAATACGTGAAGGATCGACGTAGGATTCGTCTTGCTCGATATCCTCGCCTTCCTGTTTCTGTTGTTTATCTGCCCAGTCACTAAAATCTTTATATTCAACTTCAACAGGCGCCAAAACGGTTTGTGAATATAACGCTTCCAGGTCCTCACGATAGATGGAGAGACTTCCTCCGTCAGAAATTAAATGATGCATATCAAAGAGCAAAAACTTCTTCTCTCCCTGTTCAACCAGTCCGGCATGTACTAAGGGCGCTTGTGATAAATCAAATGGTGTGATCCAAGATTTAAGGATGGCGTCTACGGTCTCTTCCGAGTTAGCTTTTTTCCACTGGAGAGGAATCGTTGTCTCAGGCTCTATTTTTTGGACAATATCCCCACCCTCGATATCAAAATACGTGCGTAATAGCGCATATCGTTTTGTTAGATCATTGATTGCCTTCTGCAATCGATCCCGATCAAGAACGCCAGATATTTCATAGATAATTGGCATATTATAGGTCGTTTCATCATGTGAACGCATTTGCGCCAAATAGACTTCCTTTTGCATCCAACTTGCCGGATAATAATTTTTTATGGATGCTTTGGGAATGCATCTTAGGGTTGAGGCTTCCGTATTTTGTTTGGCCTTTCGACTTTCTATCACCTTACACAGATCACAGACGGAAGCATTAAAATAAACATCACGAAAATCCAAACTCATGCCGAGTTCTTTTTCTACCGCATGCATAAGCACCATAACCTTGAGAGAATGGCCCCCCAATTCGAAAAAGTGATCTTCTCTACCGACCTTCTTGATATGAAGCACCTCTTCATAAATAGCGCATACAGCCTCTTCCAATGGCGTTTGAGGAGCTACATAGTCTTCGTGTTCTACGACAATATCCGGCAACGCATGACGATCCAATTTTCCATTGGCGTTGGTAGGAATCTTTTCAATAGGAATAAAATACGATGGCACCATATAGGCGGGAAGTGTCGAATGAACCAGTTTTTTATAATGATCCGGATCAAAAGTTCCCTTTTGCACAATGTATGCACATAACGCCATATCACCGCTTTGATCGGGACGCACAACAACGGCGCAATCTATCAACTGCGGATCCTGACGGAGAACAGCATCAATCTCACCGAGTTCAATCCGAAACCCGCGGACTTTCACTTGGTTATCTAAGCGTCCTAAATAGTCTATCTGTCCATCTGAGGTCCACCGAGCTCGGTCTCCTGTTCGATAAAGGCGACCGTCTCCAAAGGGATTAGCGAAAAACTTTTCTTGCGTCTGCCCTTCTTCATGTAGATATCCTTCTGCAAGTCCCAAGCCGCCTAAGACCAGTTCACCGGGAACACCAATTCCGCACAATTCTTCCCCTTGCAAAATGTATGCGCTAGTTCCGGTAAGTGGACGACCGATCAAGACTTTCGTTGTCTCCGGTAATAGATCGTAATACGTGGCATATATCGATGCCTCTGTCGGTCCGTAAACATTCATCAAAGACCAATTTATTTCCGCCTCTTTGGCGAGGGTATAGCTCTCTTTCACCAGAGCATCCGGCAAAGCCTCTCCCGCTAAGAGCAGATAACGAAGGGAATGTAACCTATCCCTCCATTCCGGATGAAGGTTAAGATTCTGCAGAAAGAAAGAGTACATGGAAGGAACAAAGTTCATCAAGCTAATCGAAAAACGTTCTGCAGCACGAATAATCGCCGTTGCATCCTTCTCCTCATCGACAGGAAGAACCGCTAATCGGCACCCTGCAACAAACCACCAAAGTAATTCCGTCACAGATACGTCGAATACAAAATTGGTTTTGAAAAGAATCGTATCTTCTGCTTGCAAGGAAATATGGTCTTGTAACCAAAGAAGCGTGTTTGCTACGCCTTCCTGACGATTAACTACCCCTTTCGGTGTGCCCGTTGTACCGGATGTGAAGATGCAATAGATGGGGTCCTTTGCCTTTGGGTGTACAACATGAAAAGGAAAGCTATTCGTCCAAAGCGCAGCATCCGAAATTTCAAACGTTCTTATCTTATGAGAAAAACGATTTAAGGCTTCATCTACTCTGGCATGATCCTGCCCGAGAAGAATCACTTTTGGCTGACTCTGCATCAAAATGGTTGAAATCCGTTTCTCTGGATAGGATGGGTCAATAGGGACATAAGCGGCTCCTGCACGAAGAACAGCCAGTACCGCCAATACCATTTCGATACTGCGTTCCATCGCTAAAGCAACGAAATCGCCAGGTCCTACGCCTATTTTTTGGAGCAAGGCCGTTAAACGCTCGCTTTTATCATCTACCTCCTGATAGGTCAAGCACCTTTCATCATCTACCAAGGCAATAGATTGGCTATGCCTTTTGACAGCATTTTCCCACTGACTTATGAGATCTCGCTGTGGTTTTAATGGCGATCCACCGGAAATAAATTCATCAAGAATCGTATTATGCTCTGCTTCGGTAATCGCCGAAATTTTATGAAGTGGAATTTCCACATCACTCAATAACTGCTCAAAAATAGCATAGAGATGGCTAAGCATTCTCTTTGCGCTTTCTTTTGTGAATAATGCTGTCGCATAATTGATCACGATGTGATGTCCGTCCTCGGATTTATCGAGTGCAAAAGTGAGATCAAATTTTGCCTCTTTTACATCAATCTTTTCGGGAACAAGCAAAGCGTCTCCTAAAGAGATGGATGAATCCTCTTTCTCTTGCACTAGCACTAACACATCGAACAGTGGATTACGAGAAGGATCTTTGGGAAGATCCAGATCTTCTACCAACTCTTCGTACGGATAACGTTGGTGTTCAATGGCTCCAACTACGACCTCCTTAATTCTTTCAAACAAGGATACCGTGGAGTCTTCTTTTTTTAATTGCAATCGCAGAGGCAAAGTGTTCACAAACATGCCCAATGCCTTTTCCATCTGCGGATGGTAACGACCGGAGATGGGCATACCGATAACCAAATCCTGCTGCAAACTGTATCGTGAAAGCAGTAGCAAGACCGCTCCACAAAAGATAACGAAGTCTGTTGTAGAACGTTCTTTGGAGACATACTGTAATCGTTCGACGAGCTCATCGGTAATCTTCATGGAGACACTATCTCCTTGAAAATCTTGCTCCGCCGGACGTGGCAGATCCGTAACCAGATCAAGAGTTGGTGGCATCTCCTTAAATTCTTCCCTCCAATATGCACGATCTTTGGATAAATCGTCATGTCTCATCCATTCGCTCACGTCTTTGTATTGAAGGGGTGACTCCGGCAAATACTCATCACGATAGAGATATGCAAATTCCTCTTGAAGCTGGAGAATGCTTTCTCCATCTGCAATGATGTGGTGTATATCCCAGAATACATACGAAGTAAAATCGGATTGAATCACACGCATTCGCAGAAGTGGACCCTGATCCAGCACAAATGGACGAATCCATTGAGAAAACTTATCCGCAATATTCACCTTCGCATCCAATGCTTCCATAGCAAAATCCGCTTCTATGTGAGGAACAATTTTCTGAATCATCTTGCCCTCTTGAACAAGAAAACGTGTTCGTAAAATTTCATGGCGATTCATTAAGCTCTGAAATGCTGCACGCAATTTTTTTGCATCTACTTTTCCTTGAACTTTAAATAGCTGGGGGATGTTATAGGCTACACCATCTTTATTAAGCTGACTGACAACATACATCCGCCTTTGGGCGGCAGACATTGGATAATCGGGTTTTTCTTCTGCTTTTTGAATGGATTCTGTGTGCATCCCCTCTACATCAACAGCTTTATCCGTCTTTTTCTGGTCTATAAAGGCAGCCAAAGAAGCAATTGTTGCATACGTAAATACATCCGCAACCGACAGAGGTATCTCAACCGTTTCTTGGAGGCGATGCATTAGATGTACTGCGCGCAAAGAATGTCCTCCCAAAGCAAAGAAGGAATCATCAATACTAATATGGTCCAAACCCAAAACTTCTTGATAAAGAGAAGCAATTACGCTTTCCATTTCTGTTCGTGGTGGAATATATTCTTTCTTTTCCAAGGCTTCAATGGTCGGAAGTGCTTTTTCATCGATCTTTCCATTGGACGTAAGAGGGAGAGCAGAAAGAGCCATAATGCCGGTTGGTACCATATAACTTGGAAGATTTGCGGACAGTTTATCTTTTATCACTTGAATTTGATTGGAATTGCTGCCGACCTTCTCCTTCGTTAATTGTTTTTCTTCCTGAAGTACGACATACGCGTATAAAGCCATTTCACCTTTTACATCGCGACGGGCAATCACCGCACAATCGCGAACTTGTTCTAATCCGCGAAGAATATGCTCCACTTCTCCCGGCTCGATCCGAAACCCTCGAATCTTAACCTGCTGATCTATTCGACCAAGAAAGTCTATTTGTCCGTCTGCTAAAAAACGAGCGATATCGCCAGTTCGATAGAGAGGTTTCGGATCAAAGGAGGCTGTCACGAACTTTTCCTGGTTCAACGCATCTCTTCCCAAATAGCCGGGAGTCAAACTATCTCCACCGATCCAAAGCTCACCAGGAACGCCAATGCCGACAAGGTGACCGTAAGAGTCAACCATATAAACTCGAATATTATTTAATGGCCGACCAATGGGAGTTCGCGTCCAATCGGAAGATCCCGCCTTATAAACCGTTGTTATCGTGGTATTCTCTGTTGGGCCATAGGCATTGCATATCGTCAGTTTTGGATAGAGATGATGAACACGTTTGAATGCATAATCAGAGATGCGTTCCCCTCCAGTCAAAACATGCTTCAAGGAAGAAAAGAGTTCAGGGGTTTCCATCGCATATTGATTAAACAATGCGGTAGTAAGGAAAAGGCAATTGATTCTATTTTTTTGTACGTACTGTCCCAGAGCAAACGGATCCAAAATCATCGTCTCCGGAATCAAGTGTACACTTCCCCCAAACAGCAGTGTCCCCCATAGTTCATATAGAGACGCATCAAATGACATTTGTCCTGTTTGTGCCATCGCATGAGGCTGAACAAGGCCAAAAGCTTCCTGGTTATTAATCAAGTTCAAAATGTTACGATGCGTAATACGAACACCTTTTGGCCTACCTGTGGTACCTGATGTATAAATAAGCGCAGCAATGTCATCTGGAGCCACCGTATTTCTGATTTCCGATAAGCCATTGTTCACGTTCTCGTCTGCGCATTCGTTTCGACTGTCCAGAAGAGAAGGTTTAATAAGCACTTCAGTGATATCTAAAGTTGGACAGGATACATGAATCTTCTCTCCCTGTAAAAGCAGAAGGGGAGATTGACAGTCCTCGATAATCATTCGAATTCTTTCTTCCGGATAAGATGGGTTTATAGCAACATACGCCGCTCCGCAATTGAGTATCGCAAGCTTTGCAATGATGGTGCGCGCACGACGCTCTGCCATAATTCCAATATAATCGCCTCTTTGCACTCCTGAATTAACTAAGTCCTTAGACAATCGATTTGCCGCCCGAACGACTTGTTGATACGTCCATCGATCATTTCCTTCTATTAAAGCAATGGCGTTAGGCGTTTTCTCTGTTTGACGATAAAAAGTCGATGTAATCGATTCTTCTCGAGGATATGGAGATTGAGTCGTGTTCCAGATTTTGACAATTTTATACTTCTCTTCATCAGACAACATGGGCAAAGAATAAAGATGATCATCGCTGTTTGCAACAATGATGGATTCCAGTAAGGTTCGATAATGATCAAGCATCACTTGAATGCTGGACTCTCGAAATAGGGCCGTCGCATATTGAACTTCAATTCGATAAGCCCCTTTTATTTCGGTAACATTAAAGGTGAGGTCAAACTTAGCTATTCTTTCCACAGAGCTTAAGCGCTCAGTGGCAAAGGAAGCCAGTCTATCCATTTCCCCCTCCTGAGATTGAACGGAGAGGACAACATCAAATAGAGGATTACGAGAAGGATCGCGAACAGAAAGAACCTTCTCCACCAAATGATCAAAATTAACGTTTTGATGTTCATTCGCTAAAGCAGTGGCTTTGCGCAATTCTTGTAAAAAGAATCCAAGCGTCTTGTCTCGTTCTGGGCGAGCTACCAAAGGCAATACGTTCACAAACATTCCTAAGACCGCCTGCATCTCAGGACGAGTTCTACCACTGAATGGACTGCCGACTACTATTTTTTCTTGGCGAGTATAGCGAGACAATAAGATCATAATACCGGCTAAAAAAGCCATATATGGGCTAATATTGTTACGTTTTGCAAAAGAACGTAAACGCTCGCTATCTTGCTTCGATAAGAAGGACGTACAAATTGCTCCTTGAAAGGACTGCACTTTTGGTCTTGGCTCATCCAAAGCGAGCTCCAATACCGGTATTTCTTCCCGGAAAAGGGAGCACCAATATTCAAGATCATTTTCGTTCTCTTCCGTCCATCCCTTTTTTACAATATCAGAATATTGATAGTGTGGGGCAAATACCTTCTTTCCTTCATAAATGTCACTGAGCTCACGATAAAAAAGTTGAAGACTAACCCCATCACTAATAATATGGTGCATATCAATGAAGAGAAGGTCACCGTCCATACAATGGAGTAACCGTACACGCCATAAAGGCGCTTGCTCCAAATCAAAGGGCAAGATGAACTTGTCCATATGGAAAGCCGCTTCTTTTCGACTGGAATCCATCAGATTAGTCACCGAAAAATCAAGAAGGATATCATCGTGAATTCGCTGTTGTCCAACCTCTTCGGTAAAAATATAATCCGTTCGAAGAATGGTATGGCGAGATGATATTTCCTGTAAAGCGTCTTGTAAACGATCCTCATCTAACACGCCCTCTATAGAGAAAACTTCCGGCATATTATACGACAACCCATTTGGATCTCTTTGCGTAGCAAGATAGACGCGCAATTGTCGAGAGGACATCAAAAAGCAATCGAGATGATCAGTAGGAGCCTCTTCGGCAGGAGAGGGCATCGTCAAACAATCCGTATTATCAAGGAGACGAGCTAAAGACGCAACATCCGGCACTTCAAAAATGGAACTTAAACGAATTTTCTTTCCTGTCGCTTCTTCAATTCCATAAACCAGCTCTGCAGCTTTTAAAGAATGTCCTCCCAATTCGAAAAAGTTATCTGTCTTTCCCACCTTCTCTACCGTTAATAGTTTTTCAAAAAGATGGGATACTAGCTTTTCGCTTTCGCTTTCAGGCGGAAAATATTTCTCCTCCGTCTGAATGATTATTTCAGGCAAAGCCCGGCGATCAAGCTTTCCATTCGGCGTCAACGGTAATTCCTTTATCTGCATTACATAGGAAGGAACCATATATGCCGGTAAACGTCTGCGCAGCTTTTCCTTGAGTTCTCCAATCCGAATTGTTTTCTTCCCCACCAAATAGGCGCAAAGACAGGTATCTTCATACTCTTTCTTGGCAATAACGGCGACTTCGCTTATTTCTGGTTGCGCACGAAAAGCTTCTTCAATCTCGCCAAGCTCAATACGAAAACCGCGAATTTTCACCTGTTGATCTATTCGACCTAGAAATTCCATACGACCATCGGGCAAATAGCGTGCCAAGTCACCTGATCGATATAGTTTTCCCTTTCCGAAGGGATTGGGTACAAAACGTTGCGCATTAAGATCCTCTCTATTAAGATAGCCAAGGCTAACCCCGTCACCTCCAACGCACAATTCACCGGGGATCCCGACGCCACAGAGAGCATCTTTCTGCATAATGTAAGTCTGCATCGTAGGAATGGGGTGTCCTATCGGACTTCCTGCCGCATTCATTTCCTTATCGGTGATTTCTTGATACGTTACATGCACTGTCGTCTCTGTAATCCCATACATATTGATAATCTTACATCCCGGTACATGATCATGCCATGAACACACTTTAGCGGGCGTAAGCGCTTCACCACCGAAGATAAGATAACGCACTGCTAAAGTATCTTCTTTTTTTACAAAAGGAGATAAAACATAAAAAGAGGAAGGAACTTGGTTCAATACGGTAACCCGCTCTTTTTTTAACAAGGCATAAAATGCTTCAGCGTTCTTCGCGACTTCTTCCGGAACGATGACAAGGCAACCGCCATATAGCAAAGCACCATACATCTCCCAAACAGAAAAATCAAACCCATAGGAATGAAATAGGGTCCAAATGTCCGTCTCATTAAAGTCGAACGGAAGATGATCATTGAAGAGCAGTCGCACGACATTGCGATGAGAAACCATGACACCCTTTGGTTTTCCACTCGTTCCGGAGGTATAAATGACGTAGGCGCAGGATTCCGGAAGAATGGAGGTAAATTGTATTTCCCCTATCTTGTTTTCTTCTGCTTCTGCGATCTTCAAAGCCGGACACGGCGCTTCAATCGGAAGGGGGATGTTGCCTAAAAGTACGATTTTCGCTTGACTATCTTTCAAAATAAAGCGAACGCGTTCTTCCGGATACATCGTGTTGATGGGAACATATGAGGCTCCAGCAAAAAGAATGCCCAGAATCGCAGCAATCATCTCTGTACTTCGTTGCACATAAAGTGCAACAAAATCACCCGCCTGTACATGATGCCGTTGAAGTAAACGGCAAACCGCGACAGCTTGATCATATAGCATTTCATAAGATATGGTATTGTTCTTGAAACGAACAGCCGGACGCTGCGGCGATTTTTTAACTTGTTCTACGAAGAGGTCAACTAACGTCTTTTTCTCCGGATAGGAAGCAACGGTATCATTCCAGGGTCCAAGAATATTTTCCCTCTCTTCAGGCATTGCCGTGTCAAACTCCTCTAAGCGTTTTTCTGGAAAGGCAAGAACTTGACGCAAAATATAACGATATTGCTCAAGTAGCCGCTGGGCAGTATCCGGCCGAAATAAATCGGTATTGTACTCCAAGCGTAACTTATGCCCTTTTTCTGTCTCGTCCACATAAAAGGTGAGATCAAATTTTGCTGTAGAGTGTTCGCCATCGACCAGTTCCCCCTTTTGTCCATCAAAATCAGCTTTCATCATTTCATTGTTCTGAAAGACAAAAAGAACATCAAAAAGAGGATGATGTGTAGGATCTCGTTTGAGCTTCAACGCTGAGACGAGTTCATCAAAAGGAAAGTCCTGGCGCTCATAAACCTCCAAGAGGTATTTTCGTGTCTCGTTCACTAAATCAAGAAAGTTCTCCTCCAACTTGGGTCGGACACGAAGAGGAAGCGTATTAACAAACATACCAAGCATTCTTTCCGTATCCGGATGAGTCCGAGCAGAAAAGGGACTTCCTATCAAGAAATCTTCGCTTCGCCCTAATTTAGATAAATAGACGGCCAAGGCGGAAAAGAAAAGCATATAGGGGGTCATGCCTTGTTCTTGACAAATTTTGCGCATACGAAGCTCGATTTCTTCCGACAAATCGGCATCAACCATTCCCCCTCGATCCGTTCGTGCTATCGGTCTGGAGAAATCTGTTACGATGTCAAGAGGTTCCGGTAGCGGTGACAAATCCGCTATCCATTCGTGAAGTGCATCAGTATCATCTCGCATCCGCATCCATTCACTATAACTTGTATACTGAGATGGCTCGGCTAACATTGTCTTTCCGGAATAGAGGGCCGAGAATTCCTCAATAAATACAACCATGCTCATCCCATCGATGATAGAGTGATGAAAATCCAAAAATAAATAGGTTTCCTCTTCGGTTTCAATCAGAGCTATGCGGAACAAAGGGCCCTTCTCTAGGGAAAATGGCTTCACTAATTTCTTTTGCCACTGTTTGATGAAGAAATTATTCTTTGTCCTCTTGTTGGTTTTTGTATTGGCATCTCCCACCATCTCTTCGTCAGGCAAAGAGCCATCTACGGAGAAAAAGGTAAGTGGAAGGTCAATGCGATCCAGAATCTCTTGCATGGGATGACCCTGGACAAAAACAAACCGCGTGCGCAAAATCTCATGACGTTGGATCATTGCCTCCAGAGCACGAGAAAGACGCGCGTGATCGAGTTTCCCTCGAAAACGAAACCACAAGGGGTTGTTATAGGCCAATCCCTCCGTGCCAAATTCCGTCTCAAGGACGATTCTCTTTTGTGCTGCGGATAGCGGATAATATTGTGCCAGTTTGGGTTGCGGTAATTTTTTCTCGACTTTTGGTTTTATTGCCTCTCTTGTTTTTTGCTCTGCAAGAAAAATTGCAAGGTTTCGTGGAGTAGAATGCGAAAAAATAACGGAGACTGGAATAGTAAGTCCCAAAGACGTATTAATTCGATGAACGAGCTGGATGGCGCGCAAGGAATGCCCACCGGCGTTAAAAAAATCCTGATCAACACTTACTGAAGATAGATGTAAAATTTGTGCGAAGAATCCACACAGAATCGACTCGATTTCATTACCTGGTGCGATATAATGATTTTCTTTCTCTTGCGTTTCATCACGAAGTTTAGCAAGACTTTTTTTGTCAATTTTCCCACTGCTGTTGACCGGTAGATGGTCAAGAATGAAGATATGAGATGGAATCATATACTCGGGAAGTGTTTGTTGGATTCGATCTTTAATCTCCTCTTCGCTGAGCGTACAGGAGCCTTCGAGATAGGCGGTGATCCATTGTTCATTTTCAACACTTCCCTGAACGATACAAGCGCTTTCTTTTATGCCCTCTATTTGACGAAGTGCATGTTCTATTTCCCCCAGTTCGATTCGAAATCCACGAATTTTAACCTGTTCATCAATACGGCCAAGGTATTCAAGTTCTCCCTCATTGTTCCAACGTGCAAGATCCCCGGAGTGATACATCTTGCCCGGTCCGAAAGGATTCTGAACAAATTTTTCTGCTGTTAACTCATCGCGATTAAGATATCCTCGAGCAAGCCCTTCTCCGGCTATCATGATCTCCCCAGGAATGCCAATACCGCACAGTTTATCATTATGCATCACATAAACTTGTACGTTCGCGATTGGTTTTCCAATAGGAATACGCCCTTTCGGTAGAACTCCCCCAGTCCATTCCCACTGCGTTGTCTGAATAGAAGCTTCCGTCGGGCCGTAACCGTTAAAATATCTCGAGTCATGAATATTCATGAGTACATTATGATTTGAGGCAGACCCCGCAGTCACCATCACACGAGGGGATAATTCTTTAAGCAACGTAAAATAATTTGGTGGCAGAACAAGGATAGAAATATCTTGGTTACGAATCAAATCCGTAGTAGCCTTAGTATTAAGGCGATCCTTAGCCAAGACCAAAGTCGCCCCGTGACAAAGAGCGGCGAATATTTCCCAGACTGAAGCGTCAAAGACAATATTCGCAAATTGCAAAATATTATCTTTATGGGTGAGCGCATATTTTTTTTTCAAAAAGTTAATTACGTTCACCACGCCATGGTGCTCCACCATAACTCCTTTTGGACGTCCAGTTGTCCCTGACGTGTAAATTACATATGCAAGATCATCCGGATAGACCGGAATATCCAAAGAAGCATGAGATTCATCCTCTTTCTCCTGCAATACATTTAACACCTTATAGGTATCCGACAACAGAGTCGGAATCGGCGTATCTCCAACCAAAAGGGCTTTTGGTTGACAATCTTGCACCATGTTCAACAGACGTTCTTGAGGTGCCAAAGGATCCATAGGAACATAGGCTGCCCCCACCCTCATTGTCGCAAGAAGAGAAACTATGCATTCAATGGATCGTTCCATAATAATGGCAACAAAATCCCCTCGTTCGATGCCATGTTCCAAAAGAATTCGAGCCATACGATCTACGTTTTCTTGTAACTGTGAATAGGTTATTGACCTTTCCTCATCGAAGATAGCCACTTCTTTCGGAAATTGACGACATGATTTCTCTACTAAGGAAATTAATGTCTCCCTGCGTTGTACGGGTACGCAAGGGGAATTAAATTGATTCAGAATCTGTTCCTTTTCCCCGAGAAGAAGAAAGTGGAGATCGCCAATCAAAAGGCGGGAAGGCACACTTTCCTGTTTTTCATCCATCTGCTTAATCACTAGCGCTAGGCGATCTAAAAAACGCTTTGCCGTTTCCTCATTGAAAATTCGCGAACAATAAACAAGCTCCATTGTTATTGTTGCCTTTTCCGGAAATTGAAAGAGGAGAAGCGGCTCCTCTTTTCCTCGATAGGGTTTGATGCTTATCTCATCAATCACCCCACCGATTGACGTTCTATCACAATTAAGGGAAAGAAAAGATCGAATACGATTCATCAAAGAAAATACGTCCGTCTCCTCACCCATTATGGAATCTAACTGAAAAACAGTCGGACGATGATCCACTTTTGATGCCATGGAAAAAGCTAAAGATATTTCTTCTTCACAACCATATCGATAAAGAACGGCGAGTGCAGCGGAAAGCATCCAAGCCTGTTTCTCTTCCTCCTTAAGACGATGAAAACGAGAATACGCGTCCTGACTCTTTTCAAGCGAGATACACTGCTTCAAAAATGAGCGATCATCATTTGAATAGATAACATCCGGAAATAGATATTCGTACATCTCTTACCTCTCAACTTCTACCTCTAAAACGATTTGTTAAATGAATTGACTACTAAGGCAGCGTTTTATATCCATCAATGTGACTCGCTGTGGAAATTGTGGATCACGGGTCGTTGTCGCCAACACAAAATTTGGCATCATAAAGCTGGAATTAAAATAGCCATTTCCTTTCCCCTGTATCGCTGTATAGCCGGCCATGTCATAAAGAATGCCCACACCAAGCCACTTACCATAACTCTCTTTGAGTGCCCAAGTCCGAGTGAAGAAGAAAGAGCTTTGGCGAGTCCGTGCTACTTTTTTTTCTTCTTCACTCATAAAATAAGGAACAAGCTCCTCGTCATATGGAACATAGTTTTGTATGTCTACACCAACGGGATCCGTGTCTAAAACACAAGCAACTCCTGTCTTGCAGTGCGCAACATTAAAGTATACCTGTGGCAATTCGGTTAATATCGGTTTTCCACCTTCTCCGCGTTGAAAAGAGGGAAAACCCAGATAATCATGCTCTACAACAAGAGCGTAGCGTAATAAAACATATACGAGAATACATTGAAGCTGATCAATTTGATAACGATATTTCATTGCTTTCGCATATCGTTCGCAGGAAAGAAAGCTCTCGAACGAGTCCATTCCCTCTTGCAGTAAATGATCAAGATGATCCATATAATAAAGCAAAGATGACCTCTAATCCAATAAAACGTCTGCAAGAATATCACATGCATCCTCGATTTGCTCGTTGGTTAATGAGGCGATACAACTAATGCGTAGCCGGCCTTCTCCTTCTTTACAGGCAGGAGGTAAAACGGGATTGACATATACTCCCGCTTCGTAAGCCTCCTTGGACTTCGTTAACGTATTAAGTGTGTCATAGGTCAAAACCGGAATAATCGGTGTTGCGGAATTAACGATTTCAATATCTCTTTCACGTAGACATTTTCGTACATATGAAGCAACACGCGAAAGCTTCTGTGGAAGCTCCGGATTGGTTTTCAAAACTCGTAGAGCGGCTAAAGCGGCTGCAACGCTTTGTGGAGGCATAGAAGCAGAGAACATATAGGGTCTGGATTCATACATTACATAATCAATGACCTCTTTAGGTGCAGCCATATAACCACCTAACGAAGCGAGAGATTTTGAAAAAGTGCCCATATAGATGTCAACCTGATCTTCTAAATTAAAGTGACTTGGTGTCCCTCGCCCACCTACGCCAAGAACACCAAGTCCATGCGCATCATCCATCATAACACGAGCACCGTATTTTTTTGAAAGCGCACAAATCTCCGGTAAATTGCAAATTTCTCCACTCATGGAAAATACACCATCCGTCACAATGAGAGCACCAAAGCCATCAGGAACTTTTTGCAATTGACGTTCCAAATCTTTCATATCCGAGTGCTCATACCGCATGATTTCTCCATAACTAAGACGAGCACCATCGTAGATAGAAGCATGATTTTCATTATCAAGAATAACAACATCATTTGTTCCAACTAAAGCGCTAATTATTCCGAGATTCGTTTGGAATCCGGTAGGAAAAACTAATGCTGCTTCCTTATGCAAAAACTCCGCCAGTTCACGCTCCAGCTCAAGATGCATCTCTAATGTTCCATTCAAAAATCGTGAGCCACTACAACTGGTTCCATATTTTTCAATAGCATTGATCGAAGCTTTCATGACATCAGGGTGAGAGGTCAGATCAAGATAATTATTGGATCCCAGCATATAACGTTTTTTGCCTTCCATCATGACTACACCCGTCGCACGTGAAGACAATGGACGAAAATACGGATTTAACTCCGATTCTTTCATAAATTTAATTTTGTCCACGTGTTTCGTCTTATCAAAAAGATCCATAACATCTCCTTTTCGCCTCTAACTTCGATATCCTATTTCCCTACCATATTCTTTCTTAAAAGCCACGAAACCTGCGATAACGCTTTTCTACAATCTCCGATTTTGTCAAATATTGATAGCATTCAATAAAACGCTGAATCTCCTCACTGAGTCGACTACAAAGGTTGCTTAGAGAATGGAGATCAAGTTCTCCTTTTTCCTGAAATAAGCGATCAGCAACTCCGAGCTCCACCATATCTGCAGCTTTCATACGCATCGTATTTGCTACTTCTTCTGCCTTATGTGCATCTTTTTCGACGATGCTTGCTGCGCCTTCCGGCGAAAGAATAGAATAAACAGCATTTTCCAGCATCCAAACTTCATTTGTTGATGCCATAGCGAGAGCCCCTCCACTATTACCTTCCCCAATAATTAGCGATAAGGTGGGTACAGTAAGAGACGAACAGGTGCGAAGAAGTTCAGCAATAACGCTACCCTGGCCATATTCTTCAGCTTCAACATTGCAAGAAGCACCAATCGTATCGACAAGAAAAATAATGGGACGATGGAATTTTTCGGCTTGTTTCGCAAGACGAATAACCTTTCGATAACCTACTGGGGAAGGCATTCCCCAATTACGTTCCAAAGCATCCGCTAATGATTTTTTTCCTTTTTGCTGACCAATTACCGTAACAGGATATTCCTGCAGAAAAGCAATTCCTCCGACAATGGCTCGATCATCACCAACGGCCCGATCACCGTGAAGTTCTATAAAGTCATCGAACATCTGATGAATAAAATCTAAACTTGTCGGTCTATTTTTTTTACGTGCACATCGTACTGCTTCCCACTGAGATAGTTGATTTTCTTCTTCTTCTGAAGTTGAGGAAAATTTAGGATAATCAAGCTGTACAGAGAAACCCGGTCTATGCAATTTTAATAAGCGCCCAAGTAGCTCCTTTAGCTCCTTGCGTTCTGCCACAATATCCACAAAGCCATGGCGCAAGTTAAAGTTGGCAGATTGAAAATCGTCCGGAAGATCAATATGAAGATTTTGTTTTATGACACGTGGACCGGCGAATCCAATACGTGCACCTTCCTCTGCAATATTAATATCGCCGAGAGTCGCATAACTTGCTGTTACTCCTCCCATGGTGGGGTTGGTAAGAACAGAGATATAAAGCAGTCCACTTCGATGATGTCGATCAACCGCAGCTGCCGTTTTTTCCATTTGCATCAATGAGACAATGCCCTCTTGTATACGTGCACCACCGGAACAGCTGACTAGCACAACAGGCAGTTTGCGAACTGTTGCCCGTTCAAAAAGTCTGCATATCCTCTCTCCCACGTAATAACCCATACTGGCCATCAAAAAATTTGGATCCATAATGCCAATGGCTACATGATTACTAAGAATATCAACTTCACCGGTAATAACCGCTTCATCTGCATTTGTTTTTCTCGCGGTTTCTCTTAATTTTTCCTCATAGTTCGTATCATCGAGGGGATTTCTCTGCTGAATGTTTTGATCCCATTCGATAAAAGTTCCTGCATCGGTCAATAGATTCAAACGCTCTTTGGCCGACATTTTTATTAGTGCACCACAGGATGGACACACATAACCATTTTTACGGTATGCCTCATAGGAAATCTCTACTCCGCATTTCTTGCATTTCATTGAAGTACAGTTTTTTGTTAACACATGAACCATCCTCTACATTCCACGCTCTATTTTAAACAACACGATCAGTATAGAGGAGAGAAGAAAAACACTAATTAAAATGCGGTGAATTCAACGTGAAATATACGTAGAAAATGTAAAGAAAACAAAAAAAACACATTGCAAAGTCTCCTCTGCAATGTGTTCTCTTCTGTTCAATCGTATGGGAAATTATTCTGCGTCTTTTTCCTCCGACGTAGATTCCGCATCGGTCTCCTCGGTAGAAACTTCCTCCACTTCCTCAATCTCAGCGGTCTGTTCTACTTCAGCTGCCGGTTCTTCCTTCTTCGTCTCGACCGGTTTTTCTACGTTCTTCTCGGCCTTTTTCGCCGCACCGGAACCGGTGACAAGTTCAAGAATCGCCATATCCGCTGCATCACCGCGACGCGGGCCTTTCTTCAGCACACGCGTATAACCGCCATTACGATCCTTCATGGCCGGAGCAATTTCTTACACCACTTTGCGAGCTACCGCATTGCTGTAGAGTTCTGAAGAAATTGCACGATTGCCGGCAAGTGTGCCTTTCTTGGCTTCAGTAATCAGCTTCTCAGCTACTTTCTGAGCTTCTTTGGCGCGGGTAACGGTAGTTGTAATTCGA